>Ga0334886_1002557_pt1 | contig 17776 bp, 13 predicted proteins | sample GraSluR1_MG_9_FD_207232 | JGI IMG/M metagenome (GOLD analysis project Ga0334886, IMG submission 207232) | Sludge microbial communities from methane-producing bioreactor in Wageningen University, Netherlands - Granular Sludge_27_06-R1 | ecosystem: Engineered > Bioreactor > Anaerobic >...
CCCCTATCCTTCGAGAAATGTGAACAGAATATCTACATTCTGGGCGGCAGTGCCCGATGAGCCGTCGTAGTCCAACAGCCAGGCGATAACCGTATCGTCCGCCAGGTGTAGCGGGTTATCGCCATCCGCCAGGTCGCCGTCGAAGTCCTCGGCGGCGAAAACCGCGGGCACGCTGCTGTCGCCGGTTGCGGCCGCGGCCATGATGCCGTCGGCGTCGGTCGTCGTACCCAGTTGCAACGTAGCGCTGTTGCTGTTGCTGCCGCAAGCCGACACCTCGATCAGCGTGGCTGCGCACGGCAGTTGGATGACGCCCTGCTGATTCGCCGCCAACGTACCGCCCAGATGAACCGCCACCGTAAAGCGTGCGCCTTGCATGGAAAACTCCTTACGTTTAGTTTAGATAGGCTGTTTCTCGGTTCGTCATCCGTCATGAGTTACGAGTCAGGAGTCACAAGTCATTGATAACGCATGACTCGTAACGTGTGACTCATGACCCCTCACGCTACATTGGCCTTGCCGATGCCCACATACGTGCTCACGCCGTAGGTCCACCAGTCGCGCACCTTCACCGGCAACGTATCGTTGGTGAACATCAGGCCGGCCGTTTCGCTCGCCACCTCGAAGATCTCCGGCAGAGGATGGCTCGCGCCCGCCGGGTTCGAGGCGTACGCCATGTGAATCACCGGGTGCAGCCGCGGGTCGACCAGATACGCCCAGTCGTCGGCGTCCGTCCACTCCGGCACAGCCACCGGAATCGGCCGCGGGTCACCCGGGCGGCTCAGGGCATAGGGGTTGATCTCCTGCGCCGTCCCTGCCGTGTTGGGCTTGCCCGCATCGCCGGCGCCGTAACCGAAGAGGACGAGAGCGCTGTCGTATAGCTCGATGGGCACGAGGCAGAAGGTCGGCCACAACGCCAACGGCTTGCCCGTACCCGGGATAGTCTGCTCCCAGATCTTGGTGCGCGCCGCAGCCCAGGCCGTATCGCCTAATGCCGTTGTGCTCAGGTTGCCGTGGTCCGAGTGGAACAGCGCCTTGCTGTCATCCGCCAGCACCGGCCCCGTGCCGGCGTTAGCCGTGAAGAGTCCGCTGATGGCGGCGGAGCGGGTGCGCAGTGCAGCCTTCACCAGTTCGCGGGGGATAGCCTGGATGCGTTGGATGTCGCTCTTGCGGATCGTTTCCAGCGTGATGCCCACGTAATGCCCGTATTTGGTGAAGCTCATACTCTCTTTCGAGTCGCCCACCGTGGCTTCCGTGTAGGCCGCACCCTCCGCCACCACGGGCAGATTCGCTACTCCCTCCACCATGACCAAGTTCAAATCGTGCGTCGTGCCTGCATGCGGCGTTACCGCCACCAGCGGCTCATACCAGCGGTAGGTCGTCATATTGTCGTAGTGCATACGCACCACCCGGTTGAGCGCGTCCACCACCATCCCCGCCAGCGTGGTCGACGTTGCCGCAGCCAGTTGGCTCCATTCAGGGTTGAACACGCCATACCAGTTGTGGTCGCCGGTGATCGCCTGGTAGATGTCGCGGATGCTGCGCAGTGAGGGCGGAGGCGGATCGACGTTGCGCACGCCGAAGAGCCAGTCGACGGCGTGTTGCAGCCGGTCCTGCGGGGTCTGCATATCCCCTGCCGTGATGGGCCGGATGCCCCGCACGAGCGAACGTTCCAGCGCAGCAGCCTGGGCCTGCCGTTGAGCCAGGATCAAGACCGTAGCCTCCGCCGGCGACTTGCCCGCGCACGCCAGCCGCATCGCAGTCTGCGCCGCCGCCGGCAGGCCGGATGCAGCGATCATCTCCTCCACCCGCCTGGCGTCGTGGAGCGCCTCCGATGTACGGTCTCCATTAGCCGGCTCCCCTACGTGCGTCCCGGTTGCGCCGCCTCCCCCCTGCGCGACCGGGGTTACGGGCTTCATCGTGCCGTCCGGCAGCCAAATCGCATCAGAAATCGGCTCACTGTATCGGTTATTCATGGGGCGGTTCTCCTTTAACTTTGCGAGTTCGCGTAGTACATAGGTGTCCGGCACGGCCGGCGCATTGACGGCCGATGTCTCTTTGCCGCGCGGGCGAATGAAGATCAGTTCACACGTTGCCTGGCGTCCTCCTATCCGATAGGTGCGGCCGGCTTGATGCGGGCATGCCAGCCAGTCCTCGCCGCACACCGAACACTCGATTGCCTCCCAGTACCAGCCGATGCTGAAGCGATCGATGATGCCTGTCAGGAAGTCGCGTATGCCGCGCGGCGTAGTGAGCCGAATCGTCTGTCGAATAGCAGCCCCCTCGCCGCCCCCCTGCACAGAGGATGCGATCACTGTGCCGTCACGACTGCCGATATCCTCCGTGTCGTGGTTGCGCAGGAAGGGCGCGCCCACGAAGCTTGCCGCGAACGCCCCCATGTCTTGCTCGCGAAAGCGCACGTGATTGGCGTTCTTGCCCTGGCGGAAGACCACGGCGTCGAATGTCAGTTCCGCCAGTTCTCCGGCCTCCAGTTTGCGCACCAGTGTGCGCCGCCGCTCCGCCGGCCAGACGGCTAATACGCCGCTCCCCGCCGCGGACGTCGCCAACCGCATCAGCGCTTGCCGCGTTGTCGAAGACTCGATTTCACCCATTTGCGTACCCTTTCTCCTGAAGCGCCCGATCTGATCTGCATTGTTAAGCCCTCATGGCAATCCCGCGGCCATGTTCATTGCGCCGTCTCACCCTCCTGCAATATCTGTTCTATCTCCTGCTCGGACAGCGTCTCGCCGGCGAATTTAGCGAACATGCGCAGCGCGGCTCTGCGCAGCGCCGGGCCGTTGCCCGTGAGTTGCGCCAACTGCGCCAACCCCGCGCTGAGTTGTTGCGCAGCGGTCGCCAAGTCCCGGTTGTCCTCCGGGCTGATATCGGGCGTGATTGCCTGGATGTCCGCCGCGGCGCTTCGCAGCGATGCTTCAGCAGAACTGACCGCCCGGTAAGGACGCCCCTGCCGTACGCTCCGGCTGCGCTCCCATGCCTCCAGCGTGATCTGCGTCAGCATGTGAACCAGGTACGCCTGTCGTCGTCGCAAAAAGCGACGACGCTGCTCCGCCATCACCTTGCCCGTCGCCAGGTTGCTGTCCTCGCCTTCGCCGATGTCCAGCAACGCTGTTCCCGGCCCGCCCGCTACGATCATCCAGCGAATGGCGCGTCCGTCCTGCTCGGCGTCGGATGCGTGCAGCGTGGGCGTCACCGCCTGCCACGTCTCCGCATCCTGTTCGGCGATGATCACGCTGCCGGGGTCCGGCGGCGTGCGGTAACGCTCCTGCAATTCGGTGCGCAGCCGCTGCGGCGCATGCACGATCCACAGAAAGGAGCGCACGGCGGCGTTCAGGCGCACGCGGTCCTCCAGCCAGCGGTTATAGCGGCGCAGCCAGGGTAAGATCGGCGCCAGGTCAGATTCCCCGCGCACCGCGCCGATCGGCCGGTTCACGGCGAAGTGCAGCATCACCGGATGCAGGTCCACGCCCGCGGTCGCCCCTGCATCCGGATGATGCGGTGCAAGCCACCACTTTTCCGCCACCCCAACAGGCGCGGTCTCGCGGTAGCGCAGTTCTGTCTCGTAATCCTCCGGATCGACCTCGACGGACTCGATGCGACAGGCCGGCACCGTACGCACCGTGCTCATGCCGGAGATCGGGTTGGTAAACAACACCGCGAATAACTCACCGGAGCGGGCGAGTTCGTCGCTCCACTCGCCGATGCGCTGTTCCATGTGGTTATGCTGCCAGAATTCGTCGATGAACCGCTGCAGGGGTCTGCAGGGGGACCGCAGGGTGATGCCATGCCCCACCGTGTACGAGGTGGTCAGGCCGATCATGCGCCTCGCCAATGGATTCTGCTGCCAGGCCGTGCGCGCATCGGTCAACTCCTGGAATAACTCGCCCCAACTCTTGTCGATCGGCGTGCCGGCTGGCCGCGCCACGAGACCGTCGCCTGCCGCCCCAACCGGTACGGCGCTCACCGCAGCCAGCCCGCTGCTGCGCAGCGACCGCGCATCCAGCCAGGCGAACGCCCGCCGGATCAGATTGTGGTTATCCATAGCCTTCCTCACGATTGCCCGTACCTTCCTCTGGGATTGCGCCGTCATGACTAGCGGCAGTGCCGTTCAAATCAAAAAGAGGCCGAATCGATCCCGGCCAACGGATCGGCTGCGGGCACAATGTGCGCCGATGCAACCCGGTTGTCCTGGTTCGCAGCCACAATCGCCAGCGCGAAGCTGTCGGCCCGGTCGTCATGCAACCCCTGCGGCGCGCGTAACGTCGACGCCTCGATGCTGGCGATTTGGCCCGCCGTCTCAGCCGTGTGGATGACGCATGCGCCGTCGCGTACCGCATCCGCCAGGGCGTTGTAGAGCAACGTCTTGCCCTTGGCGTTCGACAGCCAGCCGGGCTTGCCGTCGTGCCCGCACAACACGCGCGACCCGCCTGTCGCGGCAAGCGCCGCCAGCACGGTATGGCCGTGGTTGTTGCGCTCGGGCAGGATGGCGGCGTCGTTATACCAGCGCGCCAGTTGCGCCAGGTAGCCCGCGAAAACCGTCGGCTCGATCCTTCCTGCCAACGCTGCGACCTCTTCGCCCGTCGTCGCGTCGAGCGCTGTCGCCGCCGACTCGTCCGAGTTCGGGTTCCCTTCCGCCGGATCCGCGCCGAGGACGTAGGCGCGGCCGGGCTGGGGCGTTACGTACACGGCGAGCCCCGGCAGCGAAGGCGCGGGGCGTGGCGCGCCGTGCATCTCGATGCCCGACGGATGACGGCCGAGCGCAGCTCGAGCCGTGGCCGCTTGCGGCGCGGAAGCGCATGGCATGAAGACGGGTTCAATCCACTTATACGGAATGCGCCGGTCGAATTGCAGAGGCGCCAGCGCTTCTTCGGGCGTTGCCGGATATTCGGCATAGAAGTCGTCGTCTGTGCCGCGCTGGGCGAACATCTCCGCCTTGGTGCGCGCATGCCAGACCGCGTCCCGGTCCGGACGCGCCTGCCAGGGCAGGAAGATCGCCTCATACGCGCCGGCCCCCTCTGCGGTCGATGCATTGTTCGCCGCGCGGAAAAGGTTCTTGAACGGCGACACGGGCCGTCGCTTGTCGCTGGTGCTGATCAGGAAAAGCTGCCCGCCCCCGTCGACGGTGGGCTTCACGGCGTTGAGGAACTGCCCCAAATCGGGGATGAAATCGGCCTCGTCCACGATCGCCAGCGAACCGGTGTAGCTGCGTCCGCCCTTCGTACTGAAGGCCAACGCCCGCGAACCGGTCGACAGCTCGAATCGCGTACCGCTATCCTGCACCGTTACACGCGCCCGCAGCCAATACGGCAGCCGCACATACATGCCCTTCAACCGGCCTAGCAACTCGACCGCCTCCGCCTCCTTCAGGCTGAAGAGCAGCACGATCGCCGGCGAACGAAAAGTCATCAGCCACAACGCATAAGCCAGGGCCAGCCACGACAGACCTAGCTGCCGCGCCTTGAGGACGACCAAGCGCGGGGCGCGCGCCATCCGCCGAAGGGTGCGAACCTGGGCGGGCCACAGGTCGAAGGGGGCCCACGCCGGCAAATCGTCGGCGCCGGAATTCGATGCTCGGTAGATGCGTACGTAGCGGCTCGTGAAGTAGGCGGGACTGGCGGCGCACTTCAGCCATTCAACGGAGACTTGCGATCGGGGGATCGGGCGTTCAGGTTGCTCCGACGTTGCCGCCTGTGCCTCTCGCCGCCTTTTCACTATGCGATAGTCACTCATTCCAACGCTCCAACTCGCGCTGGGCGGCCATCAGATCGTCCGCCGTGAAGCGCACCGTCTCCGCGCCCGCTTCCTGCCCCGCGGCGGGCAGCCCTAACTCCGCGCGCTGCGCGCCGATCAGGTCCTTGAAGAGCAGGCGCAGCGTAGGCAGACGCGTGCGCGCCTCCTCTGAATCCAACATGTCCATCTCTGCGCGCAGCAGTACGTCGAAAACCGTCTCCAGCAATTGATCGATCATCTGCAGGCGACGCTCACGCGCGTCGAAACGCCGGTCCTCCTCGCCGGCGCGCAGCCTTTCACGCTGCGCCTGGTCCCAAGCCTCGGCGCGCGCCGTCCAGTCCCAACGCCGCGCAGCTTCACTCCAACCTTGACCGGCCCGCTTGCCGCGCAGCCCCTCCAGCCGGGCTGCCATGCGATACGCCTGGTTGAGTGTGCGCTTCGGCCCTAGCAGCCGGTAGATCTCGAAACGCGCATACCAATTGCCCGGCTCATTCGGCAGACGCTCCCACATCGGAACCGCTTCTTCTGACATTGCTCCCATCACTTCCGGCTTGGCGCAGGCCGGTCATCTGATGCAGCTATCACGTACTGTGCACAGAATAGAACATTTATTCTGATCGTTTCAAGAACTTCTTTCCGGAACAAATTCGCACAGGGGATAACTGGCGGACAACGGGGAAAACCGCGTCTTATGTGGATAACTCTGTGGATAATCTGCGACGCCTGGGCATAAGTCGCGTCGAAATTCGTGTAGGAAGCGGCCGGCGGGATATGCAGAGGATGTGCGAGAACTGTGGATCAGCGCCGGATATGCTGCTCTCTTGCGTGTATTTCACGCCCGTTCTATTTGTTGGGCAACCAAACAAAGTGGACCGTAACGCTGGATTCACTACCCGTTATGAGCGAAAGTCTACCCTGGATGTGGGCCAACAATATGGGGGCAGCGTGCGCCCCTAGACGACGTCTGCGGCGCGGAAGGGGAGAGAACAATTCTTTCTCTATACGAAAATCGCCCGCCGGCAACGTTGATCCGGCAGGCGACATGTACCCAAGCAGGAGATTTTGCGCCGTTCAGCGCTGTGGCTGCACAGCCCCAGCGTCGCCACAGCAAGCGGGAACAGACAACGCTCCGCTGCGACTGCCGGGGCCCGATCGGTGCGACTACACTATGCGAACGCGGTCTTGCACGTCTCCAGACAGCGAGCGAATTGCCCTCAGCGCATAGTCGACGCGCAGATTCATGCTTCTACATACTTCGCGACGTCTGTGTCCTGTGGATGTCGCCGGATTATCTCGCGTTGCCGCACGCGCACATCGTTTGCACTTACCCGTCTCGCTCACGAACGATACTACGCCTCGCGCGCTAGCTCCGTGACTTGTTTGTACACCGCGCCACGCTGTGCAAGCCGGCCTGGGCTTCACGTGTAATGCACAGACTTGTGCGTCTTCATGATCTCTGTGCAGACTTCTGCTTTCGGGTAGTTCGTTGCGATTCCCAACAAAATGGTGCAGCACTATACGCAAACAGCGGCCCCAACATTGGGACCGCTGAGCCCGCCCACTTTGTTTGGTCTCCCAACAAAATCGCCGCAAATCCACGCACCGGCCAGGATTGACCTCAGGCAGAGCGCTCCCTTTTCATCCGCCGCGCAATGACCGCCACGAGCAGCCACAAACCGACTGTGAAAAGCGCATACCACAGAATGTTCTGCGCCGTCGACGCCGCGGCAGGACTCAATAGGAACTGGCTGCCCGTAAAGCTCGCATGCATGAGTTGCCCGACGAGCAGGCTGGCGGTGCGGCTGTAAACCCATCCCATCAGCACGCGGTATGCCGTCAGCGCAGCCAGCCAAAGCAGGAAATGGAGCGCATACCACGCTCCGTACACCCCCACGCTGCCCCACACGTCGGCCAGCCCATGCCACAGCATCCAAACCGCCCCCAGGATCAGCCCTCCGGTCAGCACGCCGAAACGGCGTTGCATGCGCGGCGTGGCAAACCCCGTCCATCCCACTTCCTCGAAAAAGCCTGCCAGCAGCCCCCCCGCCAAGCTCATGCCGATCAGACCGGCCTTGTCACTTACCGTCAGGATGCCCGGACGAAACGCGGGCGAGATAAATGAGAGCACCGTCATGATCACGGCTAACAGCAACGGCGCGGTCAACAATGCTACGCCGTACCACCGCAGTGGCACGCGCCAACGAAGCAAACGCGCCGCCAGGTCGCGCAGACCCTCGCCCCCATCCGCCAGCGCGGTCATCGCCACGCCGGCGATGCTTGGCCCGGCCAACATCGCCAGAAACACCCACATAAAGCCGCGCTCGATCTGCTCCCCGGCGCCTGGAATGTTGCCCGGACCGACGGCGATCAGAATGCCGCCCCAAGCAATGGCGTAGGCCAGAACGAAATAGAGCGGCAACGCATGCCGCTTCACAAAGCTTGTCCCGCCCATCTTCCCCTCCGTTGTTGGCCGCAAGGCTCGCGGCTGCCGATCCCGATCTCGCCTATGATTCCGGCTCACGCCGCCGGTTCGCCTCATTATACTCGCCGTCCGGCACAAGCTTCACACGGCTTATGCCGTGCTTTGTTGCACTCCCCAACAAACTCTGCCGTCGCTATGCATGTCTACGTCGCATCTAGATCCGGCTAATTTGTTGCGCTTCCCAACTAATTGATCGCCAAGACGTTTACGCCGCTTGCACGCGCTGCCCTGCCCGCACACGACCTTTCGCCCGGTCGTGCTACAATAGAAGCGTACAGTCACCCAACCCGTCCGCCAAAGCGAGAAAGAGTACGATGGCCGAATTCGTCCCGCATCTCGAAATTGCCAACCCGGTGGCGGCAGAACGCATCCGCACGCTCGAGACCATTCAGCAGCGCCTGCTCTGGCTGTCCACGCTCATCATCCACCATGCCAACAACGTCCGTCCCAACCCCGCCAAGGCCAAGATCGGCGGGCACCAAGCCTCCTGCGCCTCGGTCGTCTCGATCATGACCGCGCTCTACTTCCATTTCCTGCAAGCGGGCGACCGCGTCGCCATCAAGCCGCACGCCTCGCCGGTCTATCACGCCGTCCAGTACTTGCTTGGCCGCCTTCCCCCGGAATATCTGACCCAATTACGCAGCTATGGCGGGCTGCAAGCCTACCCCAGCCGCACCAAAGACCCTGACCGCGTTGACTTCTCGACCGGCTCGGTCGGCCTCGGCGCAGTGGCCCCGGCCTTCGCCGCCCTAGCCCACACCTACGCCGACCGCCATTTCGACGGCGTCGCGCCGCACCGCTTCATCGCCCTTGTCGGCGACGCCGAGTTGGACGAGGGCAACGTCTGGGAAGCCATTCTCGACACAAATATCGCCGCGGCGCGCAACCTCCTCTGGATCGTAGATCTCAACCGCCAGAGCCTCGACCGCGTGGTGCCCGGCATCCGCGCCGCCCAGCTAAAGCGCCTCTTTGCCGAATGCGGCTGGCGCGTGCTCGAAGTCAAATACGGCCACCTGCTGCAAGAGCAGTTCCAACGCCCCGGCGGCGCCGATCTGCGCCGCTGTATCGACGACATGAACAACGAGGACTACCAAGCGCTGATCGCCCTGCCCGGCCTGGAGGGACGCCAGCGCCTCGGCGAGTTGGCCGGCCCTCGCCGCGACGCCGTCCTTGCTGCGGTCGACAACGTCACCGATGACGACCTGCCGGCAGTCCTCAGCAACCTGGGCGGCCACGACCTGCACGCCCTCATCCAGACGTTTGACCTGGCCCAAGAGGACCTCTCGCGCCCTACCGTCATCTTCGCCTATACCATCAAAGGTTGGGGGCTGCCCATCGCCGGCGATCCGCTCAACCATTCCAAATTGCTCACCGCCGAGCAGATCGACGATCTCCAGCGCGCCCTCTCGATTGAGCCAGGACAAGAATGGCAGCCCTTTGCGCCCTCGTCGCCGGCGGGCGCGTTCTGCCACGCCACGGCGCATCGCCTCTACCCGGACGCGCCGCGCCCCAGCACGCAGACAGACCTGCACCCGGCCACTGTCCCCGATTCACTCTCCGTGCGCTCGCAGGGGCTGTTGAGCACTCAGCAGGCGCTTGGCCAGCTGCTCATGAGCATCAGCCGCGTCGCCGGTCTCAGCGAACGCGTCGTCACCATCTCGCCCGATGTCTCCACATCCACCAACTTGTCGGGCTGGATCATCAAAAACGGCGTGTTCAAGCCGGAAGTAACGGCCCGCCTCAGCACGGACGAACAGCAGACCTTCGCCTGGCGCGAGGGCCCAAACGGCCAGCACATCGAACTGGGCATCTCCGAGATGAACCTCTTCATGGCGCTTGGCATGTTCGGCCTGACCCACGAACTGAGCGGCCAGCGCCTCATCCCCATCGGCACCGTCTATGACCCCTTCATCTGTCGCGGGCTGGATTCGCTGATCTACGCGCTCTATTCAGGCGCCAAGTTCATCTTCGCCGGCACGCCCTCCGGCATCAGTCTCTCGCCGGAAGGCGGCGCGCACCAATCCACCGTGACGCCGTCTCTGGGCATAGAGTTGCCCGGCCTCGTTTCCTTTGAACCGGCCTTCGCCAAAGAGATGGAATGGATGATGATCGAAGCGCTGCGCCAGTGTTGCGCCGGTGCAGACGGCCGCGCCGTCTACTTTCGGCTGACGACTAAGCAACTGGATCAAAGTCTAATGGCGGAAGCCCTGGCGCGCTTGGGAGAAGAGGCGCTGCGCCGCCAGGTTTTGGCCGGCGGCTATCGCATCGTAGATTGGCGCACCGCAGCCCCCTCCTTGCCGCGCTCGCGCCTGGTGCACTTGGCATCGGCTGGGGCGATGATGCCGGACGCCATCGACGCTGCCGCGCAACTGAGCGAACAGGGCATTCCGGCCAACGTGCTGAACCTGACCAGCGCCCAACTTCTCTATGAAGCGTGGCGCGAGGGCGGCGGCAGCGCCCGGCAGGACGACTCGCCCTTCGCCTGGCTCATCCCGCCTGACGAACGCCACGCCCCCATCATCACCGTGTTGGACGGCGCCTCACACGCCCTGGCCTGGCTGGGCGGCGTCTATGGCATGCGCACCTACCCGCTTGGCGTCGACGCCTTCGGCCAGTCCGGTGCGCGCGCCGACCTCTACCGCCACTACGGCATCGACGCAGCCAGCATCATAGACGCGGCGCGCCGCGCCCTCATCCGCAACGGCATCGCGCTATAGTTCCTCTCATAGAGAATCGGACCGCTCCCCCTGGAAGCTCGCAATCTGCAGGAGGAGCGGTCCGCGATCTAATCGGCCTGATCGCCCAATTCGCGCACTGTCAGTACAACGAGATTCCTCAGTTCGCTAACGCTCGCTTCAGAATGACAGACGCTGAGCGTCACGAGTCAAAAATGACGGATGACGCATGGCTCGTGACGTGAGATGAGATTCTTCGGCTGGCTATCGCTCGCCTCACAATGACAACCGCTTGACGTACATACCGCTAATACCGCAGCACCGCGATTACGGGCGAGCCCGCCGGCATCTCTTTCTGTGACAGCGCATAGACTGTCCCGCCGTTCTGCAAGGTCTGGGTGGCGGCAAAGTCGACCAGCGCCAAGTCGTCATCCTCGCTCAGCCCTTCTTGGTGATGCAGCACCTTGCCGCTTTCTCGGTCGAAGACGCCCCACACCGGTGTATCTGCCGCCAGAATGAGCTTGTCCACACGCCCGAAATGGGCCGCGGCGACGACTTCCTCGATCTGGCTCGACACCCGGCCTGTGCCGGCCAATTGCTGATACTGAGCAAGCGTATCTTCCGTCTCGCGCCGGAAATAGGGTTCGACGATCCGCCAGGCTCTTTCCTGCAATTCATCGGCGCGCATCCGCTCAGCGCTCCCCTCGATGCCGTCCGGCATGATCTTGGCGTATTCGCTGACCTTGCGATAGATCGGCAGCAGATAATCCACCCCGGCCAGAATCAGCGGCGCCTGCTGCGCCTGCAACAACTCGCGCAGCCCGTGGTCTACCAGGTTGAAATACCGTTCAATCCGCACCTTTTGGTCTTCGTCACCGGCGCCGTGCCCGTGGAACATGGCATCGCGACCGCCGCCCTGCGGCGTTCCGGTGTGAAACTGCAACTGCTTCTCAGGATCGTCGTACTGGAGAGCTTCGTCCATACTCTGCGGCGCGCCCTCCGGCAGATCGATCTGCCCGATGCTGTGGCGCGTTCCCTCAAACAGCCTCACGTCGTTCTGGCTGATCGCCAAAATATAGTAGTGCCCGTTATTCGTAAACAGCGGCAGGATCGGCTTAACGTAATACGAACGCGCCACCGTCAGCATCTCCTCCACCCGAAACGGCAGGCGGAACGCGTGAAAGTCGCCGGCGGCCAGGAATACAGCTAGCCCATCATATTGACGTCGCCAAAAGCTTGAGTCTTCCAGCAACGCCTGCGCGGCTTGCAGAAAATCAGCCGCATTGCGCGCGCCCATCCCCTTCTCCTGTAGCCGCCGCTCCGCCTCGCGCAAGAGATTCCTGAAGCGGATCGGGTCTTGTTGCGTCTCCGGACCGGCGCGATGCGTCGGCAGATAGATGGAGACGCTCGGGTCCTGTGTCTGCTGTGCCAGCGCTTTCAACTGCTCGAGAGTCAGATCTTCCATAGCTCTTCCTTTGGGACCTTTCTGCCGTTCGGCGATTCTGCTGCGTCTGAATGCATCCCAATTTATGCTGTTCGGCGCATTGCCCTACGTACGGTTGCACAGAGGGGCGGCCTCTTTGCCGCCTGCGCCCCCACTAGGGTGCAACATCGTCAAACGACTCGACAAGGGTCAGCAGTTCCCGCGTCGAGCCTTCCGTGATGGCGTTCCACCGTTTCAAGAACGCCGCGCTATCGGGGTCGTTGCGCCACGCATCCCAGGTCTCTTCGCATTCTGCTAGGCTGGCAAACTCCCACTCGATCACGATCTGCCCGACTGTGCCGGTCTCGCTGAGGTATACCCGTCCCCGCCTGCGAAATGCGCGCTGGTACTCGACAATGCCTATCGCCAACGCCTCCTCGGCATGTCCTCGCACAACCTGAAACACTCTGCGGTCGACAATCGTCACATCTCTCTCCTCTCCGCCTGCGGCAAGACAGCCCGCGTCCGCCTTATCTGGGAGGATTATACACCGACCTCGACCTCGCGCTGGGGTGAATCCCCACGCCGCCCATCCTCAAAATCGGCGGCGCAACATATTGACACGCGCAGTATAATAGACATGCACCCGATTCACACCCACACAGCAGATTACTACGCCTCCTGGCACATCGGAACAGCCGCTCGGGTGCAGCAACAGCGCGTCGGTTGACCAGTGTGCGCCCCCGGCTCTTCCGGGGGAGAGAGGAAACCCTCCATGTTATTCGTGTCGATCTGCAAGGAGAAGAACTCCACGGCCAAGGAGAGGATTGCGCGCCGCGCCAAGTGGCAATACCCGCCCGGCTTGAACGTGCTGGCCGAGTATTGGCCGCAAGGCAGCGACATCGTCGTCATCAATGTGGTGGAAAGCGACAACGTCGGTTTGCTCATGGCTGCGCTGTCGGACTGGGATGACTTGATGCAGATCACCGTTGTTCCGGCTGTGACCGCGGAAGACGGGCTGAAACTCGCCGCCAACATGCTGAAATAGCCCGCTACTCCCTTTTGTTGCGCTATGCAGACAGGCGCCCGTTCCTTTCCGGAGCGGACGTCTGTCTTTCCTACCTGCATCGCATATTCCGGCGGATGCGTCCCAGAGCTATTGCTTACTGACCCTATGCCGGCCGGTTCATGGCATACCGGCGATCCTATGGTATGGTATTAGCAGATAACGTGATCGCCTGACGCCGTCAGGTCGGGAGTCTGTCAAACCGCCATGAAAATACGCCGCCCCGCCAACCGCACGCGCATGCTCCTGTTGGCCGCGGGCCTCAGTGGAACGCTCTGCTGTGCGGCCTGTCAGGTCGAACCGGCCGGCATCGCCGCTCTGCCTAACTCTTCCACGCCAACCATGACAGGACACGCCGCAAACAGCCGCATCAAACTGCCCGCCCCCGCGCTCGCCGGTACGACGAGCGTCGAGGAGGCGTTGGCGGCGCGCCGCTCCGTGCGCGCCTACACCGCCGAGCCGCTCACCCTGGCTGACTGCGCCCAACTCCTGTGGGCCGCCCAGGGCGTCACCAGCCCCGAAGGCCTGCGCACCGCGCCGTCCGCCGGCGCGCTCTATCCGCTGGAAGTCTTCCTCGTGGCAGGCCGCGTGACAGACTTGCCCGCGGGCGTATACCGCTACGATGCGCATGCCCACGAGCTGGCGCTCGCCGCTGCGGGTGACCGTCGCGCCGCGTTGAGCGAGGCGGCGTTGGGCCAGTCGCCGCTGCACGAAGCCCCAGCCGTGTTCGTAATCGCCGGCATCCACGCACGCACAACCGGTAAATACGGAGACCGCGGCGTCGACTATGTCTATGTCGAAGCAGGAGCTGCCGCCCAGAATATGGCGCTGCAAGGCGTCGCCCGCAACATAGGGACTGTCTACATCGGCGCCTTCGACGACTTAGCTGTCAAGCAGGCCCTAGACCTGGCGGAAGACGAAGAGCCGCTCGGCCTGATGCCCGCCGGCATATCCCTCTCCCCGTAACCCGATCCATGCAGGGGGCCTGCATACCCCCTACGTAATCCGGCTTGTTTGGACGTCTGAAAGCGTCGTTTTTCGGCCATCCGCCCGGCCATACCGTTACGCGAAGCCTCTGCCGATTCAAACGCCTCCCGAAGCCTGGTATAATACCCGCATGACTCAACGCATCGTCGTCAAGTTCGGCACCAGCGTGCTCACCGGCGGGGCTCGCCACCTCGACAGGCCACGGCTGGTCGAGTTCGTCCGCCAGTTATCCGACCTCCACAGCCGCGGCCACGACATTATCGTCTGCACTTCCGGCGCGGTAGCCGCCGGGCGCGCCCACCTCGGCTTCCCCAAACTGGCGCCGACCATCGTCAACAAACAGCTTTTTGCCGCCGTCGGTCAAACTCGCCTCATGCTCCAATGGGAGCGCATCTTCGACATCTACGGCATACGCGTCGGCCAAATCCTTCTCACCCGCGCCGATACCGAAAACCGCCGCCGCTATCTCAACGCGCGCGACACTCTCTCCGCGCTGCTCGAAAATCGCATCGTCCCCGTCGTCAACGAGAACGACGCCGTCGCCACCGAAGAGATCAAAGTCGGCGACAACGACAACCTCTCCGCCCTCGTCGCCACCCTAGTCAGCGCCGACCTCCTGCTCATCCTCACCGACCAGGCCGGCCTCTTTACCGCCGACCCGCGCACCGACCCTAGCGCAGAACTGATCCCCGAAGTCCACCACTTCGACGATCTGCAGGGCATCCACGCCGGGGACAGCGTCACAGGGCTGGGGGTGGGCGGCATGTCCACCAAGATCGCCGCGGCCAACACGGCCCGCCATGCCGGCATCGACGTCGTGATCGCCGCCGGCGCCGAGCCGAACGTCATCCTGCGCGTGGCGCAGGGCGAGTCCGTAGGCACGCGCTTCCCCGCCCTCGAATCGCGCATCGAAAGCCGCAAGCGCTGGATCCTCGCCGGGCCGAAGCCGGCGGGCCGCATCGTGATCGACGCCGGGGCCGTGCGCGCGCTCTGTCGCCGCGGGCGCAGCCTCCTGCCCGCGGGCATCACCGCGGTCGAAGGTCGCTTCCAGCGCGGTGACACTGTGATCATCGTCGACGCCGAACGCCACGAACTGGCCCGCGGCCTCACCGCCTACAACAGTGATGACCTGGCCCGCATCGCCGGCTGCCATTCCCACGAGATCGAAGACCGCCTCGGCTATACCTACGGCGACGAAGCTATCCACCGCAACAACTTGGTGCTGCTCACGGAATAAGAACACAAGGTGCAGAGGCGTTTTTCCGGGGGAGTGAAGCGCCTGCTAAAGCGGCTGCCTTAGCAGGCTATATTTCGTTATGCTCGCCGAGCGCTATCTTGCCCAGCAACAGAGGGGATATCCCAAGCGCTCTCAGCCGGCGGTCAAGTCCGCAGACGGACGCAATCAATACAGCCCATAAGCCTGCTTCACGCCCAGCGTGAACAGAATCCCGCGCCCAGGCTCGTCGATCTGCAGTGCCTCTCGGATCGCCGAGACGATCGGCTCGGTCAGGCCGTCCTCCGACAAAATCATGACGATTTCCTTCTCCGGTTCAATCGCCATAGCAAAAAGCATGTGCGTCTCATGAATGCCCGAACCTCTGGCGTTGATGATCGTGGCGCCCCTAGAACCCGCTTTCGTCGCCGCATCCAGCACGGCTTCCGCGCTTCCCCTGTCGACAACTACGAAAATGGCATTGTACATTGTGTCTTCAACACCTCTGCTTCCCTGGATATCGCGGTATTCGCAGCCTCTGGCGCCCAAGAAATTTATAACCGGCATTAAGAAGGCGATGCCGTGATGCGGCTTATCAAAGGCCAACTCCTTATGCAGCCCTTCAATCGCGCCGTGTGCCGTTGCACTCTCGGCAATCATAAATATGATCTCTTTTTCTACATTATTTAGACCCAGGAACTCCAATACGCGGCTCTTGACCGTTCCCCGGCCTAAACAAATCGTGCCTCCGGACACGCCATATTGCCTGGCGATCTTGAGGACTTTGCTGCCCGAACCGTGGCTCACGATGGCGCACAGCAGCTCATACTCATCTCTATCAGGAGGCATCGTCATGCGCTTCTATTCCTTCTTTTGCAGACTTCACCTTAAAGATATACCCCAGCGTCTGTAATGCGATCAGCGGCGCCAGAGTAACCAATGCAATCACGCCGAAGCCGTCTATCAACACGTTCGCCCCTTCAATCGCTTCAGCGGCCCCCTGCGCAAACGCCAGTACGAACGTTACCGTCATCGGACCCGAGGCGACCGGACCCGAATCAAAGGCGATGCCCACAAAGAGCGGCGGCGCCAGATAGGTCGCGGCGATCGCAATGACATAGCCCGGCAACAGAAAATGCCACAACTGAACTTGGGGGATGACAATCTTCACCATCGCCAGAGCAACCGCAATCCCCACTGAAAGAGAAAACGAAACCATCACCATCTTGGCCTTCACATACCCGCTGGTGACCGTCTCGATCTGATGCGTCAAAACATGCACAGCCGGCTCGGCGAGAACTACTGTTAGGCCCAACACCAATCCAATGACGACGACGAGCGAAGGATTGTTCAACGCTGCAATACTGTACCCCACAACGTTGCCGACGTCCATAAAGCCCGCATTGACGCCGGTTAGAAACAGCACCAAGCCGGCGAACGTATATACCAAGCCCTTCACAATATTCATAAAGGACCTGCGCGAAAGGCGAAAAGACCTTATCTGCAAGACCAGAAACACCGCAAAGATCGGAAATAGCGCCTGAGAAATCTCGCCGGCAATGATCGGCAACTCGTGGATATAGGGCGCCAGGATCGAAGCTGAATGTGTCTCTGACAGATCGAGGCCGGCGGCTATTTCGCCTGGCCGCATAAGAATGCTCATCATCATGACCGTCATGAGCGCGCCGGTTGATACGATGCCTACAAGCCCAAAGCTGTCTTCCTCGGCAGACTTGCTGTCCTTCTTGACCGAGGCTACGCCGTATGCGAGCGCCAATATAAACGGCACGACCAAGACGCCCGTCACAGCGCCTGCGGCGTCGAACGACATCGGTAGGAAATCGGGCGAAGTGAATATCGCCAGCGCCAAGATAATCAGATATGCCACGGTAAGGAAGCCGCGCAGCGACACATTGTAGACGATGCGCAACAGCCCCAGCGCAAGCATCGCTGCAATCCCGAGGGAGACCACGACGACGAGGCTCAATTTGGAGATCGCGCCGGAAGTCACAAAATCCACCTGATCAGCCACAACGCGCAGATTCGGCTCTGCGATGGAAATGAAGAAGCCGAGCATCAGACCGGCTACGGCGATGATCCACGCTTTGTTTCTCTCCGTGATCGGCCCTCGCATAAGGACGCCGATCGGCGTGATGCCGATATCCACCCCGAACAAAAACACAGC
>Ga0334886_1002561_pt1 | contig 17760 bp, 15 predicted proteins | sample GraSluR1_MG_9_FD_207232 | JGI IMG/M metagenome (GOLD analysis project Ga0334886, IMG submission 207232) | Sludge microbial communities from methane-producing bioreactor in Wageningen University, Netherlands - Granular Sludge_27_06-R1 | ecosystem: Engineered > Bioreactor > Anaerobic >...
AACAGGAATGCTGTCGCCGCCGCAAGAGCAAAAAGAATCCACTGGGGAATAAGTCTTGTCCAGAAGACCTGGGAGAAACCTTTCGCCCGGAACCACAGCATGTCGGTATAGAAAGTGGCCGTGGCGGGGATGACTACCGCAAGCAAAATGACGATACCGAACAGGATCCAGACGCCTTTTTTGAGTTTCAGGGGGGGTGCCTGACGTTTCTGCCCCCCGCCCCCCCCGAAAGGGGAGCCATCGAAAATATCTCTCATGGACATGGCCTATCGCCTCACATTTTTCAGGATGGGTCAAACATTTATTCCAGTGCACAATGTACCATGTCGAGAGAAAATCAGCAAAAAGGCCGCCCGCATCAGCGGACGGCCCCTGTTCTCGAGCTTCTGGCTATATCAGCCCTGCCTGTGTAAGGAAGTCCTTTGCGATATCCTCGGGTTCCTCTCCATCATCAAATCTTCCGTTGAGTTCCGACATGGTGACCTCGTCGATCTGTCCGCTCAGTTTCTCCAGAATCGAAAGCAGGGCGGGGTATCTCTCGAGGGTGTCCATCCGGACAACGAAAGCCGCACTGTAATCGGGGAAGAATGACTTGTCATCTTCCAGAAGAGCCAGGCCCAGCTTCTTTATGCGGGAATCGGTGGAATAGGCGACGATCGCCTCAACTTCCCCCTCCGCGATGGCCCTGTACATGATCGAGTACTGCATTGGCAGGACCTCGCCGAACTCTATACCGTAGGCCTCGGTCCAACCCGGGTAACCGTCGGGACGGGTGTCGAAGTTCTCGTCCGAGGCGAGCTTCCAGTTTTCCGAATGTCCCTTGAGGTCTGAGGCCTTCTTCAGTCCGAGTTCCTCGGCCTTTGCTCCGGGGATGGCCATTACGTATGTGTTGTTAAAGCCTATCGGGGCTGCCCAGGTCATCTGGAAGGTCTTTTCGAACCCCTCCTTGACCATCTTGAATGTCTCTTCCGATGGAAGGTTGGGTCCTTCGTACCTGAGAATGCCCGTTAACTGGGTGCCTGTCCATGAAGGGTAGATATCGAGCTCTCTGCCTACCATTGCCTGGTGCAGGACCGATGATGCCGCGAACTCCGTGTTGATATCTACGGAAAGGCCTGTATGATTCTCGACCAGCAGTTTGCCCATCCATGCAAGAACTATGGATTCGTTTACGGTCTGGGCTCCCACCTTCACGGTGCCTTCATAGGCAAGAGGGTCATCGCCGGGAGCTACCTCTTCCCACGCGGGTTGCCTCGTATTGTTGTAGACCAGGAATCCGACTACGGCCACTGCGAACAGCAGCATGAACACAAGTGTTTTTCCTTTCATGTTTCCCATCTCCTTTCAGATTTGTTTTCGACAGGATGCGACTACGGCCTGTCTGCCGATGTTTCCGTTTTTTGTGAAAGACGCAAGGCCCTGCGTTTGGGGTCAGCGTGAGCCTGGAACATTTTCAATGCCTGATCCGCTACCAGGGCAAGAATCGTAGCGGGAAGAGCCCCGGCAAGAACAACCTCGTTCCGGATAGATGCAAGGCCGGAGAATATCAGTCTTCCAAGACCCCCGCCTCCGATGGCCGAAGCGAGAGTGGCAGTCCCGATGATCCAGACTGTTGCAACCCTTATCCCGGCAATTATCACGGGCAGGCCCAGGGGCATCTGAACGCGCATCAGGATCTGGTACTCCGTCATGCCCATGCCCCGTGCTGCCAGGATCAGATGCTTCGGGACATTTTTCAGTCCCGTATAGGTGTTCTGCAGGACCGGCAGCATTGCGTAGAGAAAGAGCGCGCATATCGCGTTGTCGTTGCCTATCCCGAAGATGAAGATCAGGAAACCCAGAAGGGCAAGGCTCGGAATGGTCTGGAAAATGTTGGCCACGCCGATGACGTAGGGTGCCGCCTTTTCGTTCCTGGTAAGGTAGATCCCGAGGGGAATGCATACAGCCAGCGTTATGGCAAGAGCTATCGAAGATATCATGATATGCTGCCACGTCAGGGAAAGGATCCTCGGCCAGAAACGTATGATGTAGGCCAGGAAAAGATCAAGAAGGGGCTTCTGGTCCGGCATCAGTCCTTAACCTCCCTTCTTTTGCGGGTCAGGCGGCCTATGGTGAGTCTGGCCACCCCCGCCTGGGTGACGATACCGACGAATTCTCCTGTTTCGTTGACTACCGGTATGGGGAGATCCTTGTCGGCAAGCATTTCCGCGGCGTCGCGCAGGGTTGCCTCCTCGATCAGCAACTTACGTTCCCGCGTGAGACCGTCGGCCGCTGAGAGTCCCTTTCGTGAAGCCTGTTTGAGAAGCCAGAGAAGGGCCATTCCGTGCCATTTGCCGTTCTTGTCGACGACCTGGGCTGTTTCACACCCCTCGTCCTCCATCATATCCAGCACTTCCGAAGCGGCTCGTCCAGGTTTGACCCGGAGTATCGGCTCCTGGACCAGGATGTCCAGGGGCGAATCGGGAGAAATGTTGGCCAGCCTGTCCTCGCCGATGAAGTTCCTCACGAAATCCGTCGCGGGGTTATCCTGGATCTCATCGGGTGTGCCCATCTGCTCTATGCGTCCCTGGCGCATGATGACTACCCTGTTGGCCATGCGAAGGGCCTCTTCCATGTCGTGGGTAACGAAGATGATCGTCTTTTTTACAGTGTTCTGGAGTTCCAGGAGCTCGTTCTGCAGCCCCTCGCGGCTTATTGGGTCGAGGGCACCGAACGGTTCGTCCATCAGGACCACCTCCGGGTCCGCAGCCAGAGCCCTCAGTACACCAATACGCTGTTTCTGTCCGCCGCTCAACTGGTCGGGAAGGCGGAACCTGTACCTGGCGGGGTCAAGCCTCGCAAGTTCCAGGAGCTCATCGACCCGCCTGCGTATGCGTTTTTTGTCCCATCCGAGAAGCCGGGGGACTATGGCAATGTTCTCGGCCACGGACATGTGGGGCATAAGGGCTATCTCCTGGACCACGTATCCTATGCTTCTGCGGAGTTCGACAGGGTCCAGGGAGTGAATGTCTTTGCCTCCGACCACTATCTTGCCGGAGGTAAGTTCCTCCAGGCGGTTCACCATCTTCAGGGATGTTGTCTTTCCGCACCCGCTCGGCCCTATAAGTACCGCTATCTCACCGCGCTCTATTTCAAGATCAAGACGGTCGACAGCCCTGGTTCCGTCCTCGTAGATCTTGGTCGCCTTATCGAAGATAACCATGGGCCACCTCCTTTGCCGGTTTTCCCGGGGATTCCCCGGTTCTGTATTTCATCTGCTCGATGGTTCTGCCCAGGGCCGCAAGGAAGGCAGAGTTCTCCTCACCTGTCCCGATGGTCACCCTGATCGCCCTGTCGTAACCCCAGCCGCCGCAGGGTCGAACAATTATTCCCTGTTTAAGGAGATCTTCGGCCACGGCGTCGGCGGGGAAAGGTGTCTCGAAAAAGATGAAGTTGGTGTGCGAGGGGGCGACTTCGAGACCCATCTCTTTAAGGGCATCAGAGGTTTTTCCCCTGTCCGAAATGATCATTTGCCTGGCCCTTTCGCAGGCTTCCCTGTCAAGGGTCAGGACAGCCACGGCTCCGGCAATACCGACCCGATTGGCGTTGAAGGGCTCGCTGACGGTGTCTATTGCGGTAATGACCTCCTCCCGGGCGATGGCGTAACCGATCCTTGCCCCCGCCAGCCCGTAAGCCTTTGAGAAAGTCCTTATGGATATCACGTTTCTTCCGCCGGAGACCAGCCTTGCCCTGTCGGGAAGCAGGTCCTGCTCCGCGAACTCTGCGTAGGCCTCGTCGAGGACTACCCAGGCGGTCGACGGAAGGGAATCCAGGAGTCCGTCAAGGAGACCCGGGTGGAAAACGGTTCCCGTAGGGTTGTTGGGGTTGCAGAGCCAGACAAGTTTCGCCCTCTCTGTTGCGGCATCGGAGACAGCCTCGAGATCTAACGTGTGATCTTTGAGTGGAACGTCAACGATCCGTCCCCCCATCAGCTTCGAGAGTTCGCGGTAGAGGCTGTAGGTGGCCGAAGGCAGGAGCACCTCGTCACCGGGTTCCAGAAAACACTTGGCCATGGCCTGGAGCATTCCCTCCGCCCCGTGGGAAATGGCGATATTCTTGGGATCCACTCCGTGGATCCCGGCGAGAAGTTCCTTGATCTCCTCAAAAGCTATGTCGGGGTACCGGTTGATGTTTTCTATCTCGTCCCGCATCGCCGCTGCCGAAGCGGGGAACGGTGCGTAGGGATTTTCGTTGGATCCAAGTTTGACGATCCTGTCGAGGCCCAGTTCACGCCGAACCTCCTCGATGGTCTTTCCCGGAACATAGGGTTCCATTCCGAGAACCGCCTTGCGGATTCCTTCAACGCTCATTGGCGAACCCTTCCTTCCCGGGACTGCACTCAATCAGTGTCGGGACATCAGCTGAGAATGCCTGGACTATGCTGCTGGCAAGGTCTTTCGCATCCCGTGGTCTGGAATATTCGGCCCCGTATGCGGAAGCAAGAAGTTCAAGGTCCGGCGTAGTGTTGTCCACGGCTATAAAAACACCCGGGTGCCGCGCGTTCTCGTTTCGGCGGATCTCCCCGAAACCATGATCGTTCCAGATCACTATTGGTATTGGAAGGCGCTCCTGAACAGCAACGGCGAGTTCCGGGAGGGTGAACTGGAATCCCCCGTCACCCGCGAGAACACAGACGGGGCGTGAAGGTCTTGCCAGTCGTGCGCCAATGGCCGCAGGCATGGCAAGCCCAAGGGTTCCGAATCCTACGGGGTGCAGGAAAGTCCCGGGCCGAAACGCCGGATACTCGCTTAGCGCTACGTATGCGGGGCCTGTCATATCGGCAAAGAGGATCCCTTCTTCGGGGATCGCTCCCCTCAGGGAGGCGCATATTCCGGACATGGCCTCCAGGTCTGTCCCCATGGCGGTCACAGACCGGAGTTCATCCAGAGACCTGCTTCGGAGTATACTGGCGGCCCTGGATGCACGCTCTCTTCTGTCCGGGTCCGTTGATACCATTTCCAGGAGAGCCGAAGCCGCCTGCCCCGCGTCTGCGATGATGCCAATATCGGCATCGCCGTTGCGCTGGAAGTTGGAAGGGTCAAGATCGATCTGTACCAGCGGTCCTTTCTTTGGAAGCGGTTTTTCCCACAGGTCCGTGGGAGAAAGTTCCGTTCCGAAGGCCAGGATCAGGTCGGAACTGCCCAGATACTCCCTCACGCAGGGAAAATGGATCCTTGCCCCCAGGCAGAGAGGGTTCCTTTCGTCGACGATCCCTTTGCCCGCGCAGGATTCAATTACTATCGCACCGGACTTTTCAGCGAGGCTGGTGATCTCTTCCCGGGCTTTTCGTGCGCCGCCTCCGACAATGATCACCGGAAATGAAGCGTTACCCAGCAGGTCGGCCGCCTGATTCAGAGCCTTTTCGGGAAGAGGAGGCATTGCCGGGTTGGAAGTTCCCGCGGAGGGGCACTGGTCCCCCGGACACTTTCCGGCAAGAATATCCATAGGGATCTCCACGTGTACCGGACCCGGGCGTCCACTGGAAGCCAGATGCCAGGCCGATTCGATTATTTCCTGAATTTCTCCGGGGAGATTCACGCGGAAACTCTGTTTTGAGACTCCGCCCGCGAGGGCGACGCTGTCGGGAAGTTCGTGAAGGAAACCGCAGCCCCTGCCAATGTAAGGTGCAGGGATCTGGCTGGAGATAACGAGCATGGGGATCGAATCATGAAGGGCCTGTGCCATGGGGGTGAGGATGTTTGTGAGGCCTGGGCCTGAGATGACAAGTGCTACCCCCGTCTCACCTGTGGATCTGGCATACCCATCTGCCATAAAACCCGCGCCCTGTTCGTGGCGGGCTGTAACGTGGCAAATATCGCTCTCTGTGAGGGCGGTATAGATATCCAGGTTATGTATTCCCGGGATGCCGAAAATTACGGAAACACCCAGGGACTCAAGTGTTTTTACCACGCGTCTTGCGCCGTTTGGACCAATCACCCTACCACCTCGATCTGGGAAATTATGGGGGCTTCCAAAGGAGACAGAAAGCCTGTCCGACACCCTTTCTGGGAGACGGACAACGAAAAAACGCCTGAAACCGGAGAAAAACCACTGGAGTAGTGCCGGAGAAAAACTCTTTTGGATAGAAAAACAAAAAACTCCGTTAACCGGAAGCGAGTTCAGGCGTAAAAGTTCAACCCGGACATGTTACCCGAAAAGTCACAAATCGTCAAATTGTATGGATAAGGGGAACAAATCCAGGAGCCGGGAATCGTGGAAAACCGAGGAAACAGGAAACAGGAAACAGGAAACAGGAAACAGGAGACGGGAAACAGGAAACAGGAAACAGGAAACAGGAAACAGGAAACAGGAAGCAGGAAACAGGAAACAGGAAACAGGAAACAGGAAACAGGAAACAGGAAACAGGAGACAGGAGACGGGAGGCTGGAAGGGGGGAATGACAAGATCCCATTGACCCTGCCGACAGGATTGACCCCAAAGTCAACAGGGTCAACAAGTCAACAAGGTCAACAGGGTCAACAAGAGCTTCTTTTTCTTTATCACATCGGCCTCGTTCCTTTGCAATCCGGGAAGGCGGAGCAACCCCAGAAATTGCCCTTCGCCGATTTGCGCTGGCGCATGGGCTTTCCGCATAGCGGGCAATCAGGCGAGGCTTCCGTCTTCTGCTTTTCCCGCTTCTCGATGCGTTTTGCGGTGAGTCGTTCGCTGAAGCCGCCTGTCTCTTCAAAGGCTTTGCCTTGTGCGGCAATCTGGCTCTTGAGCATGTTCAGGGCGCGGCCGATGATGATTAGCATGGCGTTGGCCACCACCACGGCGTCGTCGGAATCGAGCCACGGGGCATACTTCTTGCGCTGCTCCCGCGCGTGTTTCGCAGACTCGTGGACGATGTCATCGGAGAAGGGCGCCGAATCCAGCGAGATGGCATTCAGTGCTTTCGCTTCCGACGAGTGGACCGACCACGGGAGCTGCCCGTTGTCGAGGATGAAGATCTCGTAGTCGCCGCGGAGTTCGCTGAGGCTGGCCCGTGCGACGTCGGTAAGTTTCATTTCGGTGTCCTTTGAGGTTGAGGATCTCTCCGATCCTTCGATGATGTTCTGGCGGCCGCTCCGGGCGGCCTGGGTCATCTGGTCGTATTGACGGCCTTTGGGGTCGTAGAATTTATCGCCCGTCTTGCGGTGATCGAAGGTCAGAAATCGGCGGCAAAACCGCAACGTCTCGATCTGCACGATCGTCGCAAGGGTGAAGGAGTGTAATTTGCGGAAACCTCCATGCTTATCGAACAGCTCAGGCATAACTACCTCCCGAAAGTTGGAAGCCCGTCGACCTCGACGATTCCTTTGTAATAAAGATCACTATTTCATTCCTCAGAATGACAGAACCCCATTGACCCCGTTGTCAGGATTGGCCTCAACGACAACAAGTCAACAGGGTCAACAGGGTCAATCCGGTCACACCAGGGGCCACAAAGCCCTTCAGCTTTTACTGCTTCCTGTCTGTCGTCTGGGGATTCCCCGCTCTTTTGTTCTTTCTTTTGTAATGGATCACGTACCCTGTGCCCAGAACCGCGCAGGCGGCAATGGATATATAGGTGGCGGTGTGCATGTACTGGTGGACCAGCTCCTGGTTGTTCCCTACCCAGAAACCCACGAAGGCGAGGATCACGACCCAGATCCCCGAACCCAGAGTGGTGAAGAAGAGGAACAGGGGGATGTTCATCCTTGCAAGCCCAGCCGGGAGCGAGATGAGTTGCCGGATGCCGGGGAGAAGCCTGCCTATGAATGTGCTTATGTGGCCGTGCTTCGCGAAGAATTCGTCGGCCCTGTCCAGGGCCTTTTCGCTTACGAAGACGTATTTGCCGAATTTCCGGAAGAAGGGTCGGCCGAATGTCAGGGATATCCAGTAGTTGAAGAGGGCGCCAAGGATGCTTCCCGCTATCCCCGCCGCTATTACCAGCCAAAGATTCATCTCACCCCGGGACGCCAGGTATCCTGCCGGGGGGACCACCACCTCGCTGGGGAAGGGAAAAAACGAGGATTCCAGGAACATGAGCGCAACGACACCCGGGTAGCCCAGCCTGCCAATGGTGGCTACTATCCATGCAATTATTGCCGAAAACATCTCTTCTCTCTCCTCTTTTGGTCTATTCGGTCCGGTCTATTCGGTGTAGCCGTTTCGCCTGCCGGTCATGGATTCTATGTCGATGCGAACTACCGCTACGGCAGCCATGGCCTGATCCGGGAAGTGTATCGGGTGTCCGGCGAACTGTGTCACGATCACGTCAAGGCCTGCCCGCTTGGCCTCTGTCTCCTCCACTATGGTTGCCGTGCCGAAGCCTACGACGCTGCGGTATTTGACCGTCCACTCGCATGGATCGGGGTTTTCCACTATTTCGATATCTTCCTCTACCTCGAAGCAGACTCTGGGGTTTTTGCGGAGGCATTCCATTTTTTTCCCTCCATTGAAGCCGTGGAACCAGATAGATTGACCGTCGAACCCGAAACAGAGGGGAACCATGTAGGGGTACTCGTTATCGAAAAAAGCCACGCGGCACATCTTTGCCCTTTTGAGAATTGCCTCGATCTGTGATCTTTCGGTTATCTCCTTTTCCTTGCGTCTCACGATGAAAACTCCTCCTTTAGCCTTATGCCGGTCGGAGTTGCGGCAACCCCGCCCATTCCTGTTTCTCTGAGAGTGTCCGGAAGAGAGTTCCCCACGGACCTCATGGCATCGATGATCTCGTCCGGAGGGATCGCCGAGCGTATTCCCGAGAGGGCCATGTCCGCGCATATCATGCCGAGGGAGACCAGCGAGCCGTTCCTTTTCACGCATGGTATTTCAACAAGTCCCGCGACGGGGTCGCAGACCAGGCCAAGTATGGATTTTATTGTTATTCCTGCCCCGTGGGTTATGGCTTCCGGGGAGCCCCCCCGAAGGAATACAAGGGCCGCGGAGCCCATTGCCGCCGCGGCGCCGCACTCTGCCTGGCATCCACCGGAGGCTCCCGCGAGGGTTGCCCTCCTTGCGATCACCTGGCCTATTCCTCCTGCCACGACAAGAGCGTCAACCAGTTTCTCGCGCGGGGTCGGGAAGAGGCTGTTGCAGGCAAATAGCATCCCCGGGATAATTCCGCAACTCCCGGCAGTCGGGGCCGCGACTATGCGCCCCATGGATGCGTTGTAGGTGGATACGGCGAGAGCTATCCTTGATGCTTCAATGACAAGGCCTCCCGAGAGTGGGGAACCTTTGCTTCCGTAGGTTTCCAGAAGGGTGGAATCATCACCGATAAACTTGCCCCTGTGTTCACCTGAAAGGGCCTCCCTCACGGATCTTTCCATGTCAATAAGGCGTGATCCCATTGTTTTTCGGATGGATTCCGGGCTGGCCCCGGAGCGTTCGCTGTCACGGGCGATGATTACTTCCGGAAACGACAGCCCTGTTTTCGAGCACCCCTCTTCGAGTTCTGCAAGGGACCACATGTCAGTTATCCTCTCCTCCGGGAATGGCCAGGACCCTGTTTATGGCCGGGTGTGTCGCGAGGACCATCTCTTCCAGTCCTTCAAGGTAGTTTTCATCAAGCTCTATCACCATCGCTGCCCTGCCGCCACGTCCCTGGCGGTGAAGGTTGAGAGAGGCAATATTGCGTCCGGCCCGGGAGAGGCTGCCAGTCACGGCCGCGACGACCCCCGGCCTGTCTTCGTGGAAGGTCACCAGTGCTGCCAGATCTCCCGAAAGCCTCAGGCTGAATCCATCGATCTCGGTCAGAACGACCGCTCCGCCGCCGATGGAAGAACCTGAGATCTCCATCCCTGTACCGCTTCCGTCGGAAAAAACGAAACGCACAGAGTTGGGGTGGGCGCCTTCAACATTTTCCTGGTTGAACTCCCAGGAAATTCCCGCTTTCCTGGCTTCGGAAAAGGCGTCGGGAATGCGCGGGTCGTCGGGCGCCATGCCTGTGAGGCCGCCGAGGAGCGCCAGGTCCGTTCCGTGCCCCCTGGATGTCGCGGCGAAACTCCCTCTCAGGAAGAGAGTCACCTCGGTCACGGGCCTCCCCCATATTCGTTTCGCGAGGCCGCCCAACCTTGCCGCCCCCGCGGTGTGGCTGGATGAAGGTCCTATCATCACGGGTCCTATTACGTCGGCAAGTCTCATCGGTGTTAGTCCTCCTCCGGGGATGAAAGGTTCGTGTGGGTGCCTACCATACGAAGGGCCTTGCCATGCCTGTCACGGCGAACCACGTAACCACGGTCCAGCAGTCTCTGCCAGTTGCCATCCTTTCTGCGCATGCGATAAACCATCCGGTAAATATCCCCGCCGGTCTTGTCCGAAATCACTTTTTCGAGTTGCTCCAGGGTGGCGGGGCGGTCATCGGGATGGATTTTCGCTATTGAGGCGGAGTAGGAGCGTTCCATCTCCCCCGCGGCATAGCCCAGTGAGGTTTCGTAACTTGAATTCAGGATCACCCTCCCTGCCTGCACATCCCATTCCCACAGGCCATCCTGGTGGTGATCCACGAGCAACTCCAGCTGGCGGGCCTTCCCCAGGAGGGTTTCGGTTTTTTCCTCTCTGTCCCGGGTCACCTCTATCGTGTGCAGTGCAAAAGAGACATCCCACGCGAGTTCGGAAAAGAGTATCTTCTCCTCGGGATCCAGCTGAATATCTCCGGGGATCGAAACGGAGATCAAGCCGAAAACCCGGTTATCGTACTCCAGTCGCGATGCCATAATTCCCGATTCCTCGTATCTGTCCATCAGGGGACAGTCCGTTATGGTGGTCACCCTGCGCTGGATCGTTACTCCAGGATTTTCCAGGACCGACAGACCCCAACTGCTAAGCATGACGTTTCTGGTCGTCTCGGAGAGAGGTCTCCCGTCTGGTCCCAGGCCCGCTTCGGTTATCGTCGCCAATTTTCCCCCTGCACCCAGAGTGCCTATCCATACGTTCCTGTAGCCCCGGGTCTCTATCATAAGGGCGCAAATATCCCGTATCAGGGTTTCGCTATCGTTGTGTCTGAAAATTATCCGGTTGACTCCCCTGATGGATCTGAGGACGTCGTTGAGGTGTTTCAGTTCCTCCTCGTTCTCTTTGACCCTGGTGAAATCCCTGCCGACGACCTGGATCTCCTTCATAGAGCCGTCTTCGCCGAAAATGGCCTTCCTTGACCATCTTATCCATTTTTTTTCGCCGGAGGGTATGGTGCAGGGGTGCTCGACGAAGACAGGATCATCCTGAATCGAAAGTCCTTCCTTGCGTTCATTCAGCGCATCCCAGCCCTCGGGTCCCAACGGGAGACAAAGAGGCCTGGAAAGGGTCTGTTCTCTCGTTACCCCGAAGAAAGAGCAGAAAGCGTCGTTCACGAAGGTGATCTCTCCTCCGGGAAGGAAACGGCAGACCATCTCGACCTGCCCCTCCACGATCGCGGCATATCTTTTTTCGCTTTCGCGCAGAGCCTTTTCGGTCTCCCGCTGGGCGGTAATGTCCCTTCCCACGGCCTGGACGCAGACAAGATTTCCGTTTTCGTCGAATATCCCGCGGTTCTGCCATTGCTCCAGGCGGACCTCCCCGTCAGGGAGAAGCGACCAGGATTCATCCACGTTGGTGGGGTTATCCGGCGTGAGCTGATCAAAATGCTTTTTGGTGAGCCTTTCGGCCTCTTCACTGTCAACGTGGTCGAATATTGAGCGCCCCGTCAGTTCTTCGCGGGTCTTTCCAAACCGGCGACAGTATGCCGAGTTGGCAAATGTCAGGATCCTGTCAGGGCTGAAGCGGATGATGAATTCGTCCTGGTCCTCGACTATGTGGAGGAATTGCTGCTGACTTTCCCTCAGTGCGGCCTCGGTTTTCTTGCGGTCGTCGATGTTTCTGTAGACGATGTAATCGACAAGATCACCGTCGTCGGTCTCCAGAAGCACCTGGTTAAGGTGGAGGTTGATGTCCGTTCCGTCCTTCCTTTGACGGACAACATCCCTGTCGATACTTTCGCCTTCCCAGAAACGTCGGTCCAGTTCTTTTGCCTCGGCTTTGCTCTCCGGTTTTTTTGTAACCAGCTCGAAGAGATCCGTGCCTATGATACGGTCCTCGATCTCGTACCCGAAAAGGGAGTAAAAGGAGCCGTTCGCCCGCAGGATCTTCCCCTCCCGTGTACAGACGATGATGGCGTCCGGAGAGAGTTCGAAAAGAGCCTCAAAAAAATACTTCTCCCTCTTCAGCGCGGCCTCGGCCCTGATCTCTGCGGTACGGTCCCGGTATATGGTGTAATCTACGAGGGTTTCCTCGTCCACCCTGAAGGGGAACTGAAGGACCCTGACGGGGATCATGGTCCCGTCCCGGCGAGTCCGCCAGGTGTCCACCTTAACAGGTTCATCCCCGGACCATGCCAGCACGTCGATGTTGCGCGCCTCCCTGCGCAGTTCTTCGTCATTGGTCAATAGATCATTGAGATCCTTGCCGGCTATCTCTTCGGAGGAGAATCCGAACATCTCGGTGAAGGCCCTGTTGCACCGGGTTGCCTTCTCCTGTCTGTCACAGATGACTATGGCTTCCGGGGCGTTCTCGAAAAGATTTACGAAGAATGCCTTTTCGCGCTTTGCCTGGGCTTCGGCCTGTTTGCGAGGAGACGTGTCCCGGTATATTCCGTAGACACCGATCACTTTTTCTCCGTCGGAAATGGGCCCGGCAAGGAGGGAGACAGGGATCTTGCTCCCGTTGCGGCGCGTCCTGTATGTGTCTGGAATGACATGGGGGTTCGAAAGAACCGAAGATGAGACCATCGAGGCCTCTTCGAGAACATCCGGAGAGGAAGCTACTATCTGGTTTATGGGTATTCCGGTGATCTCTGACCTGTCCCAGCCGAACATCCGGCAAAACTCCGGGTTCGCGAAGACTATCCGGTCGCTGGCGTCACATATCACCATTCCCTCGGGGGAACTTTCTACGAGAAGCCTGAGATGGTCTTCGAGTTTTCCCTTGAAAGGCTCGTTCTTTCTTTTTGAGAGTGCCATACAATGAACCTCCTCCGGCCGGGGAGTTCAGAAAACAACAAATATTCTAGCACGGATGAGGGAGGTATCAGTCCCTTGAGGCTATCCTGGCCAGAAGCCAGGCCATGTTTTTCCCCAGGGTTTCCATGGTGGAGACTCCCTCCTCATCGAGGGCCGCTTCCCCGGGATGTCTTCCGATACCCATGTTCCAGTAACTTGACCCGGGAACTATCATCTGGCTTATCATGAAGAAATGGTTGATGGTGTCGAAGGCGTGGATCGAACCGCAGCGGCGGACTGCTATGACCGCTGCTCCGGCTTTCCGTTGAAGAAGGCTTCCGTTGGCTCTGCAAACATATCCGGCCCGGTCGATGAAGGCCTTCATCTCCGAGGTCACATCGGCGAAGTAGGTGGGGCTTCCCAGGATAACTCCGTCGGCTTCGATCATTCTTTCTATCCATCCGTTGATCCCGTCGTCGGGAAGGGCGCAACGCCTGTCGAGTCTTTTCTGGCACTCTCCGCAGGATGTGCATCCCCGCAGGGGCCTTCCCCCTATATGGATCATTTCGGTCCTGATACCTTCTTTTTCGATCTCTGAAAGGGCTTTTCCCAGGAGAAAGGCGGTGTTTCCATCCGGCCTTGGGCTTGCGTTGAAGGCCAATACGAGCATGATATCACTCCTTCCTTGTAATGTTTCTGTGACCCGGCAATTGTAACAGTACATCGGCGTATATAATGGAGGAAAAAAGTGGAGATGATGTCCCGTGAATGAACTGGCTCCCCTTGCCCCGATGATAGCGGCTCTTGTGGCGGGTTTCCTGCTTGGGCTGATGGCCGCATTTCTTCTTCGCATAATGCACCTGAAGAACGCGAGAGACATAGCCGAAGAACTTTTCAGGGAGAGCGAGGCCGAGAGGAAGGATCAGGTGGATGCCGTCGTGGATCACGTCAAGGCGGCCTTCGGCAATCTCTCCCTCGATGCTCTTTCCAGGTCTACCGAGGAGTTCCTCAAACTTGCCCACTCACGTCTTCAGTCGGAGAGGGAGAGAGGCTGCCACGACCTTGATCAGAAGAAGGGGCTGATAGACCGCCAACTTGAGGAAATGACCAGGAAAATGGAGGCCGTCTCCGGACTTGTGCGAGACCTTGAAAAAGACCGCTCGGCAAAGTTCGGCGAACTTGCGGACAGGCTCAGGGAGGTCAGCGAAAGGACGGCGGACCTGACCCGCACCACCGGGACCCTGAGAGAGGCTCTTTCGAGTTCCAGGGTCCGCGGTCAGTGGGGAGAGCGAATGGCGGAGGACGTGCTCCGTCTTGCGGGATTCATCGAAGGTATCAATTATTGCAAACAGAAGACGCTGGCAGAATCGGGAAGAAGGCCCGACTTCACCTTCATGTTGCCCAAGGGGCTCACGCTCAACATGGATGTAAAGTTTCCCTACGATAACTACATCTCCTGGCTTGAGGCACCGAACGAAAATGAAAGGACCCGTTTCTGCAAGGCTTTTATGAAAGACGTAAGGATCAAGATAAAGGAAGTGGCCGGGAGAGATTACATTGATCCGGGGCAAAGCACAGTGGACTATGCCCTTCTTTTCATCCCGAACGACCAGATCTTTGCCTTTATCCACGAACAGGAGCCATCGATCCTGGATGACGGCCTTCGTCAGAGGGTCATCTTCTGTTCCCCCGTCACGCTGTACGCGGTACTGGCGGTTATTCGCCAGGCGGTGGACAATTTTACCCTTGAACAGACCTCCAACGAGATACTTTCCCTCTTCGGCGCTTTCAAAAAACAGTGGGAGGAATTCCTCAAGAAACTTGAGCACCTCGGAAAGCAGATCGAAGGGGCCCACGATGACTACGAGTCGTTGATCTCCACAAGAAGGAGACGGCTTGACAAGCCGTTGGAGCGGATAGAAGAGATACGAACCCTCCGTAACATCCGGATCGCGCCAATGGTGGAGGACGGGTTCGAGAGCCAGGGAGAACTCTTCGAGGACACCCTTGAGGAATAGGCGCACCGATGACAGATACAGTGTTTTCAATTAATCGCTGTTGTCATTGCCTTGTTGAATTGATAAAATGGTCACGATGATTCCAGACCGTAAGGTCTGTTTGTGGAGAGGGGGAACGACGATGCGCATAGCTCGCCTTTTGATCCCTCTCATCGTTGTCTGCATATCGCTGTCTGTTTCTCCCACACCCGCTATTGCCTCCCAACAGGTCTCCATAGGTGTATACCAGAACAAGCCTTTGATCTTTCGTGAAGGTGGTGTTGTGAAGGGTATATATGCAGATTTTCTCAACGCCGTGGCGAAGGAGAACGACTGGGACATCCGCTGGGTTGACGGGACCTTCTCGGATAATCTCGAAAGGCTGAAAAAGGGCGAAATAGATCTTATGGCGGCCATAGCCTGGAGTGCCGCCCGTGCCGGGGAGTACGATTTCACACGGAAGGCCGTGATCTCCAACTGGGGAGTCTTTTACGTGCCCAGGGGGATCGCGCCGGACTCGATACTTGGCCTGGAAGGCAGAAAGATCGCCGTAGTAAGGGGTGATGTCTACTACGCGGCCTTCAGGGAACTGGCGCTGAAATTCGGCATAGAGTGTTTCTACGAAGAGGTCGACGATTATGCCGATGTCATGATCGAGATCGAGGGAGCCAGGGTCCAGGCGGGTCTGGTCAGCCGCCTTTACGGGCTTGCCAACGAAAGAGATTTTCTCGTGGAGAGAACGTCCCTCTTTATCGAGCCCACCGAACTCCGGTTTGCGGCCACCAAGGGCAGACACATGACCCTGCTCCAGATACTGGATTTCACTCTGGTGAAGATGAGAACCGACCCGGGGTCCCCTCTCAGCATGTCGATCCAGAGATGGCTTTCGTCCGACCTTTCACGTGAACATATTCCCGAGTGGGTAAGATGGCTTGCCGGCATTGCTGTGGGTGCCCTTGTCCTCGTCTCGCTGGTGAGCGTGGTCCTCCGGCGGAAGGTCGTCGCCAGGACAAGAGAATTGCTCCAGAACAGAAAAGAACTTGCCAGGGAGAAGACACTCCTGGAGAAACTTTTCGAAGATTCCCCCGATGCGCTGGTGCTGGAGGGTGCGGAGGGGAACGTCGTGATCCGTATCAACAGGGGGTTTACGACCCTTTTCGGCTTCAGTTCCGAGGAGGCCTGCGGGAAAACCCTTAACGAACTTGTGGTGCCGGAACACCTTCTCTCCGAGGGGGAGGAACTGGACGAGATGGCCAACTCCGGAAAGCCGGTGTATCTGGAGACCCTTCGCGAGAGGAAGGACGGTTCTATTGTCGATGTGTCGATCATTTCTGTCCCCATACCCCTGGACGGAGATCTTTGGGGGTCCTATACGATCTACCGGGATATAACAGCATCGAAGGAGGCGCAGAAGGTCCTTAAAGAGAACCTGGCCAAGATGCGCCGCACCTGGGAACAGACCATAGAGGTTCTGGCGACGGCCTCGGAGACGCGAGATCCCTATACCGCCGGTCACCAGAGGAGGGTTTCCGCACTGGCGGAGGCTATAGCCCTTGAGATGGGACTGGATCGCGACACCGTGGACTCGATCCGCATGGCGGGCCTTGTGCACGACATAGGCAAAATAAACGTGCCTGCGGAGATCCTCAGCAAACCGGGCGCCCTCGGAGATGTGGAGTTCGCCCTTATAAGGACTCACCCCGAGATAGGGTACGAGATCATGAAGGGAGTAGACCTCCCATGGAGGCTTGCCGACATAATTCGCCAGCACCACGAGAGACTCGACGGATCGGGTTACCCGGCTGGACTCAAAGATAAAGAGATTATGATTGAGGCGAAGATCGTTGCCGTCGCCGATGTGGTCGAGGCGATGTCCTCTCACCGCCCCTACCGCGCTTCGAAGGGGCTTGAGGCGGCGCTGATGGAGATAGAAAGCAACAGGGGAGTTCTCTTCTGTCCCGATGTGGTAGATGCGTGTCTCAGGCTCTTCAGGAAGAAGGGGTTCACGTTCCCTCAGTAGCACAGAACAACTATGGAGGTGAGATGAGATGAGAAAGGCTCTTGTGGCGATCGACGGAAGTTCCATAACACGCCCGCTTGTGAAATTTTCCTTTGAGAGGGCAAAGAAAGAGAAACTGGAAGGGCTGGATTTCATCTATGTATTTCAGCCCTACCCGGCGGCGCTTTTTCCTGGAATGCCCGTACCTGTCGCCCTTGAAGAGGGGCATTCGGAGGCAACCAAAAAGGCTCTCGAAGAGCTGGTCCGGAAGGAAAAGGAGACGATCGGTGCGGACAAGGTTGCCGTGGAGATGATCTTCCCTTACGGAAGTCCTTCCGCCGAAATAATCCGGCAAGCCGAGGAATTCCCCTACAGGTCCATATTCATAGGTCACCGGGGAATGGGAAGCTTCGAGCGCTTCTTCATCGGAAGCGTGGCGGCCCGCGTAGTGGAGCATGCTCCCTGCACGGTCATAGTTTTCCGGCCAAGGGACTGACTTTTCTACCTGCGCCTTTGTGGTCTCAGAAGGGCGCGGGCATGATTGCCGACAAGGTCATTTCTGCCGGCCAGTGACAGGGCTTCCTCCACAAGTTTGCGGTTCTTCGGTGAACGGTACTGAAGAAGGGCCCGCTGGAGTTTCTTTTCGTGGGCGCTCCGCGGGACGTGGACCTGTTCGCCGGTCATTGGATCGAGACCGGTATGGAACATGCATGTAGAGAGAGTACCGGGGGTCGGGATGAAGTCCTGGACCTGCTCCGGGTGGTATCCGATATCCCTGAGGAACTCT
>Ga0334886_1002563_pt1 | contig 17751 bp, 15 predicted proteins | sample GraSluR1_MG_9_FD_207232 | JGI IMG/M metagenome (GOLD analysis project Ga0334886, IMG submission 207232) | Sludge microbial communities from methane-producing bioreactor in Wageningen University, Netherlands - Granular Sludge_27_06-R1 | ecosystem: Engineered > Bioreactor > Anaerobic >...
ACTTCCTGCGCAATGAGGGCGTCGAGACCAAGTTCAGCCCGCGCAAACCCGGCCATCGCACCAGCGCCGTCGTGCTCGGCATCGAGCCGCCCGACAAGTTCCCGCTGGTCTATTACCGCGACAACTGCGCCGACATCGAACTGACCATCGACGACGTGCTGGCCGCGCCCGTCGCCGGCAGCAAAGTCCTGCAGTTCGCCGGCACCAACCTCAGCAAAGAGCCGAGCCGCAGCGCCACCATGTTCGCCGCGGAGGCCGCACGCCAGTTCGGTACGGACGTCATCTTCGACGTAGACTTCCGCCCCGACCAATGGCACGACCCCCGTGCCTTCGGCGTCGTGGTGCGCTCCGCCCTGCCCTTGGTCGACGTGGTGATCGGCACCGAGGATGAGATCAACGCCACCATGCTCACCGACGTGCGCCAGATGGAGTTGACCCACTCGCAGATCTCCGACACGAAGGTGAGCGGCGACGTAGGCCGCGCCATCGCTGCCATGCTCGCACTCGGTCCCAAGGCGGTCGTAGAAAAGGTCGGCGCGCAGGGCGCGCGCATCCACCTGAAGGGCGGCGAAGTGATCGAAGCTCCGGGCTATCCGGTCGACATCTACAACATCCTCGGAGCGGGCGACGCCTTTGGCGCCGGTTTTCTCTACGGCTACATCAACGGCTGGGGCTGGCACAAGTCGGCGCGGCTGGGCAACGCTTGCGGCGCCATCGTCGTTACCAAACACGGCTGCGCCAACTTCATGCCCACCTACGACGAGGTCATGGCCTTCGTCGCCGAGCGCGGCGGCCTGGAGTAGTCAAGCAGTCACGAGTTACGAGTCATTCGTCATTTTTCCTCTCTTTCAAACGGAGGACCTGCCCATGCAACCCGATACCATCCGCCTGACCACTGCCCAGGCGATTGTCCGCTTCCTCACCAACCAATACGTCGCCCGCGACGGCCGCGAACAACGCTTCTTCGCCGGCTGCTTCGGCATCTTCGGCCACGGCAACGTCTCCGGCATGGGCCAGGCTCTACAGCAATACCCGGAACTGCGCTACTACCAGACGCGCAACGAGCAGGCCATGGTGCACACCGCCGCCGCCTTCGCCAAACACAGCAACCGTCTGCGCACGCTCGTCTGCACCACCTCTATCGGTCCCGGCGCCACCAACATGATCACCGGCGCGGCCACGGCTACCGTCAACCGCCTGCCCGTCCTGCTCATCCCCGGCGACATCTTCGCCAGGCGCAACGTCGCGCCTGTGCTCCAACAGCTTGAGTCGGAGCACTCGCAGGATATCTCGGTCAACGACTGCTTCAAGCCCGTCAGCCGCTATTGGGACCGCATCTACCGGCCCGACCAACTAATCCTTGCGCTGCCCGAAGCCATGCGCGTCCTCACAAGCCCCGCCGACACCGGCGCCGTTACCCTGGCCTTGCCGCAGGACGTGGGAACCGAGGCCTACGACTTCCCCGCGGAGCTATTCGCCAAGCGCGTGTGGGCTGTCCCCCGCGCCCGCCCCGACCTTAGTGCATTGCAGCGGGCTGCGTCGTGGATCCGCCAAGCCAAACGGCCCATGATCATCGCTGGCGGCGGCGTGCACTATTCCGAGGCGGAGGAAGCCCTCGACCGCTTCGTCGACGCCTCCGGCATCCCCGTGGGCGAGACAATGGCCGGCAAGGGCAGCTTGCGCTACGACCACCCGCTCTGTCTCGGCGCGGTTGGCGCTACCGGTACGCTCGCCGCCAACCGCATCGCCAAAGAGGCTGACCTCATCATCGGCGTCGGCACGCGCTACAGCGACTTCACCACTTCGAGCAAGACACAGTTCCAACACCCGGACGTGCGCTTTATCAATATCAACGTGGCCGAGTTCGACGCGCACAAGCACAGCGCCACCCCCTTGATCGGCGACGCCCGCGCCACGCTAGAGGAGCTTGGCGATCTGCTTGACAGCTACTGCGTAGCGGACGACTATCTAGCCGAGGCCCAAGCGCTGCACCAAGAGTGGGAAGCCGAAGTAGATCGCATCTACGACGTCCGCAATCAGCCGCTGCCCAGCCAGGGCGAACTGATCGGCGCTGTCAACGACTTGGGCGACCCCGACGCTGTCATGGTGTGCGCCGCCGGCAGCCTGCCCGGCGATCTGCACAAGCTGTGGCGCACGCGCCACCCCAAGCAGTACCACCTGGAATACGGCTATAGCTGCATGGGCTACGAGATCGCCGGCGGCCTGGGCGTCAAGATGGCCGACCCCGACCGCGAGGTCTACGTCATGGTCGGCGACGGCAGCTACCTCATGCTTTCCAGCGAGATCGTGACCTCCATCCAAGAGGGCCGCAAGCTCACCATCGTGCTCATGGACAACCACGGCTACAAGAGCATCGGCTCGCTCAGCCGCTCCCTCGGCCAGAGCGGCTTCGGCACGCGCTTCGCCTTCCCCGGCGAGATCGCCCTGCCCAGCGACGAAGCCGGCGAACAGCTCGAGTACCTGCCCGTCCACCTGGCTGCCAACGCGCGCAGCCTCGGCGCCGAAGTCATCGAGTGCGCCGCTTATGACGACTTCGTCGCCGCCCTGGCGCAGGCCAAGCGCAACACGCGCACCACCGTCATCTACGTGCAGAACGACCGCTACGTCGGCGTGCCCGGCTATGAAAGCTGGTGGGACGTGCCCGTGGCCGAAATCAGCGACTCGGACTCCGTCAACGCCGCGCGCGAAGAGTGGGAAGAGATGCGCGCCAAGGAGCGCTTTTTTCTATGATGCCGCTGCCCGATGAATTGCGCAGGAGGGGCTTAGCGGTACGCACCGTGGCAGAGGACGGCGCACTGGCGCATCGCATCGTTGTGCTGAGCGACTCAGTCTGGCCGCGCTTCGTGTTGGAGGCCCATACGCCTCGCAACCACCCCTACCCCGCGGACTGGCCGGGCATCTTCGCGCGCTGGCCTCAGTACCAGTTCGGGCTACTCGACCAAGACACGGATGAACTCGTCGGCGCAGCCCATGCGCTCTCCTTTGCCTGGGACGGCGCAAACGCGGACCTGCCCGACTTCGGATGGGACTGGGCCATGTGGCAGGGCAAACAGGACTATTTGGCGGGCGCTACGCCGCGTACCATGTGCGCCCTCAGCATCACCGTCGACCCGCGCTATCGCGGCCAGGGACTATCCACCCTGTTGGTGTCCATCATGCGCGATGCCACGGCGCGAGCGGGCTTCACACGCCTCATCGCCCCTGTCCGCCCGACACTCAAGCATCGCTACCCCATCACCCCGATGGCGGTCTATGCGAACTGGCGCAACCAGCGCGGCGAACCGCTCGACCCCTGGATGCGCGTCCATGCGCGGCTAGGCGCAACCATCGCCAAGCCGTGCGATAAGTCCATGAACTTGGCCGGCTCCGTCGCCGACTGGGAATCATGGGCGGAGATCCCCTTCCCCACGTCGGGGGCCTACATCTTCCCCGGCCTGTTCGCGCCGGTCGTCATCGACCGTGAAAGCGATGAGGGCGTGTATGTTGAACCGAATGTCTGGATGGTACACGATGTGTCAGCTTGAAAGGACCGGCTATGTCGCAGAACGGGCAGCTTCTTAACTTCATCAACGGCCAATGGCGGCGTTCCAGCGCCGGCCAATACCTGGACGTTGTTAACCCGGCCACCGCAGCCGTCATGACCACGGTCCCCCTCTCACCCGGCGCAGAAGTGGACGCCGCGGTGCGGGCCGCCGCAGCAGCCTTCCCCGCCTGGCGGCAAACGCCGGTCGGAGACCGCATCCAGCACCTCTTCAAGCTCAAGGCTCTACTGGAAGAACACATCGACGAGATCGCGGTCGCAATCACCGACGAATGCGGCAAGACCTTCGCCGAAAGCGTGGGAGAGTTGCGTCGCGGCATCGAGAACGTCGAAACGGCCTGCGGCGCGCCTGTCCTGATGCAAGGCTACAACAACGAAGACATCGCCCGCGGCATCGACGAGCACATGATCCGCCAGCCGCTCGGCGTCGTCGCCGCCATCACGCCCTTCAACTTCCCCGGCATGATCCCGCTGTGGTTCCTGCCCTATGCCGTGGCGACCGGCAACTGCTTCATCCTCAAGCCGAGCGAAAAGGTGCCTGCGACGAGCAGCCGCCTGTTCGAGTTGCTGGAGCAGGCAGGCTTCCCGCCCGGCGTCGTGCAATTGGTACACGGCGCCAAAGAGACGGTCGACGCGCTGCTCGACCACCCCACAGTCAAGGCCATCAGCTTCGTCGGCTCAACAGCCGTCGCCAAGTACATCTACAGCCGCGCTACGGCCAACGGCAAACGCGCCCAATGCCAGGGCGGGGCCAAGAACCCCGTGGTGATCATGCCCGACGCCGACATGGAAACGACTGTACGCATCATGGCCGACTCGGCCTTCGGCTGCGCGGGGCAACGCTGTCTCGCCGCTTCGGTCGCCATCCCCGTGGGCGAGGCGCATGACGCCTTTGCCGAGGGCATCTGTGACGCGGCCGCCAGCCGCAAAGTCGGCTACGGCATGGATGACGGCGTTCAGATGGGGCCGGTCATCACGCCGCAGAGCAAGGAGCGCATCGCCGGCCTGATCGAAAAGGGCGCTCATGAGGGGGCCAACGTCCTGGTGGATGGCCGCAACCGCACCGTCAGCGGTTACGACGACGGCTACTGGGTCTTCCCCACTGTGCTCGACAACGTCAAACCATCCGGCGAGATCGCCCGCACCGAGATCTTCGGCCCCGTGCTCAGCCTCATGCGCGCCGAGACCATCGAAGACGCCATCGAGTTGGTCAACAACCGCGCCTACGGCAACATGGCCTGCATCTTCACCAACAGCGGCTCGGCTGCGCGCCAGTTCCGCTACGCCGCCGACGCAGGCAACATCGGCGTCAACATCGGCGTCGCCGCGCCGATGGCCTACTTCCCCTTCTCCGGGTGGAACGAGAGCTTCTTCGGCGATCTGCACGGCCAGTCGCATCACGGCGTCGAGTTCTATACCCAGACCAAGGTCGTCATCGAGCGCTGGCCCAAGGAGTGGAGCCGCCGCTTCTAGCCCCTGTGCGGCTAACGCTCCTCTGCGGTTGCCCTTGCGATAAGGAGCTACTATGGCACGCGAGATCGGCATCGGCGTCATCGGCATGGGGTGGATGGGCATGGCCCACTCCCGCGCCTACCGGCAGATCGCAGATCGTTTCTACGACAGCGACATCGTCCCGCGCCTCGTGATCTGCGCCGACGACGCGCCGGCCCGCGCCCAACGCGCCCAAGTTTCGCTCGGCTTTCACCACAGCACGACGCGCTGGCAAGACGTAATCGAGCACCCCGACGTGCAAGTCGTCAACATCGCCGCCCCCAACTATCTCCACCTGGAGATGGTGCGGGCCGCGGCCGCCGCGGGCAAGCATATCTTCTGCGAAAAGCCGGTAGGCCGCACGCCCGATGAGACCGCCGAGATCGAATGGCTGGCACGGCAGGCCGGCGTTATGTCCTTCGTCGGCTTCAACTATCGCTGGGCGCCGATGGTGCAATACGCCCGTGAACTCATCGCACAGGGCAAGCTCGGCCGCCTCACCCACTACCGCGGCCGCTTCTTCTCTATGTATGGCAGCAACCCGCTCGGCCTGCTCACCTGGCGCTTCCAATCCGAACGCGGTGGCCTCGGCGTGCTCGGCGATATCATGTCCCATGTCGTCGATATGGCGCGCATGCTGGTTGACCCGATTCGGCGCGTGGTCAGCAGTCGCCACACCTTCATCTCCGAACGACCCCTTCCCGTGCCAGGTCAGGGCACGCACTTCTCGCTCGGCCAACCCGGCGACCCAACCGGACCTGTCACCAACGAAGACTACGCAAGCGCGCTCGTCGAGTTCGAGAACGGCGTGCGCGGCACGTTCGAGACTTGCCGCGCCATATATGGTCCCAAGTGCGAGATGGCCTTCGAGGTCAACGGCGACCGCGGTGCGGCGAACTGGAACTTCGAGCGCATGAATGAGTTGGAGCTATATCTCCCCGGCGAGGACGGCTTGCACGACGGCTATACCCGGCTGCTGGGCGGGCCGCGCTACCCCTTCCACGGCCGCTTCAACCCAGGGGACGGCATCGGCATGGGCTACGAAGACCTGAAGACGATTGAGGCGCACCAGTTTCTGCTCTCCATCGTCGACGGCGTACAACGTGCGCCCAGCTTCGCCGACGCCCTCGCTCTGGCAGCCGTGCAGACAGCAATGCTGCGCTCCTGGGAAAGCGGAAAGTGGGAAGCCGTGCCCGACCTGCGCCGCACTTCGTGATTGTCCGCCTCATTTTCGCTGCCCATCGGGACGCCGATGCCGCAACAAGGGAGCGCCTGAACATGAATACCATACGCATTGGCAATGCACCCTGTTCCTGGGGCGCGCTCGAGTTCGCAGAGACCCAGACCGGGCGCCTCGACTGCACGCAAATGCTGGACGAGCTGGCCGAAACCGGCTATGCCGGCTCGGAGTTGGGCGACTGGGGTTTTATGCCCACCGACCCTGCGCTGCTCAGCGAGGAATTTCGTCGCCGCAACTTGGCCCTCACCGGGGCTTTCGTCGGCGTCGCACTGCGCAATCCTGCGGCCCACGCCCCAGGGCTGGAGCAGACGCTCAAAGTCGCCGGCCTCGTAAGCGATGCCGCCGCCCTGATCGGCCAAGACGTAGAGCCTTTCCTCGTATTAGCCGACGACAACGGCACGGACGCAGTTCGCACCCGACATGCCGGGCGCATCACGCCAGCGCAGGGCCTAAGCGATGACGAATGGCGCACCTTCGCCGCCGGCGCCGTGCGCATCGCCCGGGCCGTGCGCGACGAGACCGGTCTGCGCACCGTCTTCCACCACCACTGCGCCGGCTTCGTCGAGACGCCGGACGAGATCGACCGCCTTCTAACCGAAACCGATCCGGACTTGATGGGCCTGGTCTTCGACACGGGCCACTATGCCTTCGGCGCAGGCGGCTGCGACGCCGTGATCGACGCGCTTGACCGCTACGCCGGCCGCATCTGGTATGTCCACTTCAAAGACTGCCACCCGGACGTCATGCGCGATGCCCGCGACCACGACTGGGACTATTTCGAGTCGGTGCGGCGCGGCGTCTTCTCCGAACTCGGCCAAGGCTGCGTCGACTTCCCTGCTGTGCGCGACTGGCTCATCGCCCACAACTATACCGGCTTCATCACCGTCGAGCAGGACGTGCTGCCCGGCATGGGTTCGCCGCGCCAGAGCGCGCAGCGCAACCGCCAATACCTGCACGCCATCGGTTTGTAAGAACACGAATCACACGTCACGAATCAGGCGTCATCAGTCATCAATGACCCATGACTTGTGACTCACCACGCCCAAGGAGACCCGATGACCACACTCAACCTCGGCATGGTCGGCGCAGGGCGCATCGGCCAGGTGCACGCTGCCAACCTAGCGGCGCGCGTGCCCGGCGCCCGCCTGGTCGCCATCGCCGACATCGCTTTCGAGGCCGCGCAGAGACTTGCCGGCCAATACAACATACCGCACGCCTACGACAACCCTGAAGCCATCCTGGACGATCCGGCTATCGACGCCGTGATCGTCGCCTCCGCCACCGATACGCACCCAGCCATTATCGAAGGCGCCGCCGCCGCGGGCAAGCACATCTTCTGCGAAAAGCCCATCGCGCGCAGCCTCGCCGAGATCGACGGCGCGCTGGCCGCAGTCGACAAGGCCGGCGTCAAGCTCCAGATTGGCTTCAACCGCCGCTTCGACGCCAACTTCGCGCGCGTGCGCCGCGCCATCGTCGACGGCGAAATCGGCCAGCCGCACCTGCTCCACATCATCAGCCGCGACCCCGGCCCTCCGCCCCTGAGCTATATCCGCGTCTCCGGCGGCATCTTCCTGGACATGACCATCCACGACTTCGACATGGCCCGCTTCCTGCTCGGCTCCGAGGTCGTCGAGGTCTACACATCCGGCGCTGTGCTGGTCGACCCCGCTATAGGCGAAGCAGGCGACATCGACACCGCGCTCGTCCTGCTCACCTTCGCCAACGGCGCGCTCGGCGTCATCGACAACAGCCGCCGCGCCGTCTACGGCTATGACCAACGTGTCGAAGTCCTCGGCTCCGGCGGCGCCATTCAGACCGAGAACAAGTACCCCAACGCAGCCGTCATCAGCACCGGCGATCACATCCGCCGCGACCTGCCGCTACACTTCTTCCTGGAGCGCTACGCCGACAGCTTCGCCCTCGAACTGGCGCAGTTCGTCGAAGCCGTCGTCCACGACCGGCCTACACCCGTCACCGGCGAGGACGGGCGCATTCCCGTGGTCATGGCGCTGGCCGCGGCCAAGTCGCTGCACGAAAAGCGACCCGTCCGCCTCGACGAGATCGCGCCGGCATAGCAGCCAAGCAGCAGAGGCGCTCTCTGCGTTCTCTGCTGCCCCTCTCATATGCTCTTGCCGGCTGCATAATAAACCTTTATGGGCAGTCTGCGCCCGCCCCTCCTTGGGGAGCCCCGCCCGCCATGCTATAATGATGCGCTAGTCGCGGCGCGAGGTAGCGCCGCCACATTGCATACGCGTCATGCCGCCATAAGTGACGAGCAGGCGCTGCAAGGTCAACGCAAGAAGGAGACACGCAATTGCTGCGCAACTTATTCGGCAGACCGTCCAAGGCCACGGAAGACGACGTTCGCCTGGAGAACAGCCTCGCCAAAACCCGGTCGGGCGTCTTTGGGCGGCTCGGCTCCATCTTCCAGGCCAACGAGATCACCGATGAGCTTTGGGAGGAACTTGAAGAAACGCTGATCCTCGGCGATGTCGGCGTCCCCGTCGCCCAGGAACTGGTCGAACGCACCCAGAAGCGCGTCGAGCGCGAGAACATTAAAGCGACGCGTGACGCCTATCTGATCCTGCAACAGGAGATGGTGCGCATCTTGACGCCTGCCGAACCGATGCGCATCGACGACCCGCGCCTGCTCACCATCGTCCTGGTGGTCGGCGTCAACGGTTCCGGCAAGACCACCACCATCGGCAAAATGGCCCACTGGTACAAGAACCGCGGGCGAAAAGTTGTCCTCGGCGCGGCCGACACCTTCCGCGCTGCAGCTATCGATCAGCTCAAAATCTGGGGCGAACGCGCCGGCGTCGACGTCATCGCCCACGAACCTGGCGCAGACCCCGGCGCAGTCGTCTTCGACGCGGTGCGCGCCAGCCAGGAAAGCCGCCAAGCCGACCTGTTGATCGTGGACACCGCCGGGCGTCTGCAGACCAAATACAACCTGATGCAGGAACTGGAAAAGATCAAGCGCGTCGCCGCCAAACAGGTGCACCGCGCCCCGCACGAGGTCTTTTTGGTGCTCGATGCATCCACCGGCCAAAACGCCATTTCGCAGGCCAAGAGCTTCAAGGACAGCGCCGGCGTCACCGGCATCATCCTCACCAAGCTCGACGGCACGAGCAAAGGCGGCGCCGTCCTCAGCATCAACCACGAACTGGGCGTACCCGTCCGCTTCGTCGGCACCGGCGAGCAGATCGCCGACTTTGCGGAGTTCGACCCGGTCGCCTTCGTCGAAGGCCTCGTCGGGCAGTAAACTCGAATCGGCCATGCACCTGCAATGCGCATGTAGAAATGCAACGAACCAGAAAAGAGAAACCCGTTCATGAGCGAACTCGAAAACCGGCTCAACACACTCGTCCAACAGATCGACGCCATCCGGGGGCGTCTTTGACTTACCTAACAAGCTAGACCGCATCCAACAACTCCAGGCGGAGACGCTCGAAACCGGCTTCTGGGATGACCAGCAGGCCGCGCAGAAGAAGATGCAGGAACTGAACGCACTCCAGCAGATCGCGGAGCTGTGGCAGGGCCTTTACCAGCGCGCCGTCGACGCCCGCGACCTCGCCGCCATGGCCGAAGACGACCCGGACATGCTCGACGAGCTGGCTGACGAAGCCGCCTCGCTCGAAAAGGAGTTCGAGCGGCGCCAGTTCTCCCTCGCCCTCGCCGGCCCCCACGATGCCGGCCCGGCGATCTTCAGCATCTTCGCCGGCGCAGGCGGCACCGAAGCGCAGGACTGGGCGCAGATGCTCCTGCGCATGTACCTGCGTTGGACGGAGAACAAGCGCTACAAGACCGTCATCACCGACATGACCGAGGGCGAAGAAGCGGGCATCAAAAGCGTCACCGTCGAGGTGGACGGGCCCTTTGCCTACGGCTATCTCAAGGCGGAAAAGGGCACGCACCGCCTGGTTCGCCTCAGCCCCTACGACTCCAACAGCCGCCGCCACACCAGCTTCGCCAAAGTCGAGGTGATACCCGTACTCGACGAGGACATCGACGTGCAGATCGACCCCAACGACCTGCAGATCGAGGTCTTCCTCAGCGGCGGCGCCGGCGGGCAGAACGTCCAGAAGAACGCCACCGCCGTCCGCATCCGTCACTTGCCCACCGGCATCGTCGTCACCTGCCAGAACGAGCGCAGCCAGACCCAGAACCGCGAGTCGGCCATGCGCGTGCTGCGCGGCAAGCTCTACGATATCGAGCAGGAACGCCTAGAGGCGGAAAAGGCCGCGCTGCGCGGGGAGAACGTCCAGGCCAACTTCGGCAGCCAGATTCGCAACTACGTCCTTCACCCCTACCAAATGGTCAAGGACCTGCGCACCAACATAGAGACCGGCAACACCGGCGCCGTCCTCGACGGCGACCTGGATATGTTCATCGAAGCCTGGCTGAAGAGCCAGGTTGGCGAAGACGCCTAGCGCGAATGTACAAATCCGGCCCCCTATGGTAATATCCTGGGCGCACCGCCGTGCAGAGCCCGCCCGCAACGTTATTGCGAAAGCGGCGTACTGTCCGGCGGCAAACGCAACACCCGGAGAGGTCGCATAGTCCGGCCGAGTGCGCTCGTCTCGAAAACGAGTAGGGTTTACGCCCTCGAGGGTTCAAATCCCTCCCTCTCCGCCATAACAGATGCCATCTATAATGCGAATATTTAACAGATAGATGGTTCCCTTATTGCCCGAGAACGCTTGAAGCAAGCGGTTTTCGGGCATTGCGCGTTATGCCTTGTTTACTTGTCTAGATGCGGAGGGGAAGCTATGTTACTGGGCATTTTAGACGCATTACGCATTATCTCTGTTTGCATGGCGTTCTTTTTTGGATACCAAATCGGCTTCAGAAACGGGTATGATCCCATTGCGCAGTTGCATTTCATGACACCCATATTGATCGTTGCTGTTGCGGGCATTTCCGGGATTGAAGGCTTGCTGTTCTCGAAGCAATCGGCGCAGGCGAAGGGCTTTGAAGTTGGAAGCAACTATCAGAGGCAGTCGGCCATTGCATTATTATCCTATGCGGTCGTTGCGGTATTGGTCTTTGTGGCGAATTGGGGCATCTACGCGGAACTGACAATCCTATTTGCCTTTTGTTTCTTCTTCATATTCTCAGGGCTCAATCACGGCCTTGATGCAGTCAGGAACAAGAACTATAAATGGCAGAATATTAACCGCCCGTTCATTACCCTGTTGATGATCGCCGGGCTGCTATACCCGGTCATCATGGCATTGAAAGGCCTTGAGTGACCTAACCTCATATATGCCGACCCGTTACAAGCAACGGTCATAATCGCCCAAAAGGGGTGCGAACCCTTTCATCAACCGCGACACAATGGAAGCCATCTCGTTTTGAGGTGGTTTCTTTGCGTTTATGAAGGTCAAGGATCGCGGCGAATCAGACAATTGACCAATTGACAAGGCCATATGCGAATGCTACTGTGGATGCATACCCCAAGTTGCCGCGACTTGAGTGGCAGACAATGGAAGCCGATTGCGAACACAGCGAGAATGACTTTGAGTTCGATGCCTTGTGTGATGACGGCATGAATATGCTTGGGCAGGAGACGTTCCAGTAGACTACCGGCGGTCTCAATCGCCTTGCGTAAGTGCGTATGTAGGTAGTGCCGACCTGGCGATACAGGACGCTTGTAATTGTGTTTGTGGATGGGCCGCAGCATCCAGCGCCCTCCTCTTTGAGCACACCCTCCCGTGCATAGTCGTTGCAGACATTGTCCCGATGCTCTTGATCTGCTCGGGCAAGTCGTTGATCGAACCCAATCCAGCCAAGTTACATCAGCAATAAACCGCTCGAAGGTCTCGCCCAAGAAGGCTAAGAGCGCTATACACGTTGGCCTAATGCGATGCAGCCGCCGGTTGTAGCGGCTGGCGTTGAGCGTCCTCGGCAAGCAGCCCAACTCGTGCCGCATGCGGCGGTGTGTTCGCTACACGTGAGCAACGCCGTAATGACTTCGGCGTTGCTCACGTGTAGCGAACATCATTCCCTTATATAACACAAGAGATAAGAAAGAGGGTGAAAAATATGGATGCTAGGAACGACGAATTGGCTCCAACTGCCACAGTCTTCACTGCGTATAAGCTACGGGGGATGAAGCGTTATCTATTGCTGATTCTACTTCTAGCAGGCGTACTCACTGGCTGCCAGAGCTACATCCAAATTCAGAACCCGGACCAAATCCTGGACCCAAGCCCGGGTGGAGATCTCTATCAACAAGCGCTGGATCTGGAAGCGCAGACCAGCTTCAGTGAAGCCGCTAATCTCTATGAACAGGCGCTGCCCCTGCTCCTGGAAGAGAAGAACATGGAACTGGCTGCGAAGTGCAGCGAAGCCTTGCATCGACTGGCGATTTTCGAGGGACTCTACCCCTTCACCATCGAACAACTCGAAGATCATCTCCGGCAGACCTATCCCCAAGCCACGGCAGAACAACTAGCAACATGGACCGCAAGCGATCTGACCGAACATCGTTTCTGGGATGGGGAAGAGCACTATTTTTCTGATACAGCGCAAAATCTCAAGTATCGATACTTGGATCTGATGCAGGCCGATGCGGTAGCCGAACAGGTATATCACGATCTGGCGCTCAAGATCATCCAGATGGCCGAGGAGGAACCGGCTTATTCCTGGATGCAGTATCAGAAGCCGGCGACTTATCGCGGCGTCCATACCATATCCGTCCCGCGAGAGGAGTTGCCCGATGCCGGCACATACCGCATATGGTTTCCAATACCGATCAATACCGGTTCGCAGACCCAGGTTGTCATCGAATCCATCATTCCGGACAAATGGGTGAAGCAGCCCCCCAGCATCGATCAGGACATCGGTCTTGTGTTTATGGAAATCCCCATGGAGGATCTGACAGAAGACTTGATGATCGAGGTTAAGTTTACCTTTACTCATTACGAGCAAAGGTTTATCGTGGACCCAGATAACGTTGGGGAATATGATAAAGACTCCGCTCTTTATCGGAAGTACACGCGGTCATATGGCAATACCGAAATCACAGCGGATATCCAGCAGATGGCAGAAAGCATCGTCGGCGATGAAACCAATCCCTATCTCGCCGCCCGCAAGCTATATGACTACATCGTTGACAACGTGACATATAACTTCATGCCACATTTCATATTCTGGCCGCGGACTTCCGAGGCCGAATCCGACTACGTCCACAGACACCAGCGAGGCGACTGCGGCGCTCAGTCCATGTATTTCTCTGCCATGGCTCGCTCCCTAGGAATTCCCGCCCGGACTACCGGCGGCTGGCAACTTTTCGCAGACGAATTCCGCGGACACTTCTGGGCTGAATTCTATCTCCCCAACTACGGCTGGGTTCCGGTAGACACCTCAGCCGCCCAACTCGCCTATTATCCGAAAGATCTAAGTGATGAGCAGAGGCAAACATTTGTAGACTATTTCTTCGGCAATCAGGATTCGATGCGCTGTGTAGTGCAAAAGGACACAGACGAGCCGCTCATTCCCCAGGCCGACGGTATGGTGATGTTGCCTATGGCCATTCAAATGCCGGCTGTCGAGTATTCTATTCCTGTCGGAGAATTCGCTGACGACGCCATCGTAGAATACTGGGCCATGAACGCCGAAAAGATCAGCGGCAACTAAACCGTCCTTGTGGTTCCTCCATCACATTATTGACGTGTATCCTCGGCACGAACGATTCCCGGCTTAGCCCGGGAATCGTCGCGCCTGGTCCCTGCCAATTGAGACATTCCTCACAGCAACATCCATACCCTGCACATAGACTGCTGGCACGCCGGCCCAAGACATCCTCGCCCCCAAACACGCTGCCAGCCGCCGGCGCGTACGGCGGGCTATGCCCCACAGGAGATGCACAAGACAGGAGGAACCAGATGGACCGAGTCTATGTCATGCAGCTTGTCCGATCATTCCAAGTAGGCGAACTCAGCCGGCGCACCTTCCTCAAGCGGGCGACCGCGGCGATGGGCAGCGCCGTTGCCGCCAACATGCTGCTCGCAGCCTGCCAGCCCGTTCGCCCCGAAACGCCGCCGCCCGTGGTCGAGGAAGCCGCAGCCGATGCCGGCTCCGATCTGCCCTCTGCCGAGGGCATCATTGCAGGAACGGTCGAATACCCAGATGCTGACGGCGAGACCCTCACCGGCCATCTCGCGCGGCCCGAAGGAGACGGCCCTTTCCCGGCTATCCTCGTCATTCAGGAATGGTGGGGCCTAGACAACCACATCCGCGACGTCACCAACCGCTTCGCGCATGAGGGCTTCGTCGCCCTGGCGCCCGACCTCTACCACGGCGTCTCCACCACCGAACCGGACGAAGCGCGCAAGCTCGTCATGGAACTGGACATGGAGGAGGCTGTGCGCGAGATCCGGAGCGGATTTGACTACGTGCTCGCCCAGGACTTCGTCGCCGGCGAAACGGTTGGCATCGTCGGCTTCTGCATGGGCGGGCGCCTAGTTCTGGCGACCAGCCTCGCCGATGACCGTCTGGGCGCAGCCGTCGCCTTCTACGGCACACCTCTCGCCGCGGAAGAGGCCGCCGGCGTACAGGCGCCCATACTCGGCATCTACGGCGAGAACGACGGCGGCATCCCCGTCGACTCCGTGCTGGCGATGGGCGACGCCCTCACAGATGCCGGCATCGAAAACGAAATCTACGTCTACGAAGACGCAGAACACGCCTTCTTCAACGATATGCGGCCCAGCTACAACGCTGAAGCTTCGGCGGACGCATGGGAGAAGACCCTGGCCTGGTTCCGCGACCGCCTGCCGTCCGCCTAAAAATTCCCCGTTAAGCCGGCATGGACGCAGCCTACACCGTCCATGCCGGCCTGCGTCTCCGCCCGACCGCCCCATAGCGCGGATCACCGCCCCGGTTTGACGCTCCTACCTGACGAATGCTATACTCCCAACCACCTGCCGATCGTCAATCCACTCCGCCCACGTCGCCATCCAACCACGATCTTCGTTAACGGAGCCGTTTGTGCCAAACCCAAAACCGGGGATCGCGACCATCTGTCTCATCGCGTGCCTGCTCCTCTTGGCCTGCACCGCCACGGTACAGGAGCCGACCGCCATCCCCACGCCTGCGCCGGTAACAGTGCCGGTCACCGTCGAAGTGACGCGCATCGTGCCTCAGCAGGTGATCGTCGAGACGACGCCCACGCCGCCCCAGGCCTGTGTGCCGGCAGCCTTCGATGAAGCGAGAGAGATCAAGATCGGGGCCATCCTCCCCCTTTCATCCCCCGGCGCGCTGCTCAAGGGCTTCGCCATGCAGACCGCGCTCAATATTGCTGTCGCCGAACTCAACGAGAGCGGCGGCATTCGCGGCCTGCCGGTGCGCCTGATTACCTACGACTCTGCGGGCCAGCCTGACCAGGCAGCCGCCTACGCCCGCAGGCTTGTCATGGAAGACTGTGTTGCCGCCATCACCGGCCTCTACCACAACCAGGCGGCCTTTGCCGTCGCCGAAAAAGCCGCGGCGCTCGACATGCCCCTGATTATCGCCGGCGCCACGGCAGATAATGTGACCGCAGCGAAGTTTCCCCAGGTATTTCGCATCGCCCCAACCGACACGCTGCTGGCGAACATGCCCGCCAAATGGCTGGCCGAGGTGGGCGACTACAACCAAGACGGGATGCTATTCGTCGTCCCCATTATAGACAGCCGCACGGCAGACTCCGCCCACTGGCAGCGTATGCAGGCCGGCTTGGACGAGTTTGCCATTCGCTATGAGGTCCTGCCGGTCGATCTGCCGTCCAGCGACTTTTCCTCCGTGATCGCGCGCATCGTCACGATGGACCATCTCCCCGATGCGCTCTTTATCTACGCCGGCGGTGAAGACGCGCTGGAGATGCACGAGCAGATTCTCGCCTCCGGCATCGGACCGCAAAAGAATACCCTCATCATCAACCACGACCCGGCCCTCGATGACGACCTCTTCTGGCGAATTGTCCCCGACGGCGCAGGCGCTGTCGTCGGGCGCATCGGCCCCTGGGCCAAGACGGTCACGGCGCAAGGACAGACCTTCGCCATCAAGTATGCCCAATACATGGAACGTTGGCCCGAAGCCCACGCCTTCGCCGCCTACGACTCGATCTACCTAATCGCCGACGCACTCGAACGCAGCCCGACCCCTCGCGGGCCTGATGTCATCGCCGCGCTGCGCCTCGCCAACGTAACGCTGGCCTCAGGCCGCTACTACTTCCCCTACACGGCGGACAATTCGTCTGACGGGTTGGCCGCACCGGATTTCATGTGGCAGCAGTGGCCCGACGTGCATACTCTCTATCTCCAGTACGCAGAACCCGGCCAGCCTTCTAGTGAAATGCCGGTGATCTGGCCTCAGATCTACCGCACGGTAGACGCGCCGGTGATCCGTTGACTCTCGCTTCCAGACCGCCCGCCGCAAGCGTTGCGGTCCTGCCGCCAGCCGGCGTCAGGGTCTCGTCATGAGGAGTGCAAAGTCGTCTTGGCCCTATTCATTGCCCTGGCGCTGAGTACGCTAGCCGCCGTCGTCCCCACCATCGTCTACACGTTGACCTTTTACTGGGCGGATCGCTATGAACGCGAACCGCGCTCGCTCTTGCTCGCGGCCTTCATCTGGGGCGCCATTCCGGCCGTCATTGCCAGCCTGATCGGCGAAGTCGCGCTCGGCGCGCCTCTCGTCACAGACCCCCTCTCGCTAGAGGCTGCCCTCGTCGAAGGCGCTATCATCGCCCCCATCGTCGAAGAAGTGTTCAAAGCCCTCGCCCTTTGGTGGCTGTTCACCTGGATGCGGCATGAATTCGACGGCGTACTAGACGGCCTTGTCTACGGCGCACTGATCGGCTTCGGATTCGCTATGACGGAAAACTTCTTCTATTTCATCGGCGCATTCGACGAAGGCGGCTTCGTCAACTTGACCGCTGTTATCATCCTTCGCTCCGTGGTCTTCGGACTGAACCACGCCTTCTACACCAGCCTAACGGGCATCGGATTCGGCCTGGCGCGTGGCGCGCGCCGCCCGCTGATTCGCTTCATGTGGATCGCCGCGGGCCTTAGCGCGGCGATCCTCGTCCACAGCCTACACAATCTCGGCTCGACGCTCGCCAGCATAACCCTCGCCGGCTTCGTTCTCAGCCTGGCAATTGCCGTCGGGGGTCTTTGCTTGCTCGTCATTACCGTCCTCCTAGCCTGGAGCCACGAACGCGCCATCATTCGCACCGAGTTGAGCGACGAAGTCGATCGAACCCTCTCTGCGCAGGAGTTGGCTTTGCTTACCGGCCATTGGCGGCAACCTCTGCGCCGGCGAGCGGGCAAGCAGGCCGGTCGCATGGCGCTCCTCGTTGAATTAGCCATACGTAAGCGTGCGCTCCGGCATGCACGCGAAAAACGCTCTGCGGAGTTGCACGAAGAGATCGCGCAGATCCGCTCCCAGCTTGCGCAAGCCTAGAGCCGGAGAC
>Ga0334886_1002564_pt1 | contig 17736 bp, 18 predicted proteins | sample GraSluR1_MG_9_FD_207232 | JGI IMG/M metagenome (GOLD analysis project Ga0334886, IMG submission 207232) | Sludge microbial communities from methane-producing bioreactor in Wageningen University, Netherlands - Granular Sludge_27_06-R1 | ecosystem: Engineered > Bioreactor > Anaerobic >...
GTCAACCTTATCGTAATGCTCGGGATCGAGCAGCTTTAGCTGTGCCCTAAGGCTTTCAATGCCTTCGGTTTTTAGCTGATTTTCGAGCGATTTGCGCAGCGCGGGGTCGGGCGTGGGAAAATCGTCAATGCCGCTGCACACCGCATCAATATAAAGCATTGAGCCACCAACCAGCAACGCCATATTATGCGATTGGTAAATGGTTTCGAGAATTGTTAGCGCCTCCGTTTCGAACATACCACAGCTGTACCGCTCGGTAATGGATTTGTGCCCCACCAAATGGTGCTTTGCACGTGCCAGCTCTTGGGCTGTGGGGGCCGCTGTTCCAATACGCATTTCGCTGAAGAACTGCCTTGAGTCTGCCGAAACTATTGGCGCATCGAAATGTTTTGAAATGGACAAGCTGGTGCTGGTTTTGCCAACACCGGTGGGGCCAAGGAGTACAATTAAATATTTATCTGACAATGCAGAAGTGTTTTTCGGTTAGTAGTCCTCACTGGAGAATGCTTCGGAGTCGAGGTCAATATCATTGAAATCAATATCGTTGGTAATATCATCAAAAATATCCTCATCATCATCATCCATAAGTATGTCCTCTATTGAGATGTCTTCAATTTTCAACTGCTCCGGAGGTGTGCCAATAGAGGTTTTGCAAATCGGATATTTTAGGCTGGTAGTTGGTTCAACAATATCCGATAGCTCAACAAAAAAGCACCGGTCCGAGAAAATATCGAAAACGTATAGTAAGCGGTCCTTCTTGTTTTTGAGGAGCTCGCCAAGGGTGACCGATTCCATAGGGATAGCAGCAAGGCCAGCATCGTTGTCCATATCAATAAGGGTAAGCTCCAAGCCCTTGTTCCACTGCTCATCGGTTAGGAAAAACGATGCCAGCTGCGCTGAGTCGTACCCCAAATCCTTCTGAATAAAATTATGAAAGCTTAGGAATGTATGGTTATCGGGAATTTCATACTCGCGCAGAAACAATTCATCGTCACCCGAGATCATTCTAAATTTATAAATCATGGCAAATGGTTTTTTGCAAATTAAGCAACATGGTTACGAAAAAAAAATCTTTTTGTGTAAATTTTTTAAAGCTTTGCTAAGAATTCTATCGTGTCAATCCCATCGGCGTAATCGGTAAGCAACGGGTTCTGGGCCTGGCCAAATGGAATTGAATTTGGAATGCCCTCGATTGTTGATACAATGCTTTGTAGCTGTTCCGTATGCATGTCGATATAGCTTAAAATTCCAGCCAAATTGGAGTAATGCTGGTAGTATATAACACCCACTGGGCTACCAAGGCTCTCGTCGGGCTTAATAAGCGCAAAGCCTGTGTCGAGGTGTTCAACCCTATTCATTAGGTACATTGCTCGGTGGTACTCGTAGTTGTTGGCGTACTTATTATGATTTATTAAATGCTTATAATCATCAAAGTGGTTCAGCAGATCGGCAAGGTTGTAATCCCTAGGAACAAGTATTTTGGAAACGTTCCTGCATCCCAAACCAAAGTAGGCAAAAATATCGGTGGCCAGGTGATGTAGCTCCTCGGTGGTTTCAGCACCGCTAAGTACGGCAATGCTGTGCCTATTTTTGCGGATTATATTTGGATACTTACCAAAGTAGTACTCGAAATACCGCGATGTGTTATCGCTTCCGGTGGCGATTACGGCATCAAAATTTGCGAGGTTGTTTTCGCTTAGGTTGATGTAATTGCTGAACCTTGGCTCGATGGCTAGCAGCAAATTAATTATAGCCTGCATTAGCCCAGCATCTTTGGATGATATTTTGCCCACAAATTGATGACCAGCTATGAGTACGCATAGCAAATCATGTAGACCCACAAAGGGAATGTTTCCGGCCATTACCACACCTATACTCTTGGGATTTGAGGGGTTAAACGTTTGAGCGGGGTAAAGGGTAGTCCACTCTGCTAGCTGATCTTGCTTAAGCCAATGCTGTGCAATTGATGTTATTGCCATCTCACAAAAATTGGGGGTAAACCATTGGTTTGTCAGATGGGCGGTGTTTAAAGTTTGCCAGAATTCCTTGGTTTGAATCGAGGCATCACGGCTTAATATAAGTTCGCCTAGCTTGGCAAATGCCTTTATTCTTTCAGCTAATAACATTCTGTTTTTATTTGCAAAGGTAGAAGATTTTTAACCTTTGGTACCATATTTTAGTCGTAGGAAGCTTACAACTATTAGGGCCATGCGTATTTAGCAATTTAGAAAAAACATTACCTTTGAAGTTGTTACTAAATTGCCCAAATATGAGAAGTTTTGCCCTAGTTTTAGAGAACCTAAAAGTATCATTCGGTGCCATTCGCTCAAATACATTACGTACCATACTTACCATACTAATAATTGCCATCGGAATAATGGCTTTGGTAGGAATCCTTACGGCCATCGATTCCATTAAGAAGAGCATTAACGATGAGTTTACCTCGATGGGTGCCAACACCTTTAGCATCCAGAGCCGGGGTATGAATGTGCAGGTTGGGGGACAGCGTCACCGAACCCTTAACCATTCGCATATCAGCTATCAGCAGGCAACTGACTTTATCGATCGCTTTGAGTTCCCCGCCACCGTATCGCTATCGATATGGGCAACAGGGGCTGCCACCGTTAAGTATTTGTCCAACAAAACCAATCCCAATATTGGGGTAAGGGGTGTAACTTCTGGGTATTTCGAGACGGCTGGGCTGGATATTGAGAAGGGTCGAATTTTCTCGTCGCATGAGGAGGATAACGGGTGGGCTGTGGCCGTTATTGGCAACAAGGTGGCTTCCGAACTTTTCGGTAAAAACGAGGATCCCCTGGAAAAGATAATTAGCGTGGGCAGCGGAAAGTACAGGGTTATTGGCGTGATGAAATCGAAGGGTGATGCCTTTGGTGGTGGCCCCGATCAGGCAGTACTGCTACCGGTGCACAATGTGGCAACCCATTTCTCGCGGCCCAATATGAACTACACCATTAACATAAAACCGAACAACCCACTTCACCTCGATTATGCGGTTTCGGAAGCCGAAGGTGTATTTAGAATTGTTCGGAATCTGAAGGCCCGCGACCAGTCCGATTTCAATATTGAGAAGAGCGACTCGTTGGCTCAAATACTTCTTGAGAACATTAAGTACGTTACCATTGCTGCCACACTAATTGGTATTATCACCCTTATTGGAGCCGCTGTTGGACTGATGAACATTATGCTAGTAGCTGTTGCTGAACGAACCCGCGAGATTGGCACACGTAAGGCTATAGGCGCAAAATCATCAACCATCAAGCAGCAGTTTCTTTTCGAGGCCATCGTTATTTGCCAGCTGGGCGGTTTGCTCGGTATTGTTTTAGGAATACTTATGGGTAACGTAATCTCGCTTATAACAGGTAGTACCTTTGTTGTTCCTTGGCTTTGGATGGCTTTGGGGGTGGTTATTAGCTTTACCGTGGGGTTAACCTCTGGTTACCTGCCTGCCGTTCAAGCCTCAAAACTCGACCCCATAGAGGCGCTGCGGTACGAGTAGACTTTTGTTTAATTGTAAAACATAATCACCATGGCAACCTATGTGGTGGGTGATACACACGGATGTTTGCAGTCGCTCAGGTTCTTGCTGGAGCATAGAATTGGAATCTCCCGCTCGGACACGGTTATCCTTCTGGGCGATCTAGTTGATAGAGGACCACGAAGCGCTCAGCTAATCGATTACATCCTACTGCTTCAAGATCAAGGGTTCAACATATTGTCTGTTCGTGGAAACCATGATCAGATGTTGCTCGATGCCGCCAACAGCAGGGCTCACTATACCCAATGGTTACAGAACGGTGGTATCAGCACCTTGCGGAGCTACGAAGATTTTATGGGCGAATCGTTCCTTTTCCCCGAGGGTATTCCCAGTATCCACACATCTTTTCTTAATCAGCTGCCATATCATCTCGCTATCGACAGGTTTATGCTGGTGCACGGCGGAATAAATCCGTACCACGACAACCCTCTCAACGATACAGAGTCGTTGCTTTGGGGCAGAATGGGGGAGTTACCAAATGACTTCATGCCCAATACAATCTTTCTTTATGGTCACATCCCAACGCCACTGGCCAGTATACAGGAGATAGTTAACAAGTCGGAGCATAGGCTAATTCCCTTGGATGGGGGATGCGTGTATGCAGGATTGCACCCTGGCGTTGGGTATCTAGTAGCGCTTGAATTGGAGACGATGAAATTGTATTGGGTTGATAGGCAGGAGGATTGAATGGTAAGAGCAATATGAACCTGCTTAAGTTTTGATATTTGGAGTGTTCTTAACTAATGTTTTTCATCTTTTTGATTTAGTATAGCAATGCTTCTGTTCGGCGTCGTTGGGCTGAGGTTTTACCTCGGTCGGAATGTAAAGACGGGCTATGCCTGCTATCCATAAAGCAGCAGCAACCTGCTAGAATACATTAGGCTCAGGCTCGGTCCCGGCCTAACTCAGGCAATGAGTATTGCAGTTCATCCCACAAACCTAAACCTTTACTCAAATCTTTATTGGGTTTGGATAGCTATACACCAGCCATTATTCCAACAAAGGGTTGGCCCTAAGCGTACTTTTAGGTAAAAAAACTATATATTTGTTAAACGCTACCTCTACTTAGATTCTAACTTCATAGAATGCTGGGTATATATACTTTGGGTGGTGGTATAGGGGAGTTGGCGGTAACTATGGACGAAATCCCAAGTTTCATTGGTTTTCCAAAGTGGCTAGAAAAAAAATACTGAAAAACTTGCATTGATGTACCTATTTAGATACCTTTGCAGAAAAAGAATTGAATGCCAACCATTGAATATGTAGATGGTGCTAAGATTGTTATCCATAACGGAGAGCATAGACCACCACACATTCACGCCATATATAGCGAATTTGAAATGCTAATTGAAATTGAAACAGGAAAAATATATGCGGGGGATTTACCCACTAGACAATTGAAGAAAGCGTTTGACTGGATTGCAGGGAACAAAGACTTGGCTTCATCAATTTTCAACGAACTTAATCCACATCTGTAATGAGAAAACACATTAAAATACCACGAATTCTGAAGATAAACTGGATAAAGGGATTATCTATCTCGGTTGTTTACAACAACGGAGAATCAAGAATAATTGACTTTAGGAAGGTCTTGCTGAAAATTGGCGCTGACGAAAATTCGCCTGCATCAATCCTGTTTAACGAAGAAGAATTTAAAAAAGTTGAAGTAGAAAACAATACGCTATCGTGGAATAATGTAGAACAGTATATAACTTTAAGAAACAATGAGAAAGTGAAAGTACCATTTGAAATCGGTGCGGATGTTTTACTAAAATATAGCCAACCGGAAAAGAGTGATGTGGTCTTGAAAATTGGGCGATTGATTAGAGAATCAAGAATGCGTTCCGGATTAACACAGCAAGAGCTAGCCATAAAAAGCGGTACGACAAGAAATTACATATCACGGATAGAAAATGACCGTTCGGACATAGAGATTGCCACTTTGAGAAAAATTGTTGAAACTGGTTTAGGAAAACAACTAGACGTGAGAATTAAATAGCTACCGCCAACAAGGGGTGTAGCCAATGTGGGTTGACAATGGAACTTCGGAGCGGTTTCGCCCGCTCGGGCGTTTTCGTCGGGGGACGAAAACGTAACACGCTCTCCCCCACTCGCCACACCCCCAGCCGTTATGCCCAAGCGTAAAAAGACAGTGCAACCCTGAAAGTGACGACTGAAAAACGGAGACTTTGCAACCTGACAATTTAAGCGGACAGACTTGAAACGTTCTTTAACAAACTGACACGGTAAGACAAGCCGACTCGCAAACCGACCCGAATGTTTTTAAAATTTTTTCCACCGCACATTTTAAAAAATAATTTTAGCCAGCCGCACATTGGCACATTTGCAAAACCGCACCAGCCGACCCACAGCCCAAGTTTTGCAAAAGAGCCAATTTTGCCCACCCGCCTGACAATGATAATCTGTTGAAAACTTTGGAGATTTTTGTAGAAGATATTCCGAAAGAGTTTTGTATTTTTGACAAAATCATTCAAAATAGAATTGTTCAAAATGGACAGCTTAGGCGAAATGATAAGAAAACTACGGGAAGAGAAGGAATTGCCCCTGCGGACAGTTGCGGCATTCCTTGACATTGACCAAGCAATTTTAAGCAAAATTGAGAGAGGACAACGCAATGCAAACCGTGAACAGGTAGTAAAACTTGCCGAGTTTTTTAAAGTGAAAGAAAATGACTTGCTTGTTTCTTGGCTGTCAGACAAGTTAGTGTATGAGGTAGCGGACGAAGATGTGGCGTTGAAAGCCTTGCAAGTAGCGGAGGAAAAAGTAAAATACAATAAGTCTAAAAGAAAGTAATGGATGAATTAAATGAAATAGCAGAAGTTGAGCAGCAAGTGGAAACACTTGAAACGGAAGTAAAGAAATTTGCTGACGGACTGCCCTATTGGGCAAAGTTTATTTGTTCTGAAATTCTATCAGGTAATGAATTAACAGAGGACAAATATGAATCTGCATTTTCATATCTTCTTGAAGAACTTGACCTAAAAGAAAAGAGCGAAAGACCCGAACTTTCTATTTCATACAATCCAAACGCTTCTGATGATTTTAAAGCAAACATAATCTTTAACTCCTTATCAAATATTGAAGGCGTTAATGCTTTGGCTGAAAATCAATCCATTGAATTAACTGAAAACCTTACAATAATATACGGCTCAAATGGTGCAGGAAAATCAGGATATGTAAGACTTCTTAAGAATGTGTTCTATTCAAAAGACAGAGAACCGATTGAACCGAACATTCACCTTGATAATGGACACAAGCCAATAAAAGCCGATTTTCAATTTACAACTGATGAAGGTGCTTTACCTCTTAAATATCCTGATGATGTTGGTAATGGTGTATTTAATCAATTTGCTGTTTTTGATGGTGAAATTGGCAGACGACATTTGAAAAACCGAAATGACTTTAAATTCAGACCAGCAGGATTAAGACTATTCAATGAATTTAACACTGCCCTTGAGAATTTGAATAATCGTTTGTTCACAGAAATCAGGACAAAGAATATTGCAAACCCATTTGCTGATGATGATATTTTTCAAGGTGAATCGGAAATTAAAACTTTTCTTTCTTCACTTTCACACAATTCCAATCTTGATGATTTAAAAAAGCATCTGCCATTTACTGAAGAAGAAAAAACGAAAAAAGCTGAAATTGAAAAGAAGTATGACGATTTAAAAATTTCTCTTTCACAGAAGGATAAAGCGCTAAAAGATCTTCGCAATATAAAAACTCAATTAGCAGCAAGAAAAAAGAATCTCGAAACAATAAACCTTTGGTTTAACCAAAATCAATTAAACTCGGTTAAAAATTCCATAGCTGACTGTAAAACCAAAGAAGAAACAGCCCAAAAAGAAGGAATTGAAAAATTCAAAACTGATAAGGTTAAAAACATTGGCTCTCCCGAATGGAAACAGTTTATTGAAGCCGCTGAAAAATACGCAACAACGCAAAAGGAAAACGGTGTAGAATATCCTGAAATTGGTGACAGTTGTTTGTTGTGCCAACAATCAATTAATGAGGATGCTCCAAAAAAGCTTATTGCCAGTTATTGGGCGTATATAAAAAGCGTTGCTGAACAGGAAGCAAAAACGGCAAAGGAAAATCTTGATAAAGTAAAGAAAGGATATGAAGATTTAAATCTTGATTACTTTCCCGACACGGACACACTTACGGTTTGGTTGAATGAAAAATACGAAGCTGATTTAACCCTATTAAAACAAGGATTAGAGAAACAGAAAACACTTGCTGAAAAAATAGTAGCGAACATTATTGCAAGAGACTCCAAAGCTGAAACAGAATTTCAGTTAGATTTAACAGGTTTTAAAAAAATTGAAACTGAAATTGAGAAAGACATAAAAGCGTATGAGGAGGATGAACAAAACAAAGTTTTGGAAGAACTTCTAGAGCAAAAGACCTACTTAGTACATAAAGAAAAGCTTGCACTTAGATTTACGGATATTGAAAACTTGCACAAAAATCTGATTTGGGTAAACAAAGCAAATAAGTTTAACAAACAATGGTATAAAACCCAATCAACCAATACTGAAAAGAGATTATCAAAACAGTATTTTAATGCCGATTATATCAAATCGTTTAATGAAGAATGTGAAAAGTTAGAGGGAAAATTTGGAATTGAAATTGATGCAAGAAGTTCTGATGCACAGAGCAACAGACAATTATTTTTGAAAGGCAAAGACCCCTCTGCAATTCTTAGCGAAGGAGAACAAAAGGTTATTGCTCTTGCTGATTTTTTTGCTGAAACAAACATTACTACAATAAACAAAGGGGTTGTTTTTGATGACCCCGTTACTTCCCTTGACGAAGAACGGAAAAAAGTTATTGCTAAAAGAGTTTGTGAATTATCTCAAAGCAAACAAGTTTTAGTGTTTACACACGATTTAGTTTTTGTGTCAGCACTAATAAATTACTGCACAGATTTTCAAATTCCATACAGATGCCATAGCATTGAGAATTTAGAAGAGCCAGGAAAGATTTATCCTGATAATACACCATCTCACGAAGCAAAATATAAAACATCAGCAGAAGCAAGGAGATATATCAAACTTGCTAAGGATGCAGAACCTGAAATAAGAGAAGCGTTTTTAAAAAGTGGTTTTGCTGCATTACGTTCTTCATACGAAGCATTTGTCATATTTGAATTGTTCTGTGGTGCTGTAAAAAGATTTGATGATAGAGTAAGTATTGATTCCCTAAAAGGGTTACACGTTGATGATTCATTAGTTAAAGAGATAATGGATAATTTCAAATTGTGTTGCCGATATATGGAAGGACATATTCACAGTGATAAATACTTGGCGGCAAAGCCACAATTAAAACATTTGCAAGAGGAAGCGGACAGATTTGATACTATGCGTCCAAAACTTGATAAGCTTAAAAAAGAACACGGAAAAAAATAGAAGATATGCCAACACTCCATTTCAAAGGAAAAACTTTTGTGCAGAACCACCACTTGGCAGTGAAGTATCACCAATTGGTGCCGAAAAAAGAATTTAGCTTGACTGATAAAGTTTCCTTGCACGATAACCTGATTATTCAAGGTGATAACCTGAAAGCATTGAAGGCATTACTTCCAACTTATGCAGGGAAAGTGAAATGTATTTACATTGACCCTCCATATAATACAGGTAACGAAAAATGGGTGTATAATGACAATGTTAATAGCCCAATGATTAAAGAGTGGTTGGGGAATGTGGTAGATAAAGAAGATATGACACGCCACGATAAATGGTTGTCTATGATGATGCCGAGATTAAAACTATTACGAGAATTATTGAGTGAAGATGGGGTAATTTTCATTTCGTGTGATGATAATGAACAACATAACTTAAGATGTTTGCTTGATGAAGTTTTTGGTGAACAGAATTTTATCCAAAATATTATTTGGCAAAAGAAATTTTCTCCTCAGAATGATGCAAAATATTTTTCTGATAATCACGACTTTCTTGTTTGTTACGCAAAAAATAAAATTGAAGGAGATGTTACGTTTGGATGGATTAGGAATTTAATTCCAAGAACTGAAGAACAAGACAATCGTTATTCAAATCAAGATAATGATCCAAGAGGAGTATGGACATCAAGCGATATGACTGTTAAGACGTATTCTGCCGATTACGATTATGAAGTAACAACTCCAAGCGGAAAGAAGATTAAACCGACAAAAGGCAGATGTTGGTTTACTTCAAAGGAAAACTTTCAAAAATTAGTTGATGATAATAGAGTTTGGTTCGGTGATACAGGAGGAAATGTGCCTCGGATAAAGAAATTTTTATCGGAAGTTCAAGACGGAATTGTGCCAATTTCCATTTGGCTTCATTCTGAAGTTGGGCATAATCAACAGGCAAAGCAAGAATTAAAACAATTGTTTGATGAGGTAGACTTACCCTTTGATACACCTAAACCAGTTTCATTGATTAAAAGAATTTTACAGCTATCTACTGATAAGAATTCCATCATTCTCGACAGCTTTTCAGGCTCGGGAACTACTGCACACGCAACATTAGAACTCAATAAAGAAGATGGAGGAAACAGGAAATTTGTCTTAGTTGAAATGGAAGATTATGCCAATTCCATTACTGCCGAAAGAGTTCGCAGGGTTATCAAAGGCGTAAAAACTGCCAAAAGCGAATTGCTCAAAAAAGGAACAGGTGGAACTTTCAGTTACTTTGAATTGGGCGACACTATAGAAATGGAAAGTTTGTTGAGAGGTAAAAACTTGCCGTCATATACCGAATTTGCCCGATACCTTTTCTACACCGCTACAGGCGAAGAATTTAACGAAAAGGCAATCAATGAAAAAACAGGCTTCATTGGCGAAAGCAAAAACTATGAAGTGTATTTGTTTTACAAAGCAGATATTGAATGGCTCAAAAAAAATGCTTTGACATTGGAACTTTGCAAGGGTTTACCAAAATTCAAAAACAAACAGCGTTTGGTTTTTGCCCCTGCAAAATATGTGGACGACCATACTTTGTTGGATTACCGAATTGATTTTTGTCAGTTGCCTTACGAAATTTATAGAATACAAAGATAGCTATGAAAGAAAAAAACATAGAAAATACAGGAGCGAAATATTCAGAAATGCTTGTACAACTTGTAGAGCAATTTGATGAATTATTACCTGAAACGCTAACTTTTGAAGAAACTTTGGAAGTTGGTATAGAAGCTTGGAATTTGGCAAACAACAAAGAAAGCCTTCGAACTGATTTGTACAAGAAAGAATTGAAGGCACATAATTACAGTGATGTAATTGAAAAAATGGTTGAGTATAAATTGGAACATTTTGCCGACCATAACAACATCATTGTTGATTTTAGTACCGAAAACAATATTCTTCAGATAAAAAGCCAAACATTCGAGCAGCATTTTAACGGTTTGCTATCAAGAATGATTAATATAAATCCAACAAAAAAGTGATAGAGCCAATTCCATATTTCTATGAAAGCATCAATCGCAACGCTATTGTGGTAAAACCCAAAAAGCCGTTGTTTGAGTGGATAAACTTCATTTATCCCGATAGTCCTGTTTCCGAGAAAGAGGAAGGTAATATTTATCTCATTCGAGAAATGGACAGCAACGAAGCAATAGAAAAATGGCTAAAACGAAACTTTGACCAAATTTTTCAGAACGAACTAAACGATTGGCATACAGACGAAAAAGATTGGCCACAAAAGAGAACATTCAAGATTTTTCAAGAATGGTTTGAATATGAAATACATTCAATGGTTTTAGACCTTGAAGAAACCGATATAACAAAAGATTAAATGAGACTAAAGCACTATCAGGAAAAGGTTTTAAAGGAACTCAAAGAATATTTGAGTGCTTTGGCTGATGCTAAAAAAGAGTTTGAGGAAATTGCCGAACTCAAACCGCATTTGGCAAAACATATCAATTTCCCGAAAGAGGCTTGGGAAAAATCAACAGGTCGTTTGGTTTACAGTTCTAAAACCAACGGATTAGACGAGCCATTGCCCGATATTTATTTCAAAGTGCCAACAGGTGGAGGTAAAACATTGGTGGCTTGCCACGCTATTGATAATATCCAAAAAACATATCTCAACAAGCAAACAGGGTTGATTTTGTGGATTGTTCCATCCACACAAATATATAGGCAAACCATTTCTGCATTAAAAAACCGTGAGCATCCATACCGACAAGTTTTAGATATTTCAAGCGGTGGCAGAACACTTATCAAGGAAAAAACAGAAATATTTAATCGCCTTGATGTTGAAGAAAACTTGGTGGTTTTAATGCTAATGCTTCCTTCTGCCAACCGTCAAAACAAAGAAACGCTAAAGGTTTTCAGAGACCAAGGCGGATTTACTGACTTTTTCCCTCGTGAAGATGATTTTGAAGGACACAAGAAGTTAAAGGAATTGATTCCGAATTTGGATTGCTTCACTACTGAAATGGAAGTATTCGGAACACAAATAAAAACCTCTCTTGGAAACACCTTAAAAGTATTGCGTCCGCTTGTGGTAATTGACGAAGGACACAGAGCTTATGGAGAATTGGCGAGAAATACGGTTAGAAATTTCAATCCTTCATTTATTCTTGAATTATCGGCAACACCACCACCCAACAGCAATGAGTTGGTAAAAATTACAGGTCGGGAACTGCACGAAGAAGAAATGATAAAGTTGGATATTCACCTGACCAACAAAACAAGTTTAGATTGGCAAGATACTTTATTGGCAAGTTTTGAAAAACGAAACGATTTAGAGAAAAAAGCCAAAGAATACGAAGGAAACACAGGCGAATATATTCGTCCGATTTGCTTGATTCAGGTTGAAAGAACAGGAAAAGACCAAAAAGATAAAAAGTTTATTCACGCAGAAGATGCCAAAGAATATTTAATCAAAAAATGCAATGTTCCCGAAAATCATATTGCGATAAAGTCAAGTGAAAAAGACGATATTGAAGGTATTGACTTATTCGCAAATGATTGTGAAATACGTTACATCATAACCAAACAGGCATTACAAGAGGGTTGGGATTGTTCTTTTGCTTATGTGCTTACCGTGCTTACCAATCCATCATCAGCAACAGGAATTACACAATTAGTCGGAAGGATTTTAAGACAGCCCTTTGCACGAAAAACCAAAATCAAAGATTTGGACGAGTGTTATGTTTATACTTTCAGACAAAATGCCAAATCCTTAGTAAGCGATATTAAAAAAGGGTTGGAAGATGAAGGATTGGGCGATATAGCAGGAAGAATTGTGAGTGATGATGCAGGAACAGACACAGGCGGTTTAAAAGACCGTGTAATGCAATATCGTTCGGGCTTTAAAAAATTTGAAGGGAAAATATACTTGCCAAAATTTGTAATTCAGGAAAAAGAAAGTTGGCGAGATATGAATTTTGAAATTGATATTCTCAGCGAAATTGATTGGGAAAGTATCAATATTGATGAAATCAAAAATCTTTCACTCCAAAACAAGCGAAACAAAGAACAGGAAATTGCTTTAGGCTTGAGTGATGAAGAAAAGGAGTTGCTAAAAGAAACAGGGAGAGAAGAAAAAACAGGCACTTTAGAAATTGATGAAGTATTTTTGACAAGACAGATAACGGAAATCATTCCGAACCCTTGGCATTGTTTTCAAATCGGAGAAAAAGCAATTAAACTTCTTTTAGGAAAATACGAACGTGAAATAGTTGCAGCCAATTTTGTTTTCATCATTGAGGAACTTAAAAAGATTTTAGAAAAAGAACGAAACCGTTTATCAGAACAGGTTTTCAGAAAAATGGTAGCAGACAAGAAACTTTGCTTTTTCCTTATAACTGACAAAGGCGGTTTTGAATTACCATCGAGAATAAAAGTTAAGAGCAACAAACAGTTGGTGCGTAACGACAATACATCAATTCAAAAATCATTGTTCGACTATGTTCCCGAAGAAAACATAAACGACCTTGAAAAATCGGTTGCTATTTACCTTGACGAACAAGAAAAATTATTGTGGTGGTATCGTAATATGAGCCGACAAGACTACCACATTCAAGGTTGGAAGCGGAATAAAATCTATCCTGATTTTCTTGCAGCAGACAAGCAAGAAGAAAAAGACGATTACGGAACGGTGTATGTTTTGGAAACTAAAGGCATTCACCTTAAAAATGAGGACACCAAATACAAACAAGACGTATTCGCACTTTGCAACGAATTAGGAGCAAAGAAAGCTTGGAAAGAACTCTTTGACGAATTTCCAGACCACGACTTTGAATTTCAAGTAGTATTTGAAGACGAGTGGCAAAATAAGATTAACGAACTAATGGAATAAGCCAATGCACAGGTGTAAGCACATACCACAGCCCCACAAAGCCGACCCACAAGCCAAAGCTGTGGTAAGAGCTTCCACCTCTCCCACCCGAGAAAAATTATTTTTTAAAATCTCCTTCCCTTCTAAAAATTTTAAAAACGCCAACCCACAAACCGACACAAAAACATTCGGACAGTTGGTTGCAAAACTCAATACTGACAAGGGTTGCAAGACACGGACGACAAGAACGCCAGGGCATAACAGCACCTATAAGAAATTGGCGGTTCAGTGGTTAAATGAAGTGCAGTTTTTCAATCAAACTTTCGTGCAGGTTGACAGTTCAGTGCTTCGAAATCGCCAACTTCTTATAGCTGCCAACCGTTGTGTTCAATAAATAAAAAAAGCTACGTAAAGGCTAGCAACCTAACCACAAAGTGGAATATGCTGAAAATCCGCTATATAAAATTGAGTAGGCAAAATTAAAAATCTATTAAAGTGAAAATTTTAAAACTAACCTTGCTAGTTATGGCAACTACTTTTCTATTTAGTTGTCAAAAAGAGGACAATTTGGACAATGTTCAAATTGACGATTTCGAAAGTATTGATGTTCTATCTGACAAAACAATACTAGGTAAGCAGCTTGAGAACCCTTACTCTGTTGAGAATATGAAAAGAGCTCTTTCTGAACTGAAATCAAGCAATACCTTAAAATCTTCCTCTTTGGATGAGGATTTTGAAATCGAAACAACGCATTTGTATGTTCGATTTCTTCCCAAAAATGAAGAAGAACTTGATTTGTTAAAACAAGATACTTTATTGCATTTTTATGATTATCCTTTAGATTATGAGATAACTTCTCCAGGGATTTATTATCATGACCCAACTTTGCCAGACACAGTTATAACATGGCAATATACAGTGGTCTCACCTGATTACAATTTCACAACAATAAAATATGAAGTTCTATCTGAACTTTTTTTAATAGAGGAAAAGGATGAGGATAGTAATCTAAAAAGTGTAACTGCAAAGATTCAGTTTTGGGATATGCTTGAAGATAAAGCACTAGAAATAACAGGAAATCTTGACGAAACAAATATTTCAGGGGCGGTGCTTAAATCAAGTAAGTGGAGACCGGCAGGTAGAATAAGAGCATGGGATGATGTTCTTAATAGTTATGTGCCAATTGTGGGTGTAGAAGTAAAAGCAAGAAGATGGTTTACAACACACAAAGGCACAACAAACTCTAATGGTAACTTCTCCTGTGACGGGACATTTAAGAGGGATGCAAATTATAGTTTCTCTTGGGAACGTTATCATTTCAGTATAAGAAGTGGCACGGTTGGACAAGCAAATTATAATGGACCTAAGAAAACAGGCGATTGGAATTTAGACATTAAGTAATAAGAATAATATAATGTCGTATTTTGTTGTTTATTTGCAATAATATTCGTACATTTATCTCATTATGAGATACGTAACGCTGAAAACAGACGAGGTTGAGGCTCTCGAAGAGCTTCACAAAAAAAGCACCAACAATACAGTACGCAGACGTAGCCAATGCCTATTGTTATCCCACCAAAAAAGAACGATAACAGACCTGTCGGGCATTTTTGGTGTAAGCCGAAGAACGATCGAACGATGGCTTGATGGCTGGGCTAAAAAAGGTTTAGATTCTCTTGCCATTCAGCCTGGCAGGGGTGCTAAAACCCGACTGAAAGGCTTTGAAACAGTGATTGCTAAACAATTGGAGGAGCACAGCCGTAACCTGAAAAATGTGCTAACCTACCTTGAAGAGCATCATAATGTTATCATCTGCAAAAAGACCTTGCAGAATTTTTTAAAAGATACTGGGATATATATGGAAAAGGGCCCGACTATCTCTAAAAAGCAAACGCCATCGGAATGACTTTGAGCTTAAGCAAGAGCAAATAGAAAGCCTTAAAGAATTGGAAGACAGCGGGTACATAGATCTCTATTTTGGTGACGAAAGCCATTTTGGGCTTACGCCCAACGTACCGTACGCTTGGCAAACCAAAGGAAGGCCTATACTCCTACCAGCTGCCAAGGGTAAATTTCTAAACGTAGTGGGCTTGATGAATCGTAAGAACAACCTTTTCTTTGAAGTCAAAGAATCTACCTTCAACACCGACACACTCATTGCCTTTATGGATGGCTTTGCAAATCAAATAGTAAAGAAAACGGTTGTAATTCTTGACAATTCACCAATCCATAGGTCTAAGAAGTTCATGGCAAAAATAAGCGAGTGGAAAGAAAAGGATTTATTAATCCTCTTTTTGCCACCCTATTCACCAGAACTAAACCTGATAGAAATTCTATGGCGAAGAATCAAATACCAATGGTTGCCTTTTGATGCGTATCTCAGTTTTCAGAATCTCAAAGAACGTTTGACGTATGTGCTTTGCAACTTTGGTGTTTTATACGACATTAAATATTAATCATTACTTAAAGGTAACAAATCCCAGTTTTATGCAACTATATACAGAGCTACAAATCATTACTATTACGGAAATAGACTTGGATTAAGACGTCCTCCTGAAAATGGATTGTTGAAGCCTCAGATGAAAATTGCTGCAATGTATGAGACGAATAATGATAGAAATGGCAGGCATGCGGCATCTTTAAGGGTTCTAGGCATTTTTAATTGGATAAAAATTTGGAATCCAGAAAATAAATGTAACCAGATTTATGGAACCACAATCCATGAATTAGCTCATGCGTCACATTGGGACATGGGTAGTAGTGATTATAATAATACTTCCTTAATTGTTAAAGAGAGTTGGGCACGTGGAGTTCAATGGGCTTTAACGAGATTAGAGTATCCAACTTATTCAATTTCATATAGTCGTTTGGATTATACTGGAATAGTACAAGACTTAATTGATGGAAATAAAACAACATCAAGTTCATATCATTCCAAGTATGCCACCTATAGTGTAAAAACCTATTCTGACCAAGTTAATGGTTACACTGTAAGACAAATTGAGGATGCTTTAAAAGGAAAAAGAAATTGGGACGATTGGAAAACTAACATTAAATCAAAATATAGCAATGGGACAAAAGATAATGTTGATGCTGCTTTCAATTATTGGAATAGCAAGTAGCTGTAAAAAAGACGTTGACAATATAGTAAACGCAGATTATTGGTATTATAATTCAACTAATGAAGTTGTTTCTGTAAATGCGTTTACAGATGGACACGTTAATACGTACACGATTAACGAGAAAGACTCTCTGAAGATATCTGTTGAACTATTGAGTGGACCAGAAAATCCAATTATTATGGCAGATTCTGTCATAATAAATTTTGGTAGCAATCTTTCCTATCAATATGATAAAGATAATTCCTCTTCTTTAAATCCAATACTTATATCTAATTATGAATATAAGAAAATAAGTAACAATCGTCATGAGTACAAATTCAACTTTGCGATTGAATAAAGAAAAGAATCTAATTTCTGAACTTTATTGAGTATCTTCTCCGATAGGCTAGAATAGTCTATCGGAGTTTCATTACCATTTATAAGATTAAATTTCCAACGCTTTGGGAATAAGAGTTACTGAACACAACATGCAATATAGCAAAAGGCGGGTTCTGTGGCTATTTGAACCATTCTGCCCCGCATAAAGTTTCGTAACGGTGGACATTGCCGCAGGCCGCAAACCGCCTCATGCCATATTGCCAGCCGTTGTAAGAAATTGTGAAACAGGGCGTTGTTCAAAAGGCGTTAGCCACTGGGAGAGAAAAAAGCCTACCGGCTTTTGGGAAAGGGTTGAAAGGAAACCGCAGCAGGAGCTCGCTAGTGCCCAGCGGGTTGATTTGAAGCCTTGGTTCAAGGCGCATCGGAGGGCACCGCAGATGCAGGATTG
>Ga0334886_1002572_pt1 | contig 17683 bp, 15 predicted proteins | sample GraSluR1_MG_9_FD_207232 | JGI IMG/M metagenome (GOLD analysis project Ga0334886, IMG submission 207232) | Sludge microbial communities from methane-producing bioreactor in Wageningen University, Netherlands - Granular Sludge_27_06-R1 | ecosystem: Engineered > Bioreactor > Anaerobic >...
CAGATCAAGATAGGCTCCTCGTCTGGCAAGAAGCTTTCCCTGTCCCGTGTTTTCCTTTCCATCGGGAGCTACCGCCTCTCCGAGGATCTCTACCATTCCCTGTTCGTGGTTGATGTGGGTGTTCAGGGTCTCCTTCACTGGTACCGAGAGGGGGTCCGAGGTCGGTTTCGGTTTGGGGGACGGGCCGGTGGGGGTGCCGGGCTTTGGTTCAGGAACGTAGCCGGTGATCCCCATATCCTTGGCTGCAGCCTCTGCCTGGGCCCCCGAGGAGGGGGTATAGACGTTGGCCACGTAGCACCACCCGTCCGTGGAGTACCAGGTCTTGCTGTTGGTCCCCTGGGGGACGAGCCCCTTTACGGCGCTCTCCGCAGCTTCCTTATCCCGAATAACGCTGAGGAAGCTCTCCTTGCGTTGCTCCAGAAGCTTTCGAGTGCCCTCCTGGGAAGGGCCGATGAGATCTGTATCCCTCACCACCTCCTCAAAGTTGGTGGATGTGCTCTCCTGCTCTCTGTAGTAGCCGTACTCCCACATGAAGCTATCTCCTGTCATGAGAGCTACCATGGCCTTATCCGCCTGAGCCTTGGCACGGCGTCCTGCCGCAAGCTTATCCTGGCCGCTGCTCTGCCCGGTGGTGTCCTGATGTACCAGGGAGCTTCCGAAGGAGACCAGCGCAACCTCGCCGGTTTCGGGAACTGTAATGATCCGGCCTCCCACGGGGGGGAGTAGCCCCGATTCCAGCTCACGGGAGATGGTTTTCATCCCCGCCCCCAGCGATGTGGCATCCAAGGCGCCCTCGGAGACCGCCTGGGTGGCGTGGCGGATCTTGGGGGTGGTGACGATGCTCACATAGACCAGCCCCTCGCCGTCGTCATAGACCGAGTAGGTTACGAACCCCCGAAGGGTGGCCTCCACCGCCTGGATGATCTCCTCCTGATAGCGTGAGGAGCGGGAGTCAAGGGATTCTTGCCCGGTCTCCTGGTTGAACGCCTCTTCGGCGAGACGCTCCCGAGCCTCCAGAGGGAGCCCTCGGAGGGCCTGAGCAAGGTTTTTCTTGGCCCGCATATGTGCCGCCACGTAGGCCTGACGATGGGCCTCCCGGGCGGCGTTGCGGTTGGGAAGGTTCTTGGGGTAGCTTCCGTCACCGGTGGCGACGAAGCCTATGCCGCTGCCGGTCTGGATCATCCATACCCCCGGGGAGTGCTGGGCTGCCGCCTTGGCCGCCGCCTTCTTGAAGGAGGGGGATTCAAAGCGCTGCATCCCAAAAAGCGAGTCCTTCGAGGGGGGCCCCACGTCTCCGTAAGCAGCCCGAAGTTCCGAGGGGGATGTGTCCAGCAGACTTTCGAGATTAATCCCCTGGGCCTCCGCAATCCCCGGGAGAGAGCATCCCAGAGCTGCTAGAACCAGAGCTTTCAGAAGAAGAGTGGAAAGTGCGAAAAAAATTCTTTTTTTCATGGCTACCGCCTCCTTGCCCGTCTATGGTGGAAAAGCCGAAAAAAATATGCCAAAAAGGTGTTTTATCGACTAAAGTAATGATATCATCTGAAGCAGTCCTGTTCAATCACAAAGGATAAAATGTTATACTTTTTCCGGGAAATGCTATGGAGTTTCAAGACGATTCTGCGAACGTAGTGCTGGTCTAGGTTGTAACGTAGAAAGGAGCGATGAAAAATGCGAAAAATAGGGATTTTTGCAGGTTTTCTCGGAGGGTTGCTACTGCTGCTCTCCCCGGTTCAGGGGGCTTTTGCGCTTCAAACCCTGGGAGATGTGCTGGAGCAGGGAGAGAATGCCCGTATCAACTGGACCGAGGGTTACATTGAGGCTACGGGGCAGGCCGTGGCACCTACGGATAAGGAAAACACCCCCCAGGGGAAGCTTCTCGCCCGGCGGGGAGCCGTGGTGGATCTGCAGCGGAACCTTCTGGAGTTCGTCAAGGGGGTTCGGGTGGATGCCAAGACGAGCATGCAGGATTTCATGGTGAACGACTATGTAAGTACCCAGGTACAGGGGACGATCAAAAGGGTGGAGATCACCGATGCTACCTGGGACGGAGAGATCTACAGCGTTACGGGGCGGATCAAGCTCGAAGATATGCGCAAGGCGGTAACCCCCGCCCTGCCGGAGCAGCCCGCATCCAAGCCGGTGACCCCGCAACCCAAGGGAACCAAGATTACCGGACTGGTCATCGACGTTCGGCATCTTCCTCTTATCCCTGCCATGACCTTCCGGGTGCTGGATGAATCGGGAAAAGAGGTCTATGGCCTCTCCTTCGTGGATAAAGAGCGCTTCCTCGCCTCGGGGCTTTGCGACTACCACACCAACCTCGACTACGCCAAAAATGCCCCCCGGGTAGCGGACAGCCCCCTGGTGGTAAAGGCGGTAAAGCTTGTGGGCCCCCAGAACGTGGATATCGTGATTCCCAACAGCGCGGCGAGCAAGATCCGCAGCAGCACCTGGGATTTCCGGACCACCTGCCGGGTTACGGTGGTGAAGCGCTAAACGAGAGGAGCTGCCCATGCGATATGCTTTCAACGTGCTACGAATTTTTGCGGCCCTTCTCTGCCTTACTCTCTTTCTTTCACCCCTGGAGGTATACGCTACCCAGGATATAGCGGTGGAGGCGGAGGGGCAGGCCCCCATTATTAACGGTGACAAGGCCCGGGCTCGGGACGAGGCCAAGCGTCAGGCGTATCGCGATGCCCTTGAGAAGGGGATTGGAGCCTACGTCGAGGGCATCACCGAGATGAAGGATTTTCAGGTGGTGCGCGATAAGGTCTTCTCTCAGTCCCAGGGGCTTGTAACGGATTTTAAGGTTATCTCGGAGACTGTGGAGGATGGGGATGTCTTTATTCTCAAGGCATCATGTAAAGTCTCGGTAAAAAAGCTCGACGGTGTTCTCGGCCCCATTGTGATTGACGCTCTGGGAAATCCCCGGGTAATGGTGGTGGTGGATGAGAATATAGGGGGAGAACGTCCCTTCCTCTCCACCGTGGAAGGGGAGACGCTACGCCTTTTCGAAAAAGCGGGGTATCTTCTGGTCGATCCTGAACAGGCTAAACGCCTGAACCAGCGGGAGTACGAACTTGCCCGCGACAGCGGTGATATGGGGCGGTTGCAGGAGCTGGCAAAGCACTTTGATGCGGATGTTCTCATCTATGGGCGTGCCCAGGCTCTCCCCACTTCTGAACAGCGAGCGGAGGGGATCAAGCTTTTTGCCGTTCTCTCGCAGCTGCAGTTAAAGGCTATTCTTACCCAGACCGCCTACGTGGTGGGAACGGAGAAGTTTGAGCACAAGGATAAGGGTACCTCTGTGCAGGGACCTGCGGTAAAGGGTCTCACCGTCTGCGCCCATCAGGCCTCTCTCGCTCTGGTGCATAAGGTGGCCTACTCCCTGGTAAGCGGCTCTGCCGGAGGTGTTCCTGGGCGCACTGTGAAGCTTCGGATATCCGAGGTCTCCTTTGGGGATGCCCGAAAAATCAAGGGAGCCCTTGAGGAGAGCCGGGGCGTTACCGCCGTCTACCAGAGAGCTTACAACAACCGAAAGCTGGAACTCGACGTAAATACCGAGGGAGATGCGGAGGAACTCGCTATCCGCTTGGATGAGTTGGGGGTGGAGATTACGGGCCTTACGGCGAACACCGTGGAGGGGGTTCTTACAAAGGAGTAGAAAACCATGAGGGATACTGTGAGGGATACTGTAAAAAATGGGATGCTTCTGCGGGGGTTGCTGCTTCTCGGAATTGTGGGGGGGCTTGCGCTGGTGTTCTCCTGCTCCGGATATGCTTCCCCCCTCTCGGAACGGGAGATGCGGAAGATCTGGCTCAACAACGGGGCTGTGGAGGGGGAACAGACCTTTCAGTTCGGAGTGGTCGACTGGATCAGCGGTACCGTTTTTGTGGAAGGATCTTCCCCCCTCATGAGTGCTACCCCCCAGGAGAAGCTCCTGGCGGGGCGGCGGGCGGTGGTGCAGGCCCAGAAGAAGCTCCTCTACCTTCTCTACGAATTGCGGTATGGGCTCCCGCGGAGGATTGCCTCCATCGAGGTGGAGGGGGAAGTTGTGATGGGGCATGTCGACCGCCGGGGAGTGCGCGACGGCGATTACGTGGTAGAGGTAGCGCTTCCTCTGCGCCGTCTTCTGGAAGAGTGCGTTCTCTGGAAGGCCACGGTGCGCTAGGGGGCAGCTTCGGTGGTGTAGAATTCATAAAAGCTGTGCGAGTCCGGCACGGAAAGAACCAGGAAGGCTGGTGGTGTTCATGAATGTACGAAGAATGCGATGGAGCATTTTTGCTCTCGTAGTTGCAGTAGCGATGACTTTTCTCGCCTCTGGAGCCTTGGGGGAGACCCGGGTGGCGGTGGCGGATTTCCGCAATAACGCCGAGGGGGTTACCGATGCGGTTCGCCTTGCCATAACGGATATGCTCGTTACCGAGCTTGGCAGGACTCCCGGTGTCTCTGTGCTGGAGCGGAGCCGCATGGAGACCATCGCCAAGGAGCAACGCCTCGCCGCATCGGGGCTTGTGGAGGAGAGCACCGCCATTCAGCTGGGGCGTCTTGCGGGGGTGCAGATGATCATCACCGGGGCCATTACCGAGTTTTCCAGCACCAAGAGCGGCGGGATCCTTCCCCTTCCCATCGGAAGTTTTGGAGGCATTGCCATAGGACAGGAGAAAGCCTTCGTCACTCTGGATGTACGTACCATCGATGCCGAGACGGGGCGTGTGGTTCGCACCTTCCGCCAGCGTGGCGAGGCCGATCGTGATATGGGGGGGATCGTCACCTCCTACGGAGGCTTCGGTCAGTACGAAGGGGGGGGCATTCTCGGCTCCGCCGCCTACGACTGTGTTATCAAGGTAGTGGGGCAGATTCGTAACGACCTCCAGATGATGGGTTTCGGCAGCTCGCATCACGTGGTGGATGTAAAGGGGAAAGAGGCGGTTATCATCGATGCGGGGGCGATGAATGCCAACGTGAATACCAATACTCTCTTCGAGGTTTACGGCCAGGGAGAGGCCATTCTCGGCATCGGTGGCGAGGTTCTCGGAGTGGATAAGTACAGCTACGCCATCCTGCAGTGTTTCGACGTAAAGGCCCAGTACTCGGTTTGCCGGATTATCAAGGGGAACACCAGCAACATCCAGCGGGGAGATATGGTAGAGCCCTTCTACGGTAATTCCGAGGCGGTAAAGATCTCCAGCCGTGCTCTCAGTGAGATCGGCTCCTCCCAGCCCGGTCCCCAGCCTTTAGGCCCGCAGCCCATGGGGCCCCAGCCTGTGGCTCCTCAACCCGTGGGGCCTGCTCCTGTGACAGTTCCGGTTACCCAGCCCCAGCCGCAACAACAGCCCCAGCCAGCGGCTCCGTTGCCTCTCCCCTCGGCGGGGGGGATCGCCAACACTTCGGAATCCCTAGAGGTGATCGATCTCTACCCCATTGATATGGGATTGAAGAATCAAATCAAGATCGCCCACAGGGGAGGGTACCACAGCTACGCCAACAAACAGTATTCCAAGGCCCTCCAGGCCTTCACACAGGCCTACGAACTCTACAAGGGGAACTATCTCAATGCCTACTGGGCAGCCCGGGCGGCTCACAAGATGGGCCGGACTACGGAAATGAAGAAGTGGCTGGATATTGCCCTGAGTATTAATCCCAACTACCAGCCTGCCATAGAGTACAAGGCCAAATATGCCAAGTAGCACAAGCTTCCCTGGAGAAGATTGTAAAGAGAGGAGGGGGATCATGAAGGACGGAACGTTCCGGAGGCTTCTTCTGCCGTTTGTGCTCTGTTGCTGCGTTCTTCTTCTGGCGCTCCCCGGCTGGGCGGAAAAACTCCCCAAGGGAAAGAGCATTGCCATGGTAATCAGTGAAACTTCCGGGGGGTATCAGGCCACCGCGGCCACGGGAAGTGCCGAGGCGATTATCAAGCAGGCCCTTATCAACAACGGCTATCCCGTGGTAAATGAGGCCCAGCTTGCGAAGATCCGCCAGAGCAAGGCAGTGGCTCTTGCTCTGGACGGCGATGTGGATGCCATTCTCTCCCTTGGAAAGACCTACGGTGTGCGGATCTTTCTCTCCGGCAAGGCCACCATGCATAGAGCCCAGCAGAACGAGTTCGGTCTCTACACCAGCACGGCGGTTCTGGCGGTACAGGCCTATTCCGGTACCAACGGCAAGTACATCTTTTCCCACACCACCAACGCCAAAGAGGTAGGATATACTCCGGATGAGGCCTCTCAAAAGGCGCTGAACAAGGCCGCGGCGAGCATGGCCCAGGATATCATCCAGGGGGAGGGCTCCGCAGCGGAAGCCCAGGGGGCGGTGAACACCCTCTTCGTGGTGGTAAGCGGGGTGAGCAACTTTAACGTCGCCAATACGGTGCTCGGGGCGTGCAAGACGCTCTCCAAGACCAAAGAAGCGAAAATCACAGGATTTACAGGGGGCACCGCCACCATTCAGGTACTCTACGCGGGGACGCTGGATCAGCTTCAGGGCGATCTCTCTCGCCGGGGACTGCCGATAAACTTCACCGGAAAGAGCAGTAACGCCGTCTACGCCCAGTCCTTTTAGCGGGGCTTCAACGGTATATGTGCAGCATCGCCGAACGTAACGCCATGAAAGGAGTGAAAACAATGAGAAAGTGGAGCTGTATTTTTTTGGGAGTACTTCTCTGTTCTCTTCTCGCGGGAAGTCTTGCCTGGGGAGAGGTACAGCTTTTTGTGGATAAGCAGACTGTGCGGGTGCACGATCCCGAGCTTGGAAAGCTCTCTATTCTGAATAATTTCCAGCCCAAGGGGTGGCGGACCCACAACTACTTTGCCCTTGTCTGGAACGATCAGGAGGGGTGGGTCTACGATATCCGTACGCATCAGTGGATCCCTCTGAAAAATTTTGCTCCCCTCTCGGGATTTCTCTCGGATAACTTCGCACTGGTATGGGAGCCCAATCGAGTGGCGATCTTTGATGCAGCAGGAAGACGATGGGTGCAGAGCGATTTTGCCATGGATACGATCACCAATCCGCTTCTCTCGCGAGGGATGGCTGCGGTGACGACCCGGAAGGAGTTTGTCGTCTACGATCCGGTGCTCCACTCGTGGGAGATCTACGACGACGTCTATCCCAAGCAGGCTGCTCTGGGAGATAATCTTGCCATCTGCTGGAATGAGAAAGATGCCTTCATCTACGACACCACCATGCACCAGTGGATTGAGAGGCGGGATATTGCTCCTCAGGCCTGTATTGTGGAGGATTACAAGATCACCATCTTTACGGTGGATTCCATCCTCACCTATGATGCCATGACTCACCGCTGGAAGAGCGAGGAGCGGTAGCGGGGAGGTTCATGATCCCCGTTTTCCTGCAACTCCAGATATGGAGGGAGTCCTTTTTGGGGCTCCCTTTCTTCTTTCCCCCCATTCGCTCTGCTGGTAGAATAGACCGTACGAAAAGACTGTGTTGCTATCTCTCAATGTAGGAGGCGTTCTCTTATGCGAAGCCAGATACGGAAAACAGGAGCTTTGCTGCTCGGCTGTATAATCCTCTCCCTGGCTGTCTCTGGAGCTTTCGGGGAAACCCGGGTGGCTGTGGCGGACTTTCGGAATAATGCGGAGGGGGTTACCGATGGAGCCCGCAGGGCCATTACAGATATGCTCACCACAGAACTTGGCAGAATGGCGGGGCTTTCGGTGATCGAGCGCTCTCGCCTTGAGGCTCTCGCAAGGGAGCATAGTCTCGCCGCCTCGGGTCTTGTGGAGGGGAGCACGGCGGTACAGATCGGAAGGCTCGCGGGGGTACAGATGATTATCACCGGCTCCATCACCGAGTTCAGCAGTACCAAGAGCGGAGGGGTTATCCCCATCGGCGGGTTTAATATTGCCATGGGGAGCAACGAGGCCCGGGTTACCCTAGACGTGCGCACCATCGATGCGGAGACCGGCAAGGTGCTCCGTACCTTTCGGGAGACTGGGGAGGCCACCAAGGATATAGGAGGTTTTGTCTCCAAATATGGCGGCTTTGCGGAGATGGAGGGTGGAGACATCCTCGCCAGCGCCACCTATAACTGTGTACAGAAGGTGGTGCAGCAGATCCGTAAGGATCTTCAGATGATGGGGATCGCCCCCACCTTCCACGTGGTGGAGGTGCGGGGAAAGAGCAAGGTCTTCGTGGATGCGGGGGCCATGAACGCCAACGCCTCACCGGGGCAGCTCTTCGCAGTCTATGCGGAGGGAGCCGCCATCACCGGCATGGGGGGAGAGGTTCTGGGGGTGGAGAAGTACCACCTTGCCCTTCTGCGCTGCGTGGATGTGAAGGCCAACTACTCCATCTGCGAGCTTCTTGATGGGAGTAGTGCGGAGCTACGCAAGGGAGATCTTCTGGAACCCTACTTTGACGACCCCAAGGGTTTCCGCCCCAAGAGCCGGGCTCTGGCGGAGCTTCAGAGCGGCACCCCCTCCGGTTCAGACAGTATTCTTCAAAGTCCTCAAGCCCTTCCGGGGCCTGCACTCCCTCAAACTCCGGGAGCGTATCCTCAGCAGCCTCAGCCGGTGCAGCCCGTACAGCCTCAACCCATACAGCCGCTACAACCCATGCAGCCCCAGCCCGTGCCGGTGCAACCCACCGCATCGCTCCCTGCGGCTGCCCACACCTCGGAATCCATGGAGGTGGTGGACTACTATCCCCTGGATAATGTCCGCAAGAACCAGATCAAAGCCCTTCACAGAAACGGCTACATGCACTATGCGGATAAACGCTTTCCCCAGGCCTACAAGGACTTTGTAGAGGCGGTGGGAGTCTATCCGGGGAATTATCTGGATGCCTACTGGGCAGCCCGGGCAGCACACCGGGCGGGGCAGACCGACAATATGATCCACTGGCTCCAGAGAGCCCTGGATGCGAACCCGCAGTACCAGCCTGCTCTGGACTATGCCAAGGCTCACGCTCCGGGAAAGGTTGAGCCGGGAAAGAATCCGGTTCCTCAGGCTGCGTCGGTTCCCCAGCTCCAGCCCACAGCGGCGCCTCTCTCCTTTGCGAGTCCCCCCCAGGCGCCTCCTGCCCCGGCGGCACAGCAACCGGTACAGCAGCCCCAGATCCTTCCTGCGCCGGTTCTTCAAGCTCCCCAGGAGGCTTCTCTCTCTCTGGAGGGGCTCTCCTCAAAAAAAGATATCCGGAACAGCTCGGATGGGGTGGAGGTAGTGGATACCTATGACATCAGCGAAACTACAAAACAGGCCATCCGAAATTCTCACAATATGGGGAAGCGCTTTCTGGAAAGCCGCGATTATCCCCGGGCTGCGGTGGCCTTCAAATATGCCCAGGGGGAGTACTCTTCGGGGAACTATCTTGATGCCTACTGGGCGGCGGTCACCTTCCACAAGATGAAAAAACGTAGTGAGTCCCAGTTCTGGCTGGAGAGGGCTCTTGCCATCAACCCCGACTACGAGCCCGCCCAAAAGTTCAAGCGCATGTATTTTTAGGCTCTTTGAGAGAGATTAGGGCGACAAAGCTTCATGAAAGGATGTTTTATGAATCATACAGATCTGAATATCCCGAAGAAGCGCTATCGCATTCTCTTCTGCTCCGATGCGCTTCTGGTGGATGGCGTAACCTCCTACATTCTGCATCTCGGTACTGCTCTCGTGCGTGCGGGACATCAGGTGGCCGTGCTCGGACGCTGGGCCGGGAAGGGTTTTCAGGAGCGCTATCGTCGGGAGGGGATGCAGGTTTTCTGCACCCTCTCCCCGACTGTGGGGAATCTCTGGTTTGATGCCAAGGCCAGGGCCTTCGATCCTGACGTGATTCTCACGGATTCCCGCCGCTCCTTTCCTTTGGCCACACGACTGAAGAAAGTCACGGGAAAGCCTGTGGTGACCTATTTTCTCGATCATCTTGAGAAAACCGATCGCCCCGGCCGGGATGTACCTTCTCTGGTGCGGTGGAGTGATGCCTGGGCGGTGGCGGAGGATCCCATTCGCCGCTCTCTCCTTGAGGTGGCTCCCGATGTTCCGCTTTTCAAGCTCCCCCGTCCGCTGGAGGGGATCATTCAGGGGACTCCTCCTCCGGAGAGAGAGCCCTTTCATCTGGTCTGTTTCGGCCGCCTCAGCGGCTATAAGACCCCGGGGATGTTCCGCCTTCTGGAAGAGGTGGATCGGCTGGAACGGGAGATTCCCGGATTTTGCATCACCGTAGTGGGGGGAGGAGGGTGGCGGTTCTGGCGCTTCAAGGCTCTGGCGGCAAAGATCAACCGAAAGCTGGGACGTTCCTGTGTCCGGGTGACGGGAACCCAGGTCGACCCTGCCCCATGGCTGGAGAAGGCTTCGGTGATCTGCGGAGGCTCCACCTCTGCCATTGAGGGGGTACTTTCGGAGCGTCCGGTCATCTGTTTCACCGGTTTCTGGTTCGGCCTCATCACCGAAGACGATCTGGAGGAGGCCCTCGGGTACTATTTCGGCGAACGGGGGGGGCACGGGCACTTTCACGAGCCCGGAGTGCTGGAGAAGGTTATCCCCGAAGTGCTCCGGGTACACCGGGAGTACGATTCTCTTCGGAAGAGTCTTCCCGTCATGGCTCGAAGGCTACAGCCGCACTTTGCATCCGAGGAGGCGGTTTCATGCTTCGAACAGATTATGCGTTTCCTCACGTCGTGATGCGGGTGCAGCAGAGTGCTTCCCTTTCGATATTGCCCGGAGTCTTTTGGATCTGTCTGTGTCCTGGGGAAAAATTTTAGAACAGTTTTCGTCGGTATGTGGCACTTGATGAACGCAGGAGCCGGAGCTTATGTGCCCCCGGCAGCGGCATAGCACAAGGAAGCGGTTCGACCACTTTCGGAGCAGAGGGGCTACACAAGCGGAGGCTCCATTACGTGCCACGTGACATATCATTTGTAAAACCGCTCTAAGGGGGAATTTTCGGGGGGAACTTGAAAATGATTGGTTTTCGGGACGAATCCCGGATAGCTCGGGAAAAAAGCCTTTGGGATTTCGGAGGAGCTGGTGGTGCTCTATGATAAAGCAGATAAGGCATTTTTTCGTTCATTTTTATCGAAAAAACAGGGTCTCGGCTTCTTCCTTTCTTCTCGCACTGTTTCTACTGCTCTTTTCAGGAGAAGGGCTTTTACCGCTCCCCTCTTTTGGCGAAGAACCTCCCCAAAAGAGGGCACTCCTGCTCTTTTCATATCACCAGGGGCACGGATGGACGGATTCCATCTACAGGGGAATTATGGAGGTATTGCGAGAGGCATCTTTCAAGCTCGATGTCTCCGTGGTCTATCTTGACATGCTCCGCTATCCCGAAAGGGTGTATACGGAACAGATTTACCAGCTTCTACAGTATCGATACGGCTTCGAGAGAGATCCCTTTGATGTCATTATTTGTGCCAATGATGGGGCCTTTCAGTTTGCCCTCCGGTACCGGAAGGCGCTTTTCGGAACGGCCCCTCTCGTCTTCTGTGGGGTGAATGATTTTTCTCCAGAGTATATGGGGTCTCTCGTAAATGCTACTGGGGTGAACGAAGCTGTCTCCCTGAGGGAGACCATGGAGCTTGCTCTTATGCTGCGACCCGATGCGGAGACCCTTGCGGTTGTTTCGGGAGCACGGTTCAACGAGAAAAACAATGTCGCCAAAGCCCGGGAGCTGGCCCCCCTCTTTGAGGATCGGGTAGAACTCCGCTTCCTTGATGCTCTGGAGCCGGAGGAGCTTCAAAAAGAGCTGGGGAAACTCTCTTCTCGGGATGCGGTGCTTTATCTTACCTATCTTCTCTCACCCTCGGGGAAAATTTTCTCCACGGAGGAGGGGCTGAGCATGGTGCGAAAGGCTACCGAGGCACCGCTCTTTTCCTGCTGGGATGCCCTTCTCCCCCTGGGAATTCTGGGGGGTAAGATGGTGCATGGAGAAAGTCAGGGGGGGAGGGCGGCGGATATGGCTCTTCGCATTCTCGAAGGAGAACCCCCCTCGCGAGTCCCGGTGATCTTTGAAAGCCCTAATCAGTATCTCTTCTCCTCGTCGGAACTGAAGCATTATGCTATCCCCCGGGCTCTTCTTCCTCCGGGCTCTCTGGTTGTTCTGGATGATTCCCAGAGCCTTCTGGAGGAGTGGTCTCAGATCTCTTCGGAGAGCTTCTTCGGCTACGAACTCTTTACAAAAAACCCTCTCCCCATGCTTCTTGTTGATCCCAAGACAGGGACGATTCTTGATGCCAATCCGGGGGCCCATGCCTTTTACGGCTACCCCGATCTAGTGGGGAAAAATATCAGCGAGATCAATCTTCTCTCTCCCGAAGAGGTGGCGCAGGAGATGGCACGGGCCCGGAAGCAGCGAGCCAATGTGTTTAATTTTCGCCACGCCCTCTACGATGGGTCCGAGCGCCATGTGCGAGTCTACTCCTATCCCATCACGATCGGAGAAAATCCCGTGCTTTTCTCCATTATTACGGACCAAACCGATAAGATCCTTGCGGAAGAGCGGGTGAAGGAGCGGAACCGCTGGATTTTTCTTATCCTCTCTATCGCCCTGGTGTTTCAGTTTCTCGGCCTTCTCCTTCTACTGCGTACCATGGCGCGCCGCAAGGAGGTTCAGAGCAAGCTGGATGCCCAGCTCGGCTTCATGAAAAGCCTTCTTGAGACCATCCCGAACCCCGTTTTCTATAAAGATACGCAGGGGCGCTATCTCGGATGCAACGAGGCTTTTCGGCGCTATACGGGGCTTTCTGAGGAGAAGATCTTCCATAAAACCGTTTTCGACATAGGGCCTAGGGAGATTGCACAGGAGTATAAGCGAAGGGATGATGCGCTTCTGGCGAACCCCGGATACCAGTCCTACGAATGGGTGGTCTGTCGGGGAGAGGAAAAGCGGCGGGTGCTTTTTAATAAGGCTACCTTTACCGACGCCTTGGGGAACGTGGCGGGGATTGTCGGGGTCATTACGGATATTACCGATCGTGTTCGGATGGAGGAAAAGCTTCGAGAGGCTCTCGAAAGGGCCCGCAAGCTTCGGGAGGATGCGGAGAGCGCCAGTCGCGCCAAGAGCGCCTTCATCGCCAACATGAGTCACGAAATACGGACGCCTCTCAATGGCATTATTGGGCTTCTTGATCTTCTTCAGGAGACATCTCTCCAGGGTGAGCAGGAGGAGTATGTCCAGGGGGCTATCTTCTCCTCCCGTGCTCTTCTGGAGATCCTCACGGATATTCTCGAAATTTCCAGAATCGGGGCGGGGAAATTGGAACTCAAACCGGCGCGAACGAATCTCCCGGAACTCCTACAGGGGGTGCTGGCCTTTATCTCCTCCGGGGCAGATCGTAAGGGGCTTGCGCTTCTTTTGGAGAAGGGGGAGGAACTTCCCCGACATATCCATGTAGATTCTCCCCGGCTCAAGCAGGTGCTTATCAATCTGCTCAGCAATGCGGTGAAGTTTACCCACCGGGGAACGGTAACTCTCGAAGTCGCTTTTACGGCGGAAGATCCCCGCAAGGGGCTTCTCACCTTCTCCGTGCGTGATACGGGAATAGGGATCTCTCCCGAGGAGAGAGAACGTATTTTTGAACCCTTTTATCAGGTGGACAGCTCCAGCACTAGAGATTATCAGGGGACGGGGCTGGGGTTGAGCATATGCCAGGGGATTCTCGAAAAGATGGAAAGCACCCTTGAAGTGGAGAGCCTTCCGGGCCAGGGGAGCCGCTTCTCCTTTACGCTACGGGTTTGCTACGAAAAGGAATAAGGAGAATGACGGCAGAGCCCCGAAGACATTTTCGGGGCTCTGCCGTCATGGAGTTTCTTGTTAACGTGATGACAATGTGGAGAGTGTCGTTACCGAGGCTACTCGGCGTAGAGCTTAAGGTAGTTGTAGCTCGCCTTGCAGCTGTGGTGTCTCTCGGTGGTTCCCGTCACGATGGCGGCCTGAGTGATGGAGGCCAGAGGGGTGAGGGGGGTTCCTGAGACGAAGACTCTGCGCACGCCGTTATGCCACCCCTCCAGAGTCTTGGCCTTGGCATCGTAGACCATCTTGAGGGTGCAGGGGGGGCGGAGAGGGTCGATTCTATCCCGGGCGATCACCGTAGGGGTTCCACCGGAAAGGATGCTTACTTCGAAGATCCCTGTGGGGTGGAAGTAGGTAAAGAGGATCTGCACCGATTCGTTCCCTAGGCTGAGCCCTGTGACGGGCCAGTCGAAGGTGTCTCCCACCTGGGTCTCCAGAGTGAACCGATTGCGGAAGGTGGCGTTTTTGGGAAGGGTAAGCCGGGTAAACCAGAGAGAGCCGGGCTGGCGCACCTCCACGTAGATTCCTTCGGGAATCGGCTGCTGGAAGACATCAGTATTATCAAGGGTCCGGAAGCTTGTGAAATCCGCCTCCACATCGAGAGGGTTCCTTGCAGCATAGCAGGGGAGAGCCCCAAGGATCAGAAAGAGGGCAATCCAGAAAATTTTTGTTCGTCCCATACGTATCATCTCCTTGCTTACATATCCTGTTCGGAGAAAGCTGCTTCTCAGTAGCTCGTGAGAAAGGTGATCTCCGTCTCGAAGTTACGGTTGCCGCTCTCGAAGTCCTGCACAAAGATGTGGGAGGAGCGAGGGTTGATCTTCTCGAAGCAGAACATCATGGTCTTGGTCACCTGACCGTTCATATCCCGGACGATAAGGTTGAAGCAGGCTCCCTGAAAATACTCCTCCGTCTCGTTGACAATAGTACCGGTGCATCGGAAGATATTACTCGTGAGAGGGATGATCTTTACGTCCCGGTAGCTGAACGTCTCCTTTCCCCACCCTGCTGAACCAAGGAGCACAAGCAGGGCTGCCAGAGCAAGAACACCGCATAACCACACTCTTTTCGCGCTTTTTCGCTGCATCTTGAGAACACCTCCATATGCGAAAATTTTTAAAAAAGTCTGCGTAACGCATTATAACTTTACCACAAAAGGAGGTGCCTTTGTGTTTTCATCAGCTAAAAAGCTGATTTTTCTCGTACTTTCCACGGGAGTTCTCGCCGCCGCTTCTCACCACCAAGGTGGCTTCCATGGGCATTCTCGGATATAATGTGATTCCTGTGGTGTATATCATCCCCTCCATGACTCTGGGGCTCTGGGAATTACCTGGCGGCTTGTACGGTCCTTCGGAATGCCTTTAGAAATGTCCGGATCTGCGGTTCCGAAAGAGCGGTAGATTGAGAAAGGATTTGATATTATGATGTTTCGCTTTTCGAAGATGCTTTGTTTTGTGCTTATGGTTGCTCTCTGCCTCTCGCTCACTCTCTCGCCGGGTTTTGGTTGAGGAGGTTGCGATGATGACAGCTCCGGTGGAGCTGCGTCTAGTGAAGGAAGTAGTGGGGATGGAACGGTTTTCTCCCTTCAGGCGGAGAAAGTACTCACCCTTCTGAATGGAGGGAGCTTCGGGGATGCCCGCAAAGAGCTGGAGCTTCTTCAGAAATCCAGACTCTCCGAAGAGGGGAGAGCCCAAACGCTCTATCTTCAGGGGCTTCTCGCCCTCGAAGAGGGACGCTACGAAGAGGGGCGGGAATATATCTGGCAGGTTGTGGGAGAGTATTACGACGCTCGCCTCTACGCCTTCGGAGAGAGTACCCGGCTCCGAGTGCTCGGAGCGGAGCGGATCGCCACGCTGGCGGGGGATCTCGGACATCCCGAAGATGTGCTCTGGCTGGAGGAGATGCTGGGGGGGGATGCCCGGCTTGATTGGTACCTCCTGCGGGATGCCTCGGGGGCGGATCTGGGGAGAACCAAGCTTTCGGATCTTTTAGAGTTCCAGAAGATTCGGGCTTATCTTCAGGCGGGAGATTCGGACAAGGCTCAAGAAGCTCTCGGGCGGGCGTTTCTACTTCGGGGAAAGGCTCGAACCTCTGGAAGAATCGTAGATATAGTAGAGCAGGTGAAGAAATTTGAAGCAACTCTTCAAAAGCCCTGATACTCAAGCCCGAAAGGGGAGGAAGGGTTGGGGATTCTGGATTTTCCCAGCTCTCCTCCTGGGGTTTCTTGTGTTTTTTCCCCTCTTTCTGGGACTCCCTGGAGAGGCCCGAGAAAGGATTGTGTTTTTTGGAGATCCTGCGGTAAATGCCACCTTTGAGAAGGCCCTTCAAGAGGCGTGGGAAGCATCCTTTCCCGATCTTTCCCTGGGGAATCTCGAACCCTTTCCTCAAGGGGCCTCTTCTTCTGTGTATCTGAGCCTCCCAAGCTCTTCGGAAGAACTTTTTCTGGGAGTCCTCTCTCTTCGGCAGCTTGCGATTCTCCTTCCGGAGGCTCTTACCCTGGGAACCCCCTTTCTCTTCTACTCTTCCGGGGCGGTGGAACTCTTTTTCGAACAGTCTCGATACTGGGAACTTCTCAGGGAGCGTTTTCAGGAGGTGCTACCCCATTTCCTGGCAGGTCCTGCGGAGGGAGGGGACTTTCTGGCAGTTTTGGATTCCCGGAAAGCCTTGGGAGATCCTCTTCACCTGGAGGGAACTCTTTATGGGGCCTCCTGGGAGGCGGAAGCTGCGGTGCTCTATGGTTTTGGAGCGAAACCGCTACTTCTTCCTTCTCAAGAGATTCTCGGGGCTCTTCTTCAGGGAACCCTTACGGGGTGTATGCTCCCTCTGGAGAATCTGGAATCTCCCTTCTGGGAGGATTTTGGGATCTCTCTTTTCCTCTCCTCGGGACTCTACGACCTTCAGTTTCTCGTGCTCTCCCAAAAGCTCCGGGAGCGTCTCGGGGAGGAGGGGCTCTCTCGACTTGAAGCGGTTCAGGAGAGAGCAAACCGTAAAGTGCGGGAAGATCGGGTGGCAAAGATTACCGGAATTCTGGAGCGTTTCGAAAAAAAAGAGCTTCACGTTCAGGAACTTTCCTTGAAAGAACAGGCTCCCTTTGCCGTGACCGCCCGGACGGTCTATCGCCAGTGGCTCGAAACGAAGATATCCCGAAACTGGATAGATCTTCCCCTTCAGGAGGCCCAAGATGCGAACAGCATGGCAGGGGGGCAGTGAACGAGGAGGAAGAAACGAAATGGGAAAAGAGAACGTGTCGTACCACATACGGGAAGCTCGGGAAGAGGATCGGGAACGTTTCGTCTTCCTCTGCCTGGAGCTTGCAAAATTCAATCGGAACAATCATGACATGCGGTGCGCCTTCGATGATTTTCAGGAGGTGCTCTCTCTGAAAGATGATGAAGCACGGAAAACCTTTAACCTCCGGGGAGAGGATCCCAAGATTTTTGTGGCGGAGCGGGAAGGTAAAATTATGGGATATGCCTTGGGGAGGATTGTAGAGGCGGAACCGAATGCGGACAACGGGAGATGTCGCATGGGGCTTCTGGACGAACTTATGGTGGATTCTGCCGCTCGGGGAGAGGGAATGGGAAAAGCACTCATGGACGCAATGATCCTATTCTTCCAATCCCTTGGGCTTCGAAGAATACGCATTCACGCTTACGCCTGGAACAGCAGAGCGAGAAGCCTCTATGAAGAGAGCGGTTTTCAGCAGTATGCCCTCTCGTACGAAAAATTTTTATAGACCGAGGGGATTCTTCCTTTTCCATGGGAGAATCCCCCTTTTTTGTAGTTTCTCCTTTCTAATGTTTCCCCTCTTGAGGTGAGTTATTGTCAAATCTGGTGTATGAGGGCTCAAGCGGCGTCCCTCCCAGATTGTTCCGTTACCGGTAATCCGTCTTTAAAAACGACTCCGCGGATCATTTCTCCGAGGAGCTTGTAGCCGTTAATG
>Ga0334886_1002573_pt1 | contig 17675 bp, 12 predicted proteins | sample GraSluR1_MG_9_FD_207232 | JGI IMG/M metagenome (GOLD analysis project Ga0334886, IMG submission 207232) | Sludge microbial communities from methane-producing bioreactor in Wageningen University, Netherlands - Granular Sludge_27_06-R1 | ecosystem: Engineered > Bioreactor > Anaerobic >...
TCCTATTTTCTGCCAATTGACCAATCATAGCCCGCCGGGTAGAATCAACCCTGACAACACGAAAGGCAAATGATTCAGTATGGATGTATTACACAACCTCAATCAACAACAACAACAGGCCGTCACCGCTCCTGAGGGTCAGATCTTAGTGCTCGCCGGACCGGGTTCCGGAAAAACCCGTGTCCTCACCCGACGCATCGCTTACCTCGTGCAATATATGGGCGTTTCGCCATTCCATATCATGGCTGTTACCTTCACTAACAAAGCAGCGCGCGAGATGAAAAGCCGTGTAGAAACCATGATTGGCGAATCCATCCACGGTATGTGGCTGGGCACCTTTCATGCCAATTGCGCCCGCATCTTGCGCCGTGAAGCCGCGCACCTGCCAATCAGCAACAATTACATCATCTTTGATGCTGACGATCAGGTAGGCATCATTAAGAACATCATCAAAGAGGAAAAACTCAATGACAAGCAATACCGCCCGTATGATGTGCAGGCGGCTATCTCAAACGCCAAGAACAACCTGATCACTGCGGAAGAGATGATAGTCGAAACCCAGCGTGACCGCATCGTACAGCGTATCTACCGCAAATACCAGGCGACCTTGGAAAGCAACAATGCTGTCGATTTTGATGATCTGCTCTTTTGGGCGGTGCGCCTGTTTGAAGAATACCCCGCTGTTCGTGAAGCCTATTCCCGCCAGTTTCGGCATGTGCTGGTGGACGAGTTTCAGGACACCAACCTGGTGCAATACACCCTGTTGAAACATCTCAGCAGTTTCCATAACAACCTGTTCGTGGTCGGAGATGAGGATCAGTCCATCTACCGCTGGCGCGGCGCTGATTACCGCAACGTGCTTCGTTTCACCGACGATTATCCTAAAGCCACCAAGATTTTACTGGAAGAGAATTACCGCTCAACCCAGCTGATTCTGGACGCCGCCACCTCTGTCATTGATGAAAATCTTCACCGTACCCACAAACAGCTGCAGGCAGCCCGCAATCTGCAAGGCCCCAAGATCATCCTGCATACTGCCTATGACGACCGTGATGAAGGTATCTTTGTTGTCGATACCATTCACAGGCTCCTTGACCGGGGCAAGGCAGCCGGTTCTGATTTCGCGGTCATGTACCGCACCAATGCCCAGTCCCGCCTGATCGAAGAAGCCTTCTTGAAAGCTGGCATTGACTACCGCCTGGTAGGCGCGCAGCGCTTCTATGGCCGGCGCGAGATCAAAGACCTGATCGCCTATCTGCGTCTGGTGCACAACCCGGATGACGCCGTCAGCTTCAACCGCATCATCAATGTGCCCAAACGCGGTATCGGTGAGGTCAGTCTACAATCCATTCTGCTGGCTGCTCAAAAAGCCCAGGTCAGCCCGGGCCGCTTGCTGCTTTCATTGGGACTGGAAAAAGAAAAATCAGCCCTGGCAGATAGCTTACCCTCCAGAATTCTGCCCAAATTGATTTACTTCGGCGAACAATTCCTGTATTGGAGCGAAGCCAAAGAAGAATTGTCGGTCGCAGAACTGCTGGAAACCATTATAGAATCTATCGAGTACGAAAATTATCTGGAAGAAGATTCTGTCAACCGCGACACATCCATTGACCGACTCGCCAACGTACACGAGCTGCGCCGTCTGACTTATGAATACAAGGACAGCGGGTTGGACACCTTTTTAGAAAACATGGCATTGGTTTCCGATCAAGATACATTGCCTGAAAACACCGAAGCTCCCACCCTGCTGACGCTGCATGCCGCCAAAGGGTTGGAATTTCCGATCGTTTTTATTGTTGGTATGGATCAAGATCTGCTGCCGCACAGCCGCTCCATCAGCGAACCCGAAGAACTGGCAGAAGAACGGCGCCTGTTCTATGTGGGCATCACCCGCGCCAAAGATCAACTATATCTGACGCGTGCCGAACGCCGCAGTTTTTTTGGCACCACCTCGACCACCTTGCCTTCCGAATTCCTCGCTGACATCCCCTCAGAGTTGATAGAAATTGCTGGAAAAGCTGGCATTACCCGCCATCATCAGCGAAATACTGACTATGCGCAATTTCGCGATAACGCCAGAACCACCCAAGCACCTTCATGGCTCGATTTTGCCCGCCCCGAAACCCGCCGGCAGCCCGAAGTAGATCCCATCTACCATATCGGCATGCGTGTCCATCACGCTATGTGGGGAGAAGGCGTTGTGATCAATAGTTTTGTTGACGATGGCGAAGAAGCCGTGGATATTGAATTCAAAGAAACAGGCCTCAAAAAGGTGCTGGCTTCTATTGTTAAATTAGAAATTTTAGGCGAAGGAGAAAATCATGTTTGATCGCAAACTGTTAGGCAGCAGCCTCAAAGACGTATTTTACACACCCGATAACGACCCCGGTCGTTCTTTGGATATTTACTTTCCGGCAGATATGCACAAAAAATGGCCGGTGGTCATCAACGTCCATGGCGGAGCCTGGTCAGAGGGCACCAAAGATTGGCTGGGTTACTCAGCAGACTTCCCGCAGCACAACATCGTGGGTGTATCCATCAATTACCGGCTTTCTCCAGCGGTAAAAGCTCCCCTCCATTTGCACGATGTGAAGACCGCCATCCGCTTTCTGCGCGCTAACGCTGAACGCTTCAATCTTGACCCAGACTGGTTTGGCATCATGGGACACAGCGCCGGCGGCCATCTGGTCTCCATGGCTGCCCTGACTGCTGGCCTGGGCGTGCATGACGACAACACCCACTATCGCAAGTTTTCAGCCCAGGTGCAGGCAGTGGCACCCTGCAGCGGCCCCTCATCGCTGGAAGGCATCCCTGCCCACGATCCGGAATTCTCCAAAATGATCTTCGGTACAGCAGACCCTGATGCACCAATCTACCGCGAATATTCTCCAATAACCTATCTGCGCGCTAATCTGCCGCCATTCCTCATTGTGCACGGCACCGCGGATGACGTCGTCGATGTGAAACAAGGCATCACCCTGCATGAAGGTTTGCAGAAATTCGGCAACTACTCAGAGCTGGTATTGATCGATCAAGCAGACCATCTGTTTAAAATCGACGGACAATCACAAGATGAACTCGTAAAATCGAAAGTGATGCCCTTTTTCATCAAGTATCTGAATGGTTGACAGTCTTACCTGCCTGCGGTATGCTTAGCACGTCTGGGCGGGCCCGACGCGGCAGAGGCTATTGAACCTCGTCAGGTCCGAGAGGAAGCAGCGATAAGGTAGTCCCTCTGGGTGCCGTCGGTCAACCTGCCCAGACATTTTTTTATGAATAGCTCTCTTTCGGTATATGAAGGAATGTCACAATGACCGACCATCGCCCCATCTGTGATTATGAAGGATCAGAATACCAGAAAGTATTCTGGGAAGAAGGCGGGCGCGCCTACGAAGACGCTGCCGAAGCGATTGCACTGGCAAAACTTCTGCCTCCCACCGGCAATCGTCTGTTGGAACTCGGTGCTGGCGCTGGACGCAATACCCCCCGCTACCGCGGATTTGACGAAATCGTCCTGTTGGATTATTCCACCACCCAGCTGGCGCAGGCGCGTGAACGTCTGGGGGATTCACCCCGCTATCGCTACATCGCCGCAGATGTCTACCACATGCCTTTTATGCCCGGTTTATTCGACGCCGCCACCATGATCCGCACTTTACATCATTTGCATGATGCACCGCCGATTTTCCATGCCATTCGTGAATTGCTGCAAAAAGATGCGGTTTTCATCCTTGAATTCGCCAACAAACGCAACATCAAAGCCATTGCGCGCTGGCTGCTTCGCAAGCAATCCTGGAGCCCTTTTTCCAAAGAACCAGTCGAATTTGTAGCTCTCAACTATGATTTCCACCCCAAAGCCATTCGGGAGTGGTTATTTGCAGCCCAATTTGCTATCGAACGGCAATTAACAGTTTCACATTTTCGCACGGGCTTCCTCAAAGAGCACGTTCCCGCCCAGACCCTGGCCAACTGGGACAACGCCCTCCAATGGACCGGGGATTTCGTTCAGCTGACACCCAGTGTCTTTTTAGGCAGCCGCCCCATCGGCCCTTCACAGACAGCTGCTCCAGGCCAATTCTTCTGCTGTCCTGTCTGCCGCACACCGCTGGAAGATACCCCTCCACAACTGACCTGCCAAGAATGCGGCCGTTCATTCCCGGTGGTGAACGGCATCTACAACTTCAAGATCGACCAAGATTAACCTTGCATGAACAGGAAAGAACTCTTTGCCGAAATCCGTTCCTTTCAGCCCGATCTTTCCTGGAAAAACCTGAAAGATTATGCTGTCATCATCTTGGGCGCCTTTGTGCAGGCATTGGCATTGCGCTTTTTTCTTGTCCCCGCCCAACTGATCAGCGGTGGCGTCAGCGGCATCGCTCAGTTAATCAACGCCTATATCACCATTCCTATCGGTACCATCGTATTACTGGGAAATCTTCCTCTATTTGTTTTGGGATATCGCTATCTCGGTGCGCTGCGTTTTGCCCTGCGCACATTGGTCGCGGTAGTATCTTTCTCGCTATTCATGAACCTGCTGGGGCAATATACCCCCGCCAATATCACCAACGACCTCATCTTGCAGGCTTTGTATGGTGGTGTCCTCTATGGTGTTGGCAGCGGGATTGTCTACCGCGGCAAAGGCACCAGCGGCGGTAGTGATATTCTCTGCCGTATTCTCAACCATTACACAGGCATTTCTATCTCCCAGGGCTATCTGATTGTTGATTCTGCGGTGGTGCTGGCGGGTGGCTTTGTATTCGGTTGGGATCTTGCCCTGTATGGTGTGGTGGTCATCTATATTACAGGCATCGCCGCAGAATATGTGGCGGAAGGCAACAATAAATTCCGCACCGCCTTTATCATCTCCAAACATCCCCAGGACGTGGCAGATTACATTTTACAAAACCTGGAGCGTGGTGTCACCATCCTGCCAGCAGTCGGTGCTTATACCCATACCGAGCGCCCCATGCTGTTCTGCACCCTGACTGCCTCTGAGGTGCCCAAATTAAAGGCCGTTATTGCCGAGGCAGACCCTGACGCTTTTGTGGTGGTCGGACAGGCCAACGAAGCCCTGGGCGAAGGTTTCCAACCGCATACCCAGCCGGTTAAGAACCATAATGGCAAGAAACACTAGCTGGCAAAACGCAAGACAACCGCTGCCGCAATCGATATTTGTGCCAGGTGGTAGGTAATCATCACCCACAGCTCATCACGCGGCGGCCCGGGCGGCCTGGCAAATTTATCATATGCAAGTAAAGAATCTGACAACACAAACAGCGCACTGCCGATAATGGATAGAATGGTCGCTGTAACACCCCATTCCGGGCGGAAAATATTCAACAAAGCCATATACAGCATCAGGTTGATGACGAGGCTGTAGGCGATCACTGGCATTTTCAAGCTGCCTTCCACCTTGCTGATGATAATGCGGTAGAAGAACACCAGGATCGCGATTGGCAGAAGGACAATCAGCAGCGCCAAGACGCCTGATTGGACAGAACCACTTACGAAAAAACCGATAACATAGGCAATGTGACCCAGAAAAAAAGAAGCCAGGCCCGCTTTGAAGAAGGATTCACCCCGAAACATGAGAAAAACATCGCCGGCCAAACCCAGCGCCAGACCGACCACAAACAACCAGACTGGCCATGACAAAGTCGGCAGGTGCAGCACCAACCCCAGCCAGATAAGGGCTGTCGCCATGGGTTTGGTCAGATAGCGGATTTTCACAGACATACGCCGGGTTTCATACCAATCCCACAGGATGAACACCATCGCAAGGACCAATACCAGGCTTTTAAGCATGTTTACCTCCCCAGGGCAAACCCCAGATATTTCAAAATTTCTGGATTGTTACGCCAATTCTTGTTGGTCTTGACTCGTAACTCCAGGAAAATTCTGCCATCGGTCATTTCTTCAATTTCTTTGCGCGCCAGCGTACCGATTTGTTTCAACATCAAACCGCCTTTGCCGATCACAATGCCTTTGTGCGAATCACGGTTAACAATGATAGTGGCGTGAATGTAGGTCTGGTCATCACTGCGTTCTTTGTATTCATCAATCCTGACAGCAATGCCATGGGGAATCTCATCACGCAATTCTTCAAGGCACGCCTGCCGGATCAGGTCGGCAGCGATCTCACGTTCATAGAAATCTGTGATCTGTTCCCGGTCGTAATAAAGGGGGCCTTCGGGAAGGTGACTTAATAGAACAGCCAATAATTCCTCCTGCCCATCGCCGCGCAATGCTGAAATCTCACTTATCACAGTGCTCTCAACCAACGTAGAGTAGGACTGCTTGCGTGCCACACGTTCCTCTTCGGACAGAGTGTCGACCTTGTTCAACAGCAACACCAGTGTTGGAAGGCGCGGCATGCTCTTCAGAATGTCAGCAATCATCAGGTCTTCAGGTTGTGGCTCCACACCGGCATCCACAATCCATACCACAATATCCGCATCAAGAATGGTTTCTTGGGCGGTGCTGTTCATATATTCGTCCAATCGGTCTTTGCCCTTGTGAATACCGGGGGTGTCCATAAAGATGACCTGATATTCGTCTGTGGTCAGAATGCCCAACTGCCGGCGGCGTGTGGTTTGCGGGCGCGGTGAAACCGCAGCTACCTTTTGCCGAAGCAAACGGTTGATGAGAGTAGATTTGCCCACATTCGGCCGACCGATTAATGTCACGAAACCGGATTTAAATGCCTGTTCTGTCATGTTTCCTCCTCAGTGAATCTGTATTAATTGTACTGCATTATTCCCTGTCAATCGGTGCTGTCATAGGCAACATTGACCACACTGGCATCAATGTCAGCCTGCAGGCGTTGAATCTCCTCCTGGATGAACTCAACTGCCCCCTCTTTATCAATAATGGTTTTTTCAGCAGAACTGCGCAGTTTGTATTCATACCCGCCCTCTGCCAGCGATCGGCTGCTTACCGTGACCCGCAATGGAATACCGATCAGGTCAGCGTCATTGAATTTGACACCGGGGCGTTCATTGCGGTCATCATACAGCACCTCCACCCCTGCATGTGTCAAAAGCTCGTACAAAGCCTGGGCTTCCTCTTCTGCGCCGCGGATATCCACCAGATGTACCTGATACGGTGCTACGCTAATCGGCCAGCATATGCCGTTCTCATCGTTGTGTTCCTCTACAATGCTGGCAAACAAACGCCCCACACCAATACCATAAGAACCCATGATCACCGGCTGTGCTTTCCCATTCATGTCCAGATAAGTACAGCCCATTTTTTCGCTGTAGAACGTGCCCAGCTGAAAAATATTGCCCACTTCCACCCCGCGTGAGGCGGTCAAAGTCCCGCCGCTATGAGCGCAGGTGAATCCTTCCTCCGCTAACGCCAGGTCGGTCACCATGTCCGCGGTGAAATCACGTCCGTAATTAACATTGAGCAGGTGGAAATCTACTTCGTTTGCGCCTGCTACCAGGTTGGGCGAGGTTGGAATACTGTCATCAACCACCACCTTCACGCCTTGAATCGCGATCGGCGAAGCAAAACCCGGCACCGCCCCCACCGCTTCTATCTCGTCTTCATGCGCTGGACGCAGCGCTTTTGCCCCCAAAGCATTGGACAATTTGGTCTCGTTAAGATCCATATCGCCGCGTATCACTGCGAACACCAGCTCTTCATGCTCTTCTTCGCCTTCTACCATGGTTGCAACCATGAACACGGCTTTGGCGGTTTTTGCTTTGGGAACCCCCAGGAATTGCGACAGGTCTTCAATGCTTTTCATCTGCGGCGTTGCCACCTTTTGAATCGGCAGTAATTCCTCTCGGGACGCCGTCGACTTGGTAAAAACTGCCACCTGACGGTTGGCCGTATAACCGCACTGCTCACACAGGATCAAGGTGTCCTCACCGATCGGCGTTAAATACATGTATTCATGCGCCAGCCGTCCGCCCATCATGCCTGTATCGGATTTTACAGAAATCACCGGCAAGCCGCAGCGGTGGAAAATGTCAAAATACGCCTGATAGTGTGCCCTGTATTGTTTTTCAAGGCCTTCCCAATCGGTATCCAGGCTGTAAGAGTCTTTCATGGTGAATTCTCTCACACGGATCAATCCGGCTCGTGGCCGTGGGTCATCGCGCCATTTGGTCTGCAGGTGATAAATCAGGCGCGGTAATTGTTTATAAGACTGCACCTCTGTTCGCACCAGGTCAGCCACCACTTCTTCATGGGTCATCGAAAGCACCATATCACGGTCGTTACGGTCAACAAACCGCCCCATCTCTGAACCGATCTTGTACCAGCGGCCGGTCTCCTTCCACAAGGATGCCGGTACGACCACCGGCATGGTCAATTCCTGGCCGCCTATTTTCTCCATTTCCTCCCGCAGAATGGCTTCAATCTTATTGACTGTGCGGCGTGCTAACGGCAACAGGCTGAAGATGCCCGCTCCCGTCTGGCGGATATAGCCAGCCCGCAGCAGCAATTTATGGCTGCTTACCTCAGCGTCTGAAGGCACCTCGCGCAAGGTCTTCATAAACAATTGTGACATTTTCATTCCGTTCCTCCTGGGTACCAATCAAGCGTATGCTTATCGTAGACTTAACATGCTGTACCATGCCATTCAATCTATGTAATAATAGAGGCAATGAAATCAGGGTGACTTCTCTTCTTCTCCTCCTTATCAAACGAGAGCCAGGAAATTTCCTGGCTCTCTTAGATTTTCAGGAGCAACACCATTATATCAAAAGACGGTGCATAACAATCACCGTCTTTTCTTCTCTCACAAGCCAGGCTTACATTGCCTTTATGTATAGTTTTTCGACATATTCACTGATCATGCGCCGCATGGAGAACTGATAGGACAACGTGCGCAGATTGTTTCGCACCATATCCATCCATCCATCGCCTTTGCCATGCAGGCGTGCATAGTACAGGGGGATGATCTCTTTCTCCAAAGTGTCATACAGAGAAGACGCATCATAGTTGTCCTGCTGGTTGGCGTCATCAAAATCTTTCAAATCGCCCACCGTCCAGCCATTTTTGCCATTGTAGGCTTCATGCCACCAGCCATCCAGCACCGAGAAATTCAGTGCTCCGTTCATGGCTGCTTTCATCCCCGATGTACCCGACGCTTCGTTCGGGCGCCGCGGGTTGTTCAGCCACACATCCACGCTGTGCAGCAAATGACGGGCAACGTTCATGTCATAATCTTCTACAAACACCATACGCCCACCGGTTTTGGCGTTTTTGGCAGCGCGGTAAATCTGCTGGATGATCAATTTGCCGGGTTCATCCGCTGGATGCGCCTTGCCGGAGAACACGATCTGCACTGGCATATTTTCGTTGTTGATGATCTTCAGCCAGCGGTCAAAATCACGCAAGATCAGATTGCCACGTTTGTAGGTTGAGAAACGGCGGGCAAATCCAATCGTCAGCATATGCGGATCCAGCATCACCCCGCCAGCAATCACTTGCACCGGGTGCAGGTTGCCTGTCAGCCATTGTTTGCGGATGCGGTTGCGCAAGAATGTCACCAGGATACGTTTCTGGTTGAGGCGCATCTGCCAGAATTCTTCTGCCGGGATGCGATTGATCCCATCCCACAGCGCGGGGTCATCAATTCGATCCATCCAGTCAGGCGCAAGGTATTTTTCATACAGTGCTTTCATCTCATCCGAAAGCCAGGTGCCGGTATGAACACCATTGGTCACATGGATAATCGGCACGTCATCGACTTCTTTGTCTGGCCACAGGAAATTGAACATTTCACGCGACACCGAACCATGCAATTCGGATACGCCATTGGCATAGTTCGCGAAGCTGAATGCCAGGTTAGCCATGCTGAAGAATTCTCCCCATTCAACCGTGTGCGAGGCTAACCCAATAAAAGTATTGCGATCAATGCCCAATTCCGGCCACAGGTTATAGAAGAAGCGTTCCACCAACCATACCGGGAACATATCGATCCCTGCCGGCACCGGTGTATGTGTGGTGAAGATGGTATGTTTGCTGACCAATTCTTTGGCTTCTTCAAAGGTCTTGCCCTCTTTCACATACTCTCGCACACGCTCGATGGCAAGAAAGCCCGAATGGCCTTCGTTCATGTGCCAAACCGTAGCATCGTAACCCAATTTCCGTAAGGCACGCGTTCCACCAATGCCAAGCAAGATCTCCTGTGAGATACGCACTTCTGGATCTGAAGAATATAGCCGGGCATTCAGTTGGCGGTCGGTGTGGCTGTTCTTGTCAACATCGGTATCCAACAAGATCAAAGGCACCCTTCCAACCTGCACCTTCCACAAGCGTGCATACACATCACGACCAGGCAATTGCACACAAATCATCAGCGGTTCATTTTTCTCATCCAGGATCGGAATGATGGGAAGTTCATTGAAATCGAGCACGAAGTGGCCGGTTTCCTGCCAGCCGTCTTCGGTGATGTGCTGCAGAAAATATCCCTGACGATACACAAACCCAACACCGGCGATGGGCAAACCCAGATCACTCGATTCTTTCAAATGGTCGCCGGCCAGCACGCCCAACCCGCCCGCATACACCGGCAGTGACTCATGCAAGCCAAACTCAAACGAAAAATACGCGATCTTCTTATCTTTGACCGCCGGATATTGCTGGGTGAACCAGGTTTCGTCGGCATTCATGTAAGCATCAAAGGCTGTTACCTGTTTTTCATAATTGGCCATGTAACTTTCATCCGCCATGGCGATGTTGAAATGAGGCCGCTCCAACCGATGCAGAAATTCGACGGCGTTGTGACGGGTTTCTTCCCACAGGGCTGCGTCGATAGATGAAAATAATTCATCCGCACCACTGTTCCAGGTCCACCACAGGTTATAGGCAATCTCGCCCAATCGTGAAAGTTGTTCGGGAAGTTTTATCCGCGGGATCACTTCCTGGTAGTTCTTTTGCACCATATAATTTCCTTTCATACTGCTGATACCATTCATATCATAGGGTTGAATCAGGGCCTTTCAAGTCTGGTTCCAGACGCTGACCGCCTTCAATAATACCATAGCGGCCATATTATACCCAAGATTTACGCGGAAATTTGGCCAGCTAATTAATTTTCTATGGCCGCTTTTCGCATTTGAATTTTCCTCAATCGCCCAAGGTCAAATTTTTCTGAACGATCAAAGGCAAATATCCCATTCATCTCCTGAAACACATCGGTCAATTGGGTGTAACAATAGCCAAAATGCGCTGGATGATCCAATAAAATGTTACATAGCCCCTCAAACCGCGCATAGAATTCTTCGATATCTGTCGGACGCTGTCCATATCCCCAGGAAGTGTTGCGGTCACTGCCGTCTTTTGCTGCGCGAGCAAGCTCTTCATTCCACCAGATACCACCGAATTCACTCACGAAGTAGGGCTGGTCACCATACTCGATCGACCCTTGCTTTCCTTTCCAATGGTTGACAAAAACCTGTCCTTTGACAACCGGTACAGAAAAGATGTGTGAAAATTCCTCAACTTTCTGTTCATAATGATGGCAGTCATAAACGTCTGACTCTGGCACACGGTGCGAATAGCCCGAAGTATCCAAAACCGGGCGGGTTCGGTCCACGGCTTTGGTTGCCAGGAACATACCGCGCATGACATCATCCAGTTGTGTGATCCTGTCGGTTAAGGCCTGCCATGTCTCGTTTAGCGGACACCAACCCACGATTGACGGATGCGAATAATCCCGTTCCAGCACTTCCAGCCACTGCGTGATATAAGTTGCCGTGTGCTGCTGGTTATTGCCCTCAGGCCCACCGGCATTGGCCCCCCAATCACAGAATTCACCCCATACCAGGTAGCCCATACGGTCAGCGTGGTACAGGAAGCGTTCTTCGAATACCTTTTGATGCAAGCGAGCACCGTTGAAGCCAGCCGCCATGCTCAACTCGATATCTTTCAACAGCACGTCATCGGTAGGTGCTGTCAGGATCCCATCGGGATAATAACCCTGATCTAAAACCAGGCGTTGAAATACAGGTTCACCGTTGATCAGAACTTTCTTACCCTGAATGCTGATGCTGCGTAAGCCGGCATAGCTTGTTGCATGGTCAATGACCTTACCATCCTGCAGCAGGTCTATGTATATTTGATACATGTATCCATCGCCTGGCTGCCAGTATTGGACACGTTCATTTGGTATCGATAGAACCATATGGATGACCGGATCGGCCTTAACTTCTTGCTCCACCACACAGATCGCCCCTGCCTTATCAGCCAATGTGTAGCGTACCCGAAGCCCCTCCTCCAAACGCAGCAAACCCTGCTCAACAATGAAACAAAGGTTGCTCACATCCGGCGTAATTCTTGGGCGTTTCAAGCCACATTTGGGCACTGGTTCCATCCATACCGTCTGCCAGATGCCCGTCGTGCGTGTATATACGCAAGTGTGGTTATGATATTGGTCAGACTGCTTGCCTTTGGGCTTTAATTCATGCTGTACATCACGAGCACGCACCACGATAGTAACTGTTTGCCCAGCCTTCTCGCCCAAATTGGCTGAAAATGGCGTTGAACTGCCGCGATGACGCACCACTTCTTCACCATCCGCCCAAACAGTTGTGTCGTAATCCACCGCTTGAAAATGAAGCCACACATTCATCCCTGCCCAGCCTTCAGGCACCGTCACCTCATGGCGATACCAGACCGCATTCATAAAATCAACATGGTTAATGCCCGATAACTGGCTTTCCGGGCAGAATGGCACAATAATTTTCTCTTTCAGGTCACGGTCTACTAAGCCTCGTTCCAGGCCGCTGTCACCCGCATCAATCTCGAACTGCCATTCGCCATTCAAACACAACCAATCCTCACGTTGAAACTGAGGCCGTGGATATTCACTCCTTGGGATCATTTTTTCTCCTTTTTTTTGATATGCCAGCTAAAGAAAGCAGAAGCGGAAAATGTGATTATCTTCCGCTTCTTTTCATAAAAGCCTAGAGCAAACCAACCTTGCCATTGAATTCCTCGATCAAGGCATCGATTTCAGGAATCTGTGACTGCAGATCGGTCCAATAATTTGGATCATACCACTGATCCTGGATTTCTTCGTAGGTTTTGCCCTGCTGTTCCACCCAGGTGTAGTATTTCAAATTGTGCACGCGTTTGCGATCAGGATAGGGCAATTCGAGCGTCCAATCCGTCGTAACCCCTTTCAGCCAGTGATGGTAGTCTTTGACTGCGTCCTTGTCCGAATAAGCGCCAAATTCCTCATGCATCTCCACCAGGCGGCTCTGATACAGTTCCATCGAGTCCGTAAACACGGTCAACACGATATCATTTTCAGTCAATTCATACCATTTTGCCATCTTGATGGCAGAGAGCATATTAGCAATGCCGGAGAAACCCAGCAAATCCAGCTGAGCCACCGCGCTTTCAGGAACACCCTGTTCCACCAGGTAAGCACGGCCCTCAGGTTCATTGAACAGGCGGGCAATATTGACCACTGCATTGTCGTCAATTGCCATCACCATATCGGTGTTGCGCATATTGTGAATCCAGGGTACATGTTTGTCGCCGATACCTTCGATTCGATGCGCACCGAAACCATTATATGTAAGTGTCGGGCACTGCACCGCTTCACTGCCAGCAATCTTTGAGCCGGGGAACAACTGCTTGAGATAATCGCCGCAGCCAATCGTTCCCGCTGAGCCGGTGGTCAATGCCACACCGAAATAGCTGTCGTCTTTGCCCATTGTCTGCTGCAATACTTCCTCCATGGCATGACCGGTCAGTTCATAATGCCACAGATAATTGCCGAATTCCTCGAACTGGTTAAAGATCACCAGGTCCTCACCAGACTTGCGCAGCTCCCAGCATTTGTCAAAAATCTCTTTCACATTCGACTCTGAACCCGGGGTGGCAATAATTTCGCCTGACACCGTTTTCAGCCATTCAAAGCGCTCACGGCTCATGCCCTCAGGCAGGATGGCAATGCTTTCACAAGCCAGCAGGGTGGAATCATAGGCGCCGCCGCGGCAATAGTTGCCAGTGGAAGGCCACACAGCCTTCTGATGAATGGGATCAAATTGTCCGGTCACCAGGCGCGGTACCAGGCAGCCATAGGCAGCCCCCACTTTATGGGCACCAGTCGGGAACCATTTGCCGACCAATGCGATGATCCTCGCATCCACGCCGGTTAATTCTTTGGGCAGCTCGATAAAATTCACGCCACCATATAAGCCGCCAGCTTCCTTGGGCTCGTTTTTCCAGGTGATACGAAACAGGTTGCGCGGAGAAACATCCCACAGCCCCATGCTTGCCAGTTCTTCTTTGATCTTGTCTGGCACCAGCTCAGGATTTTTCATCTGCGCCATGGTTGGGATGATGATGTTGCGCTCACGCGCTCTTTTTACGGCGTGTTCTAATTTTTCGGGGTAAATGGATAAATCAATTTTCATAGTGTGACTCCTTGTTGGATGGTGACTGATTGGTTTCTGCACCTTCAGTAAATTCATCAGGTGCTTTGCTGACAATATACAAAGGACGGCCCTTTGCCTGGTCATAAAGACGGCCGATATATTCCCCCAAAATGCCAATGGTGATCAACTGGATGCTGCCCAAAAAAAGAACCGCGATCAATGTGGTGGCCTGGCCCAGTAATTCTTGTGAGGCAGACAGACGCAAAATGATCACCACGACAATGGCGATAAAACTCACAAAGGCAAAAATAAAGCCCAGATAGGTCGCCACTTGCAGAGGAAAATAGGAAAAACTGGTGATGGCGTCCAGGGCAAATTTTAACATCTTTTTGATGGGATATTTGGTCTCCCCTGCATAACGTGCTTTTCGCGCATAGGTGACACCTGTCTGGCGGAAACCCACCCACGATGACATCCCGCGCAGAAAGCGGTGGCGCTCGCGCATGGCGTTCATGGCATCCACCACTTTACGGTCCATCAGTCTGAAATCGCCAGTATCCAGTGGAATATCTACATCGGTAATGCGGTACACCAGACGATAGAACAACTTGGCGGTAGCCAGTTTGAACCAGCTCTCGCCTTCCCGTTCTGACCGCACAGCATACACCACCTCATAGCCCTCACGCCATTTTTTGACCATTTCTAAAATGACTTCAGGCGGGTCCTGCAAGTCTGCATCGATGACCACCACAGCGTCACCCCTGGCGAAATCCATGCCGGCAGTCACCGCCAATTGATGGCCAAAATTGCGCGCAAAGACCACCGGACGTACATGTTCGGAGTCTTTTTGCGCCAGTTCCTGGATGATTTCCTCAGAGCGGTCTTTCGAACCGTCGTTAATCATAATTAATTCCCATGCATCACCGAATTGCGCCATTACTTCCGTTATTCGCTGGTGCAGTTCATGCAGACATCCTTCTTCGTTATAGATCGGCGCAATGATCGACAATACCGGTTTCATAGGCAGCTTCTCAATCCCTTTCCGCAAGATAAGCATGCAGCGCAGCCATACTCGGAGCAATCACCGGTGCTTCGCCAACCGAGCGGCTGGCGGAACGTACATCCTTCAAGCCGCTGCCAGTATTGATGACAATGGTCGGCTCATCGGGCTGGATGACCCCATCCGCTAACGCCTGCAGGAAACCGGCATAGGCGGTCGCTCCGGCAGGCTCAGCAAAGATGCCCACGGAACCAAGCAACGGAATAGCTGCTAAAATGGCTTCATCGGGTACCTGAATATAAGCGCCGCCGGTCTGGGTGGCAGCCCGCAGCGCCCTTAAGCCATCTGAAGGCTTGTCCACAGAGATGCTATCCGCCAACGTAGTTGCCCGGACAGGTCGAATGTCTTCCGTGTTGGCAAGAAAAGCATTGGTAATCGCTGCAGAACCGGTCGATTGCACCCCGAAAAAGCGAGGCATCTGCTGGATCCAGCCCAGGGCGAGCAGGTCTTTGAATCCTTTGTGAGCGCCAGCAATAATATTACCATCACCTACACTGATGAAGATATTGTATGGTTTTTCTTCATCGGGATTCCTCATCATCACCTGTTCCCATAACTCGAAACTGACTGTCTTTTTGCCTTCCGCCGTGAAAGGATTGTAGCCAGTGTTGCGGCAATACCAGCCGAATTCATCGGCAGCCTCGACCGCCAACGCAAAGGCATCATCATAAGTACCATCCACCAGAATGACTTCTGCACCAAACACCAGCAACTGAGCGATCTTGGCTGGCGGTGCCGTCTTTGGCGCAAAGATTACCGCACGCCGCCCCACTGCTGCGCACATGCCCGCCAGCGCCGCGCCGGCATTGCCGGTTGACGCTGTCACGATCACCTCTGCCTCGATATCCTGGGCTCGCGCCACCAGCAAGGCACTTGCGCGATCTTTAAACGAAGCGGTTGGATTGCTGCTCTCGTCCTTAATCCACAATTTCTGCACCCCGGTTGCCTGTATCAGCTGATTGGGCTGATAAACCCGTGTCCATCCGGCAGCCCGCAACGGCGTCATATACCCACCGGGGTCAGATACAGGCAGCAAGGGAAGATAACGCCACAGTGAAGGTTCTCTGCTGTTGATGATCTCCCCCTGGGTAACCTGGTCGGCAATACGATCAAAATCAAGGACTACGTCCAGATTTCCGCCATCATCAGGGCAGACATACGTGACCTGATCAGGTGCATATTCCTTGCCGCAAACCGAACAACAATAGCCAACAAAAATATCGCGCATCGTGCCTCCTCAGTGAATGTTTGGGTATCAGCAATTATAGACGGTTCTCAGTTGTCTGACAATGTTAATCAAGGGTAGATCTCATTTCATTACGCATAGAATCGAAACTTTGGCAATAAATGCTCAACCGAATGTAGGGCAAAAAGAAGAAAACGGTATTACCTGTCTTCCCGTGAATAAGCACTCATCAATGAAGCCGGCGCTCCGATCCTTTTCTTAGCGGCCTGCCCGGAACTGAGCCACAGAACCCCAATCGTGAGAAGGAACGGCAACATATTCAACAGATTCGGTGAAATGCCCAAAGGCTGCAGGCGAAATTGCAGCACACGCACACCACCAAATAGATACGCCCCCAGCAAAGCACGGCGTGGATCCCAGATGGCAAAAATCGTCAGAGCGATCACGATCCAACCCGCACCCGCTGTCATGCCTTCAATCCAGGCCGGTGCGTATGCCATCGATAGATATGCACCGCCGATCCCTGCCATAACGCCACCGAAGATAACCGCCGCATATCGCACCAAACCAACGTTCACCCCCATTGCATCCGCGGCGGCTGGATTCTCGCCCACCGAACGCAAGGTTACACCCAGACGGGTTTTGTAGAGAACAAACGATAACACCGGCACAAGCGCCATACCAAGATATACCATCAGGTCGAAACGAAACAACAATATCCCAAGAACGGGTATATCACTCAATAGCGGGATGTTTATCGGTTGCAAACGTACTGCCAGTGGTTGTCCAACAAAAGGTTTGCCAATCAAACCACTGACCCCCAAACCTAGCATCGTGAGTGCCAGACCTGACACCACCTGGTTCACCCGCAGGCTTACACTGGTAAAGGCATGGATCAACGCCATCAACCCGCCTACCACCGCCGCCGCCAGGATGCCCAACCATACGCTGCCGGTGGTTTGTGAAACCCCAAAACCGGCAACTGCCCCCATGATCATCATGCCCTCAACACCCAGGTTCAGCACTCCAGAGCGCTCTGCATACACCTCCCCCAACGTACCAAAGAGCAACGGGGTAC
>Ga0334886_1002598_pt1 | contig 17556 bp, 17 predicted proteins | sample GraSluR1_MG_9_FD_207232 | JGI IMG/M metagenome (GOLD analysis project Ga0334886, IMG submission 207232) | Sludge microbial communities from methane-producing bioreactor in Wageningen University, Netherlands - Granular Sludge_27_06-R1 | ecosystem: Engineered > Bioreactor > Anaerobic >...
GCCGGTTCTCAGATTTCTGGTTACTGTAAACTTCTCGGAAAGCCCAGGCTGCAAATGTATTCATGATACTTAATTATAAGTAATACTATTTAAATATTGCTATGGTTAGGTTTTTCGAAATCCTCAACCCTCGATGCTGGGGTAGGAGTCGTGCCGCAAGTCAAGCGGAAGTTCGACCTAAAGTGAGGATGGGGGAGAGGGCACGGGGCTGTGGGGCTGGACTCCGGGGAGATCGTGGCGATGGTGGCGGAGGAGGCGGGGGTCTCAGCGGGGCTGGTGGGGTTCATTTTGGGGCGATGATACCGATACATTTTTCGTGGGCGGTGGCAGTCTCTTTTCCAAGAGGGCGACTAAGATGAGACTTAAACTGATTCTCGGGGTGCTGGCGCTGGCGGCGGTGGTGATCTTCTCAGCGAGGAGATCCATCTCCTCTCCCGCTCCGATAGTCGCAGGGAGGGATTAATCCCGTCAATCCCTGTCATCCTCTCGGCGGCCGGATATGCGGGGCCGGTTCTGTGAGCATCGAAAAGCTTTTCGTCTGTCGGGACCGTCTATCTTGAAGGAGTGGAGATGAAAATGCGATTTAACCTGATTTTTGCGGCGCTGGTGGCGATGGCGGCGCTGGGGATGCCGGCCACGGCGGATAGGGTGGACGACCTGATACTTGACTTGAAGTATGGGTCGACTGATGTGGTAAGCCGGGCCGCTAAGACTCTCGGTGAGATCGGAGATCCGAGGGCGGTTGATCCACTGATTGAGGTTCTAAATACGTCTACTCAGGGTCATTATTTACAGAGTAATGTCGCTGAAGCGTTAGGCAAAATTGGTGATCCTAGGGCGGTTGATCCACTGGCCAATTTACTCAGCGTGGGTAGGAGGGACCGAGAAGTCAGCACAGCGGCTACTAAGGCACTCGGTGAAATCGGCGGACCTGAAGCTGTGGATGCTCTTATTCATGCTTTACTGGCGTACCAGAAGGCCGGTGTTCCGCGGTACGGTGCCGATATTGCGCTTGTTGGTATAGGCGAGCCTGCCGTAAAGCCTCTGACCGGGTTATTGAAGCATGAGCTTACCCAGACTCGCAGAGAAGCAGCACGGGCTCTCGGTATGATCGGCAGTCCAATCGCCGTTGACTCGTTAGTCGATGCCCTTAATGACGAAGACCAGTCAGTCCGACTTGCGGCGGCTCTTGCTCTGATAGATATAGAAGGATCGTCATCAGATTCTCTGGTGGATGCGCTAAAGACTATGCATAACGACTCGGAGACGATTTCACCACACCCATCCGTTTTACGTTTCTACAATGGTCCTCCGCTGTTCACTAAAAAATCTGAGTGGCTGCTAGAGGATCTCGCTTATCACGCAGAGAGTGCTTCCGGGGTTCTTGTAAAAATGGGTGATCTCGCCGTTGATCCTTTGATTAGGGCGATGACAAGTGAAATTAGCCCTGTAGACAGCCCTTCATATCGTTTTAAGGGGTATGCTGCTTTGGTGCTTGGTGAGATAGGCGATCCGAGGGCTGTTGATCCGCTCATTGATACACTCAGATCCTCCTCCTCCATAACCCGACAGGGGGCAGCCACGGCTCTTGGTGAGATCGGCGATCCGAGGGCTGTTGATATGCTGGCCTACGTGGCTTCGAGGGACAGTGACAGTGCGGTTAGATCCGCCGCAACGGAAGCGTTGGCGAAGATCAAAGCCGAGTAGCAGTGGCGAGGCGAGGGCGGGCCGTCCACCTCCTCAAGGCGGCGAAGAGCGGCGGCGACCGTAAACCCTGATAGAAGGGGCTTTAACATGCCAGAGGGGTGGGATTTAGGGGGGGCGAGAAAGCTCTCCTCCTGTCAGGTGGTGGCATAGAAACATATTTCGTGGTTGGCGACAGTATCTTTCGCCAGAGGGTGACTAAGATGAGACAAAAACCGATTTTGGCTTTTCTGATGCTGGCGGCGCTGGTGATACCGGCGACGGCCAGCAACGTGGGCGAGTTCGACGAGGTGGACGGCCTGATATTTGCCCTGTCGATACCAAGTAAGTACCAAATGACGGCCGCTAAGCTTCTTGGCGAGATCGGCGATCCTAGGGCCGTCGATCCTCTGATCGACGCGCTCCAAGACGAGGATTGGCAGGTCCGAGCTGAGGCTGCCACGGCTCTCGGCAAGATCGGCGATGCCAAGGCGATCGGGCCTCTCATCGTGGCTCTCGGCGATTATGAAACGCCGATCCTGCCGAGCGAGCGGGTCCGACAAGCTGCTGCCAAAGCCCTCGTCGAGTTCGGCGAGCCTGCGGTCAATCCCCTCATCTATGCTTTCGTTGATAAAAGCGGATGGGTCCGATCGGGGGCGGTCGAGGTTCTCGGCGAGATCGGTGAACCTGCAATCGATCCTCTTATCGAGACTCTCAAGTCCAAGGAGTATGGGTGGGGCTACCGAAGTAATGCTGCCAAAGCTCTTGGAGAGATCGGCGACCTTAGGGCGTTCGATCCTCTGATAGACGCACTCCAGGATGAATACTCGGGGGTCCGAAAAGAGGCTGCCACGGCTCTCGGCAAGATCGGCGACCCTAGGGCGGTTGAGCCCCTCATCGAGTCACTCGGGGATAAAGATCTGGGGGTCCGAGAGAGTGCTGCCCAGGCTCTCGGTAAGATCGGTGATCCCAGGGCGGTTGATCCTCTGATCGACGCGCTCCAGGATGAATATTCGGGGGTCCGAAAAGAGGCTATCGCGGCTCTCGGCGAGATCGGCGATCCTAAGGCGGTTGATCCTCTCATCGAGTTTCTTAAATTCGACCCTATCAAACCTGTGTCAGAGATAGATCAACAAACCCGTGTCGTCCGTTCGCCTCCCGCAATGCAGGCGACTTTCGGGGAACCAATCCCCAAACCAAGGGATGAGGAATGGGGTACCCGAGGGACCGCTGCCTGGGCTCTCGGCAGGATCGGCGATACCAGAGCGGTCGAGCCCCTCATCGATGCTCTCAAGGACGAACATGAGTATGTCAGAATGTATGCTGCCAGGGCTCTCGGCTGGATCGGCGATGTCAGGGCGGTCGATGCCCTGACCTACGTGGCTTCGATGGACGAGGATAACAGGGTCCGAGAGGCGGCGGCGGAAGCGTTGGAGAAGATCCGGGCGGGGCGGTGACTGCCCCTCTCATCCTCCCCGCTCCGGCAGTCGCGGGCCGCGGGCCCGGTTCTGCGAGGATCAAAAGGCTTTCCGTCTCTCGGGACGGCCTCGCCGGTACGCCTCCCGGGAAGGCGAGAGGTGATGGGGACGATCGCATCTCCCATCTTGGAGGCCCCTCTTTTTTGGATGCTTCTTCTTCTTCTTCGATATCATCCGCCCTCCCCCGGCCGGAGGCCGGATCGATCGGCATGGGCCAGTGAGATCGGCATCTTTAAAAAGTTGGATATCAGATAATTGATGGAGGTGATATCAGGTGCAGATAAGCGCAAGGAACGTCCTCTCTGGAAGAGTGAAGTCGGTGACTTACGGCGTCGTCAGCGCCGAGGTGGTGGTGGAGCTATCCGGCGGGGACGAGATCGTCTCCGTGATCACGAAGAGGTCCGCCGAGGAGCTGGGGCTCTCGGAGGGAAAAGAGGTCTTCGTGGTGGTGAAGGCGACGAGCGTCATGATAGCTCTGGAGTGAGGCCGTCCCTCCCCTTTCGCCGCTCCATCCAGTCTAGGGCTATGAGAAAGCCGATCGCCCTCTCCGTCAGGGGATAGCGGCCCACCAGCTCCTTGAACCTCCGGTTGTGGCTCGGCTCGATGAGGTGGGCGAGCTCGTGGACGACGACGTAGTCCTCGATCCACTGGGGCGCGTCCCTCAGCCGGGAGCTGATCCTGATCGTCCCGTCCTCGAGGGTGCAGCTCCCAAACCTCTTCATCTGCCGGTCGGAGTAGCAGATCCCCCGCCATCGAAGAAGGCCGTCGAAGTACTTGCCGTTGAGGTGGCGGGCCCTCTTCTCGAGGTGGGCATCGTCCCGGGGACCGAGCCTCCTCTCCATCCTCGCCCGCAGGCGGGAGACGTGCTCGGACAGCTCCCGGTCGGAGATGGCCGCCGGCACCATCACCAGGAGGTCGCCGTCCACCATCCTCGCCTGGACGGTCTTCTTGCGCCTCTTGGACCTCTTGACGATCACTTCCATCCTGACATCTCCACTTATCCATCGATGTGATGGTATGAATCTCTTTCGGCGATCCGGCCTCCATCGGCCAGGATCCGGGAGGCGCCTCACAGCGCCTTTGATCTCCTCCGATATCTTCCGATCTCCTCTGATCCCCCGCCTCTGTTAACATCGACGGTCAAAGGAGAATGATCCCTCCCCGACTCGGGGGATACCGCCAGCCTTCGGCGGTTGTGAACGGTTCCTAAATTTTCATATAATTTGTGAAAACATCTCAAACAAATACTAATCCTATCCGGCGGAAAAGTGGTTCCGAGGCGTTTTATCATGGGAACCATGGAGACGAGACTGTTTAAGGGCGGATCGGAGATCGATGAGATCTTCTGTGTGGTATCGAAGGTGATCTTCGGCCCGAACTTCGACTGGGAGGTCTCCGGCTCGTCGGAGGAGAGGCTGGTGATGAAGATCACCGCTTGCCCCCTCCTCCGGGAGGCTGAATCGACGGGGCGGGACTTCGGTGAGCTCTCGAGGGCCTGCTCAGCCTACCTGAGATCGGCGGTGGAGAATTTGAACCCTCGATGCACCCAGAGGTACGCGACGATGATGTGCACCGGCGACGGCTGCTGCGAGAATGTGATCGACATCCGGTCGTGAGCGTAGCAAACGTCTCCCGTCGGTCTTGCTCGATATGGCCGCGTCGGCTCTGAAGCCGTCATCGAACCTTCGGATCTTCTGCATTCGAACTGAAGCCAGGATGAGGATTGCGGGTTGGGGACTTTCGGGGCCTTTGGCCCCCGCCAATCCCTTCATATTACAGCGGCGAGCACCATAGCGGAGTGGTGGCGACTCGAAAAACAAAATGTTAGTTACTGTCCAAGGCATCCAGGGCCTGAGAGGCCTTCTCCCGCACTATAAAATAGCGATGATCTTTTGCATATTTTAACAGCCTGGCTGCCTTTGGCCCACCTATCTCCGCAATGGTGCATACTGATTCCAGGACCAGGTAGGGGTCAGATTCGGCCAAGAATTCTTCCAGAGTATCCAGAGCTCTCTCATCCCGCAGCCTCCCAAGGATGTAGATCATCTCTATCCTCTTCTCCGGCCGCCTATGGTACTTAGCCGAATGAAGGACCTTATCGAAATACACGGCTCAGACACCTCTCCCGATACAGCTACCATAGACTCTCTTGTTCTCGATATCAGAAAGGATACTGATGGCGAGGCAAGAGTATTCAAGGGTGGATATTCCGCCAAAGGGAGAGCGCCTAAATCCTCCGTTGGCGTTTTGGAGCGAATTGATAAAAGATGAGAGGCCGGAAGGGTCTGATAATCCGAGATATTTCGCGATCTTATGGCCAGCATAGACCCTTTCAATGGTGATCGAACTCGAAACAGGACTGGCTGTATATCCATTCCTGGTGGTGCATCTCCTCAAGAAGGCCCTCATCTCCTGGAGCTCTCCAGAAGTAAGCCGAGCGGAACCGCCCTTAGAATTTATTGAATTCAATATCTCTAGAGCCATAAAGAGGGTCATAATATCCCGATTTCCGAATCGCTTCAGAAAAGTATGAATCAGGTTCGCCAATCCGCTCTTTGGAGCCGTCTCGCCCAGATATATCCGTTTTAATAAAGCGCTTAAAGGTGATGAAAATACGTTTTCCCCATAAGCTCCGTGTAAATCGTATCTGAAGTAGTTGGAGACGGGGGTTTTTGGTATAAAGCATGGTATGATCGATTCATCCCCCATATAACACCACCAGATATTTCCATCTCTGTACTCCACCTCGGCTCCGGCAAGTTCAAGACATTTCCTGGCAAAATACCCAGAATTCAGATCGTAATGGTCATAACCCGACAGGAACAGGACTATATCCTCATCTGGCGATGGCAATTTTAGCGTTTTGATTGAGCACATGGCAAAATACGTATCGCAAATATTCGGCGGAAGCCCCCTAACAAAAGAGTAACCTGATCCAGAGCCGATTCGTATTTGTCTCTCTTCGAGATATCTGATAAACGCCTGAATATCTGGCATGATCCTCCACCATATTCAGGAGTCATCAGCCTTGAGGCGGTTTGGGTGGACTCCATCACCGTCTTCAGAGGTCTAAGTTGAGAGGCTATTAAAGCATTTCTGCCAGGGTTAGAGGAAGATTGGAATTTATTGCATATTTTATATAATATTTTAAATCATTTCCTATTGGGAAAAGACTTATAAGCGACATACGCAACCTTAGGTTGCCTTTGGGGCGATGGCGTCCGCCCGGGCTTAGATGCCTAAATCGCCTCGCTAGGCTAATGACACCTACTAGAAATACATACGAAGTGATAGTAGGTGGCTGTAGATCTATATTCAACCGCTCTGATAGCAGCGGTCGTCGTCTTAACCGGCATCCTCAGTATAAGGTTGCGGATCTCTTCCTCCATTCTCGAAGCTGGAGCAGGCATAATACTTGCCAGCTTCCTCGGGGTGGGGATAGAAGCCTGGCTCGATTTCCTCGCTACCTTCGGTGGCTTGATGCTCACCTTCCTGGCAGGAGCGGAGGTGGATCTGTATCTTTTGAGGAATAGTGCGAAGCAGAGCTTCACTATAGGCAGCATGGCCTTCGCGGTCCCCCTCATCGGCGAAGTGGCCTTCTTGTCTTTGTTCACAGATTGGTCCACTTTGGCCGTCCTGGCAGCAAGCATCGCCCTGACGACCACGTCGGTAGCGGTGGTATATTCCGTGCTCCTGGAGTACGAACTGATGGATCTCAAGGCGAGCCGGATGATAATTGCGGCGACCTTTGTGAACGACATCTTAACACTAATAGCGATCACCCTCATATCGCCCAGCTTCAACGTTTACACCATCGCCTTCCTCCTCATAATCGCCTTCCTGATCCTGGTGTTGCCGAAGATCCTGGAGTACGTGGTCGAAAGCTACGGCAAAAGGGCGGTGGAGCTGGAACTTCGGTTCATATTCGCCGCCATGCTCGGTGTCTCCTTCATCGCCGACGTCGGCAAGCTCCACGCCGTCTTCGGGGCCTTCGTCCTGGGTCTCGTCTTCGCAAACTGTATCCACAGCTACAGTGACATACTCCCCAAAATCCGATCGGTCACCTTTTCGCTCCTCTCCCCAGCCTTCTTTTTGAGGGCCGGGATGCTCATCTCCATCTCGGCCGTTGCTCAGAATATCGGGATCATATTGGGACTATTGGGGGTCAAGATGCTCTCCAAGTTCATAGGAACATATTACTTCAATAAGAAGTGGATTCCTGAGGCTCCGATCTTCTCCACCATGCTCCTCTCCACGGGGCTTACTGTAGGAACGATAACCGCCACCTTGGGGCGTGATCTGGGGTTCCTCGATCAAACTCAGTTCTCCATCGCCATAACCACAGTGATCCTCAGCGCCATCGTTCCAACTTTGATCGCAAAGCGGTTTGTGCCTGACAAGAGTGTGAAATGAAATATGATGAGGTGTCTTGGTATGAGGCGCTCTCTTATAGTTGAAGATCATAATAAAAATTGAGAGGTGCAGAATATGGATATGGAAAGTGTCGAGGATTTTGGGATCAAAAAGATCGTAGTCTCCATCGATACCTCGGAGTACTCGAAGATGGTGATGGCCAGGGCTTCGGCCATAGCGATCGCCTTCGAAGCTGAGATCCATGTGATAAGCGTTGTGAGCCTTCCAAAGCTGATCGCTTCTGTGGCAGATATCGGAAGGGAGGATCTCCGCCGGAGCGAAAATGAGTTTCAAGATCACCAGAAGAAGCTCATCGATGAATATATGAGAGGGTACAATTTGCGTGTCGAATCTCGGGTGCTCCATGGAGACCCCTCTGCCAAGATCCTCTCATATGCAGATGAGATCGGCGCAGATCTGATCGTCATGGGAACCAAAGCCTATGGAAAAGTCCAAAGGTTCCTCTTGGGCGGGGTCTCGGAGGACGTCGTCAGAAACGCAAAGTGCTCGGTCATGATCGCAAGATAATAACTGTAGGAAAGAGATCCCGTTGAAAGAATGCTATCCGCTTCCCGGTGCCACCCTTCATCCTGGCGGATGATAGCGATGAATGGAGCCGGGACAGCAGATCCTCTATTGGAAGATTCAGGGCCATATTGGAGATCGAAAGTCAGCTCGTAATCCTGAAACGATTTACCGAGCCGAGGTAAGGCGGTTATGTAAATCTTTACTTCGATCTCCTGAGAAGCTCTGCGATCCCTTCCATAGATTCTTTACCTCGCAGAGCTGTAAGCTCGGGAGGGGACTCCTGGAATAGCTCCAGGGCGTTGAAGAATCTGTCCAGCACGTCTCCGCCATAGGTCGGAACCAGGAATATGTGGGTATGGGGTATCCTCCTGCCGCGGGCATACATGCAGACAAAGTCTGGGTTTAAGGTCTCCATCATCCGCTCGGCCACCACCTTCGCTACCCCAAAGAGGCTTGCATTCTCGTCACCGGTAAGCTCATGCCACCATGGCACGTGCCTCTTGGGGATTACGAGACAGTGACCCCTTGAAAAGGGGTTGATGTCGAGGATGGCGAGGGAGAGTTCATCCTCATAGACCTTGTAACAATGTGCTTTTCCTTCGACGATATCGCAGAAGATGCATCTTTCTCCATTTATTCCGACCATAAATCTCCTCCAACAAATAAAATCGCGATTATTGGTGATTAATCCTTCGCCTTTCTCGAAGTGATGGAAACGCTTATTGGATAAAATTGGATGAAATATGCTAAACAGGATCATAAAAAGAAATATTTAAGTCAGTCGTTCCGGTTGTATACGTACCAGTAGACTCCTCCGACGAAGAGCGCCCCTCCGACGATGTTCCCCAGAGTGACGGGGATCAGGTTGACGACGAAGAACTCGGCCCAGGTGACGCTCGCCCCGTACATGATCCCCGAGGGGATGAAGAACATGTTGGCGATACTGTGCTCAAAGCCTATGGCGACGAAGGCCATGATCGGAAACCAGACCCCAAAGATCTTGCTCACCACGTCATCGGAGGCGATGGCGAGCCAGACGGCGAGGCAGACGAGCCAGTTGCATCCGACCCCCTTGAAGAAGAGGGGCCAGAAATCCTGAGCAACCTTCGCCTCGGCGATCCCCGTGATGCTCGAAAGCCACGGATCGGAGGCGAAGAGGCCGGTCATATAGGTGAGGAAGATGACGACGAATATGGAGCCGAGGAAGTTTCCGAAGTAAGATACCGTCCAGTTCCTTGCCAGCCCCGACCAGGGGGCCTTCTTGGAGAGGACCGCCGGGATGCAGCTGGCGTTGTTGCCGGTGAAGAGCTCTGCTCCTGCCACCACCACCAGCATCAGCCCCACCGGGAAGACGGCCCCGAAGATGAACTTCTGCAGGCCGGGGTTTGCCGCCTTGATATCGGGAACTCCGCCGCCGACGATCACCGCCAGGAGCCCTCCAAAGGCGATGAAAGCGCCAGCCAAAAAGGATAGCGTCAACAGAGGGCCAAATTCTATACCGATCTTGTTACATCCGACGTTGTCAACGGAGCAGGTAGTCTCTTTTGGTGATTTGAATCCCATCGATCTCTCTCCTGCGAATCTACGTAATAAGTTGAAAGCTCACGAAAAATGAGTTGGAGGCGGCTCTCTTCGATCCCGTCACCATCCCCCGGAAGAGGGTCTGGTCGAGATGCAGCTCAAAGCCGACGTATCTTGCGAGCCGCCGGAGATCCTCCGGCCGGGGTGCGGTCACCTCGACCAAGGTCCGTCCTCTCGCAGCCACCGGTCTATATCCTCCGCCGCCTTCTTCCCCGCCCCCATGGCGCTGATGACCGTAGCCCCACCGGTGGTGATGTCCCCGCCTGCCCAGACCCCCTCCCGGGTCGTCCTCCCGGCGTCGTCGACGACGAGGGTACCCCATCTGGTCGTTTCAAGATCAGGGGTGTTCTTCGGGACAAGGGGGTTTGGTATGGTGCCGACGGCTATGATGACCGTCTCCACGTCCATTATATGTTCGGACCCGGCCTCGACGACGGGCCTTCGCCTCCCGCTCTCATCCGGCTCCCCGAGGACCATATCTACCACCTCCATCCCGGCGACCGTCCCCCGGTCGTTACCCAGGATCCTGGTGGGGTTGGTCAGAAAGTCGAAGATCACCCCCTCCTCTCTGGCGTTCTCGATCTCCTCGAGCCTCGCCGGCATCTCCGCCTCGGACCGGCGGTAGACGACGTGGACCTCCTCGGCTCCGAGCCTGACGGCGCATCTCGCGGCATCCATGGCGACGTTTCCGCCGCCGACGACCGCCACCTTCTTCCCCTGTCTTATGGGGGTGTCGTACTCGGGGAACCTGTAGGCCTTCATCAGGTTGACCCTCGTCAGATACTCGTTGGCGGAGTAGACCCCGTTGAGGTTCTCGCCGGGGATGTTTAGAAACCGGGGAGCTCCTGCTCCGATACCGAGGAAGACGGCGTCATATTCCCCCTCCAGGAGCTCGTCGACCTGAAGGAGCCTTCCTACCACCGAGTCGAGCTCGAATTTTACCCCCAGCCTCTTGATGTACTCGACCTCGCCGCGGACGATATCTTTTGGGAGGCGGAACTCCGGGATCCCATATATCAGAACCCCCCCGGCGTCATGGAGAGCCTCAAAGACGGTGACCTGGTGGCCCCTCCTGGCGATATCGGCGGCGGCTGTCAGGCCCGCAGGCCCCGCCCCCACCACGGCGACCTTCTTTCCCGTCGGCTCTGCCTTGTCGACACCCTTCGGGCCGGGGCCACCCTTATCGAGGAGGTTGTTATGGCCCTCCCAGTCCGCCACGAACCTCTCGAGACGGCCGATGGCGATCGGCGCCCCCTTCTTGCTGAGGACGCACTCGGCCTCGCACTGGACCTCCTGGGGGCATACCCTTCCGCAGATGCCGGGTAGGCTGTTCTTATCCTTGATGATCCGGACGGCCCTCCCCATATCCCCTTCCCTTACGGCCTCGATGAAGGCCGGGATCTCAATCCCCACGGGGCAGCCTTCGATGCATCTGGGCTTTTTACACTGGAGGCATCTGTTGGCCTCTTCGGCTGCCTCCTCTTGAGAATAGCCGTACGCCACCTCGAGGAAGTTTCTCCGTCTATCCTCGGGAGACTGCTTGGGCATGGAAACCCGGTTGAGGTTCAGCTTCTTTTTATCTGACATCGTATCCCGCTTTCGATTTATTGATGCTCTGCGGCTCTTCGGATCGACCCGTCCTCCGCCGTCAGAGTTGGCGGCTGGAGCCGGGGTCTACGAGGCAGACGTATAGATGAAATGCCGACGTCTGCACCCCAAGCGGAGTCTGCCCGCCATCGATATCCCTCGACGATGGGTTTTGGAGTTCAACCTATGCCTCGATATTTAAATCTTTTCGGCTTTCCCTACTGATGGTTAACTGGACGGTATCGTCCCCCTTGTAATTATATATTTTTATCACATTCCCTGGAGGCTTCTTCGACCTCATCTAGCTCGAATACGCCCCGTAGAAGGCTCTTTTCCAGGGGAAGATCGAGAGCAACTTAGAAATACGACTACGCCGCTCCTGAGATCACGCGGTGGTGAAAGTGGACGAGATCGCCCTGACCATTGATGGACTAGAGGTGAGGACTCGGAAGGGAGCCACGGTCCTCCAAGCAGCCAGAAAGGCCGGAATTTACATACCCGCCTTATGCGACCACCCCGACCTTTCGCCGATCGGCTCGTGCAAGCTCTGCATCGTCGAGGTGGAGGGTCAGAAGGCGTACCCCACCGCCTGCACCACCATCGCAGAAGACGGGATGGCGGTGAGGACGAGGACCGAAGATCTCCAGGAGATGCGCCGCCACACCCTGGAGATGCTCCTGGCCCTGACGAACCACCCGACGAGCTGTCTATTCTGCGACCGGAAGGACGACTGCGGCGACCTGCGGGAGTGCATGAGAAAGTTCCCCATGGCGGTGGGGTGCAAGTACTGCCCCAACGACGGCGAATGTGAGCTGCAGGATGCGGTGGAGTATACAGGCCTCGAAGAGATCAGGTACGAGACCTCCTATCGAAACCACCCCGTCCTGAGGGAGCCGTTCTTCGACCGCGACTACAACCTCTGCATCCTATGCAGCCGGTGCGTCCGGACCTGCCGGGAGGTGAGGGGGGAGGGGGTCCTCGACTTCGAGGTCGACTACCATCGTCAACATGGGATAGGGCCCGTCTCCCTCCTGGAATCCGACTGCAAGTTCTGCGGCGCCTGCGTCGACGTCTGCCCCACCGGAGCCCTCAAGGCGAGGTCCGAGAGGTGGGAGAGGCCGGAGGAGTTCGTCACCACCGTCTGCCCCTTCTGCGGCGTAGGCTGTGTCATGGACGTCGGCGTCGCCTCCGGCCACATCGTCCGGGTGAGGGGGACGAGGGGCGATACCCCCAACAACGGTCAGCTCTGCGTCAAGGGGCGGTTCGGCCTTGACTTCGTCGAGAGCCCCGAGCGGCTGAAGACCCCCCTCATCCGGAAGAACGGCGAGCTCGTCGCTGCCAGCTGGGAGGAGGCGCTCTCCCTCATAGTCGATCGATTCTCTCGGTCCAAAGGCGACCGCTTTGCCCTCCTCTCCTCCGCCAAATGCACCAACGAGGAGAACTACCTCGCCCAGAAGCTATGCCGTCTCGTGATGGAGACGAACAACGTCGACCACTGCGCCCGCCTCTGTCACGCCTCCACCGTCGCCGCCCTGGCAGCGGCCTTCGGAAGCGGGGCGATGACCAACTCCATCGATGAGCTGGCGGAAGCAGGCTCGATCTTCATCATCGGATCCAACACCCCGGAGCAGCACCCCGTCATCGCTCTCAAGATCAAGGAGGCGAAGAGTAGGGGGGCGAAGATCGTCGTCGCCAACCCCCGGTGGATCGGCCTGTGCAACATCGCCGACGTATGGCTGAGGCAGACGCCCGGGACCGACGTCCCCCTGACCCTCGGCCTCTGCAAGGTGATCCTCGAGGAGGGGCTCATCGACGAGCAGTTCATCCGGGAGAGGTGTGAGGGTTTTGATCCCTTCCGGGAATCCCTAGCCGATCTATCCCTGGATGAGGTGGGGAAGATCACCGGGGTCGAGCCGCAGCTCATAAGAGATGCGGCCCGGATCTACGCCCAGAACGGCCCATCTTCCATCGTCTACTCCATGGGGATAACCCAGCACTCCCACGGGACCGAGAATATCCTGGCCCTCGCAAACCTGGCCATGATGACCGGAAACATAGGAAAGCCAAGCTCCGGCATGAACCCCCTCCGGGGCCAGAACAACGTCCAGGGCGCCTGCGATATGGGAGCCCTCCCCAACGTATTCCCCGGCTACCAGCCGGTAGTCGGCGAAGAGCAGAGGAGGAAGTTCGAGGAGGCGTGGGGCCGGGATCTCCCGAAGAGGCCGGGGCTGACCCTGATGGAGATCTTCAGCGCCATCGAAGAAGGCGATATCGACTGCATGTACATCATCGGCGAGAACCCCGTCATCAGCGACCCCGACTCTACCCACGTCGCCGAGGCGCTGGAGAAGGTCGACTTTCTCGTCGTCCAGGAGATATTCCTCTCGGAGACGGCGGCCTTCGCCGACGTCGTCCTCCCCGCCACCTCCTTCGCCGAGAAGGACGGGACCTTCACCAACACAGAACGGCGGGTCCAGAGGGTGAGGAAGGTGCTGGAGCCCCTGGGAGATTCGAGGCCCGACTGGATGATCATATCGGAGATAGGGAAGAGGATGGGCCGTTCCGACCAGTTCTCCTACTCCGACCCATCAGCGATCATGGAGGAGATAGCGTCCCTCACCCCCAGCTACGGTGGCATCAGCTACCATAGGATCGATGAGGGGGGACTACAGTGGCCCTGCCCGACCCCCGACCATCCCGGTACGGGGATCCTCCACAGAAACGGCTTCACCCGGGGCAAGGGGCTCTTCTCGGTCTTGACCTACCGGCCCTCTGCGGAGCTCCCCGACGACGATTACCCCTTCATCCTCACCACCGGACGGGTCCTCTGCCACTTCCACACCGGGACTATGACGCGGAAGGTCTCGGGGCTGAACCTCTTAAGAGACGAAGAGCTGGTGGAGATCAACCCCGGTGACGCGGCAGATCTGGGGATCGAGGACGGCGACCTGGTGGAGGTCTCCTCTCGGAGGGGGTCGGTCACCGCCAGGGCGAAGCTGACGGAGAGGTCGTCTCCTGGGGTCGCCTTCATGACCTTCCACTTCGCTGAGACGCCGACGAACGTCCTCACGAACCCCGCCCTCGACCCCGTTGCCAAGATACCGGAGCTGAAGGTCTGTGCCGTTCAGCTGTCAAAAGCGGGTGGTGATTGAAGATGTACGAGATTGTAGAGAAGCGGCCCATCGTCCCCAACATCATCTCCATGAAGATCAGGGCCCCCAAGGTGGCGAAGGCCGCCCGCCCCGGTCAGTTTGTGATGATAAGGGTCGACGAGACCGGCGAGCGGGTCCCCATGGGGTTGTCGGGCTGGGACCCCGGAGAGGGGACCGTCGAGATCGTCTTCTTCGTCCTGGGAACCTCCACCATGAAGCTAGGGGCCCTCAAGGTCGGCGACACCGTCCAGAACCTCGCTGGCCCCTTGGGTGCCCCCACCGAGATCGAGAACTTCGGGACCGTCATCTGCGCCTGCGGTTGCTTCGGGATAGGCCCCACCCTACCCCTGATAAAGGCGCTCAAAGAGGCGGGAAACCGGGTGATAACGGTGGTGGAAGGGCGGAGCCGGGAGTTCATCTTCTGGGAAGAGAGGCTGCAGGAGGAGAGCGACGAGCTCCACGTCCTCACCGGGAACGAAAGCTGCGGCCAGCCTGGTTGGACGAACGACTTCATAAGAGGAAGGCTTGAAGGCGGCGAGAGGATCGACAGGATCTTCGTCCACGGTTGCCCCTTCATGATGATGGAGGCGGCCAAGGCGAGCAAGCCCTATGGCGTCAAGACGATCGTCAGCCTCACCCCCCTGATGGTCGACGGGACCGGTATGTGCGGCGCCTGCAGGGTGGAGGTGGGTGGGGAGACGAAGTTCGGCTGCGTCGACGGCCCCGACTTCGACGGCCACCAGGTCAACTGGGAGACTCTGGCCCTCCGCCTTCGCCAGTTCATCCCCGAGGAGGACCGGTCCTCCATGCTCTGGGAGCGGGATAACTGGCACAAGCTGGTGGATATGGCGCCCCAGGCTTTGAACCCCACCCTGGGGAGGGGTGAAGGAAAAGATAAGAAGAAGGCCTCCTGTAACGGCCAGGCTTGAAGCTATCGAATCATCAAAGGGAACTCTTCTTAAGAAGGATTTTAAAAAAGGGTGATTCCCGAGGGAGGGGTGGACCCCCACCCCCACGATCCGTTCCAAGCTCTTCTATGGATCAGAGGGATGAGGGCTAAGAGAACTTGATCCAGCCCCGGATCTTCATCGCCTCGACGACCCGGTTGACGGCGACGACGTAAGCTGCCTGACGCATATTTATATTATATGCCCTGGAGGTCTCAAGGACGCTGTGGTAGGCGCGGGTCATCCTCTCGTCGAGCCTCTTTCGGACATCTTCGACGTCCCAGCAGTAACGATCTATGTTCTGGACCATCTCGAAGTAGGAGACGGTGACGCCGCCAGCGTTGCAGAGGAAGTCGGGGATGACGTGGACCCCTTTCTCGAAGAGGATCTCGTCCGCCTCGGGGGTGGTGGGGCCGTTGGCGAGCTCGGCTATGATCTTCGCCTTGATGTGGGGGGCGTTCTCTTTTGTGATGACGTTCTCGAGGGCAGCGGAGATGAGGATGTCGACATCCAGCTCCAGAAGCTCCTGGTTTGAGATCTTCTGAGTCTCATCCTTCGGGAAGTTGACGACGGTGCAGGTATCCTTCTTGACGCTGCAGGCGAGCTCGATATCCAGACCGTCCTTGTTGTAAATTCCTCCCTTGGAGTCGCTGATAGCCACCACCTTGGAGCCGAAGAGATCCCGGCAGAGGATGGCAGCGTTGGATCCGGCGTTTCCGTACCCCTGGATCGCCACCGTAGCCTTGGCGAGGTCTATCCCCAGCTCTCGGGCGGCCTCCCGGATCGTGAACATACCACCCCGGGCGGTGGCGTCGTCCCTGCCGCAGGAGCCGCCTACGCAGATGGGCTTTCCGGTGATGCAGCCGAACTCGTTGCTCCCGGTGATCTTGGAGTACTCGTCCATCATCCAGGCCATGACCTGAGGGGTGGTATAGACGTCGGGGGCGGGGACGTCCTTATTCGGTCCCATGAACTGCCATATCATATCGATATAGCCGCGGCTGAGACGCTCCAGCTCATTTTCTGATAGCTCTTTGGGGTTGCAGATGACGCCGCCCTTTCCGCCGCCGAGGGGGAGGTCCATGAGGGAACACTTCCAGGTCATCCACGCCGCAAGAGCCCTGACGGTGTCGATCGTCTCGTCGGGGTGGAACCTGATCCCCCCCTTCGTCGGCCCCTTGGCGTCGTTGTACTGGACCCTAAACCCCTTGAAGACCTTCGTCCTCCCGTCGTCCATCCGGACCGGGATGGAGACGTGAAGCTCCCTCATCGGGCTCTTCAGCATCTCCCGTACGTCTTCATCTAGATTGAGTATCTTTGCACAGTCATCCAGCTGTTCACATGCTATATCAAACGGGTTGAGTTCTGCCATCCCTAAATCACCCTCATCTCGCGTTCCGCCAAAGGCCGTCTCGCCGCGAGTTAGGAGGAAGCCCATGTCAGCTTCCCATAGTTAAATCTTATGAGTAACATTTATTTATTGCAAAATGGGCAGCTTTGCCTTGTTATTCATATATAACTATTTCTATGCACAGTCTCCCAGCATCAGCATCTGCAGGGTGATCGACGATCCATGTAGATGAAGTTTAATTTTTGAAGCATTATATTGAAATTGGTGGAGAGGAAATTTCTCAAATAAATGGATATTTTACATGGCATCATATAGGAAAAATGGTATATCTCTCGGACGAATACTATGAGCATTTTTCATTTAACTGATATTATACAAATATCAATCGACCTTTTTAACCCAATACCTATCATATATATAATAAAATACAAATATATATAATAGTTTTTTTATCTTTATAGTTGAAGCGCAATATTCTTATCTTATTGAATCAGATAACTATCTGGAGGTAATTTGTATGAAACTACATACCTTGATATTTGTAGTATGTTTGGTCGGCGTCCTAACATTGGCAACCCCTGTATTTGGCCAAGTTGAAGAGGTCCCAGAGGTCGACCAACTGGAAGATTTGCCCGTGGCCTTACCGCCTGATGAGCCAACAGTCTTCCCCATAGATCCGGAGGAAGAGGCCTACGATCCAGAGATGGACCTAGTAAGTTCAGATATCTTAAGCACCGCTGCCGTATCTGCAGATTTCGCCAGATTGAAGGAAGCCGACGGTCTGATGAAGCTGGCAAGTGACAATCTCGTCGAGAGAGGTTTCGAAGCTTTGACAG
>Ga0334886_1002599_pt1 | contig 17548 bp, 24 predicted proteins | sample GraSluR1_MG_9_FD_207232 | JGI IMG/M metagenome (GOLD analysis project Ga0334886, IMG submission 207232) | Sludge microbial communities from methane-producing bioreactor in Wageningen University, Netherlands - Granular Sludge_27_06-R1 | ecosystem: Engineered > Bioreactor > Anaerobic >...
CCAACTAACCGATTTATCCGCGCCTCTGCAGATGCCGCACCTTCCTTTGGTTTAGTGGCTTCATCCACGATTTGAAATATTTTCTTACCCACAGGAACGATCTTATCAGTTACAGGACGAAGAGATTCAACCGTTTCTCCCAACTTTTGTATGGGTTTGACCGGTTCATGATATCCTGCCTCATAATCCAACAATGCCTGTGATTTTTCATCAGGATCGCGTTCCTTCGGTTTTCTACGTTTTACCGCTTCATCAACACCTTTTTGATAGCTACCCCGTAACTTCTCCATTAATCCCATATAACTACCCTCACTTTTTTGATCTGGTTTTTGTACGTGTATTCTTCCGAACTGAAGCAGAGGTTGGAGATCTGACGGATTTCTTCTCCACCCCGATACCCAATATTGATTCAATAGATGCCGCAGGTCTTGACCTTGATGGAGCAATATCTAATAACTGAGGTTTAACATACCCGCGTTTCGGAGTTTCGGCTGTTTTTCCTATCGATAATATTGCGGACACATCTTTTGGCGATGCACCGCGCACAAATGACGGAGCATCAAGCAGTTCGGGTTTTTTATATGCGGGTCTTGGAGATTGCCGTGATTTTCCCATCCCAATAATTGCAGATATATCGCCCGTACCTGTACCGTAAGATTGTCGCGGGATATCGCCAATCAGATGGGGGGGACCCTGACCTGATTTTACCATTCCAACCCCAAGACCTCCTTCTGGTGAATAATATGACGGAGATTTCGGTTTTGGCGGTATCGAACCCGAACCCCTTGTTTCCCCAAACGGTCTTCCAAAAGGACGATACTCTTCTTCATCACCATCAAACCTGAACCGGGATGATCTAATTGAAGATCCTAATGGTGAGCCGCGCCATCCAATATCTTCATCATCAAAATCATCATCGAAAATAGATGGTTTACTCCGACTACCAACCCGATATGGTTTCCGGGTTGGCTTTGCAGGGGGTCTTGTCACCCGTTCTGCAACATCATAGATGGCTTTTCCCACAGGTTTTAATGCCCGACCCACCTTTTTAGCAACCTTTTTTGTTTTCTTTAATGTTTTGCCCGATTTGTGCAATTTCTCTTCTGCCGCGACAGATATTTCTCCGAGTTTTTCAATAACCTTACTCGGACGATTATACCCCCGTACATATTCTTCTTCGGCTTCATCGGCTTCCCTCTCTTTTTTTACCCGTATTTTGTGCCGACCTTCTTCCTGACCCCGCTCAAAAGAACCCTTTACTCTTGAACTTATTTTTTTTCTATACCCCATTTTATGATCACCCTATGTTTTTTCAATCTTATCGAGTATAATGACGGCATAAGTATTATATCTTTCCACAGCCATATACTCCGATATGGGATCAGCTATCGGCGCAATCCGGTATCATGTAGATACTCTTGTACAGATTCATGAGAAAGTGGGTACAAAACCATTTGCTATCCAAGAATTACCTATCCCGCCAAATAAAAGAGGTCCACTTATCCAAAAATACAAAAATATGGGATATGTAACAAAAATTCAACCTAAATCTAAAGATAAAACGCTTTGTTCTGATCTGCATCCAAAATGGCAACTGACTTCTTCTGTTATTCAAAAAATGATTGATTCTGGATATGCATCTTAATTGCAAAAAATAAAGCATAAATAATACCTATTTTTATAATTAACCACAAAAGAGAAGGTTTATCTTACATCGAATCCATATATTGAAATCACTCCCTTTACGATCTCCCGTAAAGATGAATGAAAAGAGGTAATTGCATATGCACGAAGAAGTATCTCCCGAACATAAAATGAGGTATATTGAGAACTCTATTTTTAAGTTGCCTACTAAAAACAAATCGAAAGTCAGAAGCAATTTTCAAAGAATAAAAATTCTTACGGATAAAGGCATGGTTGTATCTGCTGACCGCCTCAGAGATGATACTTATTCATATATAAGAAAACAATTGCTTAAACAATGATATCAGATTGGATGGTGTATCTTTGACCAAAAGTTGTCAATTAACGATTGATGATCTTACTGCTGAGAGATACATCCAATCGTTAACCACCAACCAGATCAATATTTGTAAATTTTTGGAAGAAGGGTATTATCAAGCATTTATCGCTAAAAGACTGAAAATTTCAAGAGGATATGTTAATCAAACCGTTAAAAAACTTGAATCTCTGCAACTAATATCTCCAAAAAAATTCACATATCATGATACAAAAACGAAAAGAACAAAATCTGTTGCTATTGGCGACCCTTTTCATGGTAGAGCAACCACATATGTTGTTTCCGACAAACTGAAACTCCTAATAAGTAAATACAATCCGCATAAAGACGGAACTTATGTTTTGTGTTCACCACATCATAAAAAACTTAAATATGATATAATTGACCTGAAACCTGATTGGAACCTAAATGGGTGGAGAGAAGGGCGAGCAAAATCCATCTATATCCGATCATGGAAACCAAGGGGACCTACAAGGCATTTGTGGCACGTAAACACAGCAAACGGGGTTATCGGGATTGAAGCGCACCCAAGATCAATTGTTGCGTACCGGGTAGATAAAAAACATATCATTGCAACCACTTTTGAAGAATCCGAAGATTTATTGACAGCATATATTCAGGATGGCGTACAAATATGGTTGGATGAACAGCAAAAATCCGGGGTTGTCGCATTACTTGGATCTGTGCGCGGAATCACCAAACCACATTATGCATTTGAATCAGAAATTGCAAAAGAAGTTATCAAATCTAAAGGTATTCTGACAACAGAAGGATTGTTTGTGGATAATTCGCCTGAATCGCGCGGGGATACCAAACATAGCGAAATCGAAACCACAAACCCTACCGTTGCATCACTCGTAGATAAAGGATTGAGAAATGCTATTAATATAGAATCCATTGTTGAAAAGAAGATTGATTCCGCAATCAACAATTCAATACCCGCGCTCACTCAAACAATCTTTTCAAAGGTGGAATCATTACATGATGAAATATCGATCATATCCTCCCACCTTGAAAAGAATAACGAACTCCAATCTCAGTTTACCACCTTGATCGAAGTTCTAAAACATACCATTGATGAACTTAGCCATATCCGCGATTCAGTTAAAACAAATGACATTGATACGCCAATTCAACAAACGGATTCAATGTACACTAATTCAGATTATGATATGATGTATCAGTGAACTACCAACGGTTAAAACCGTTGGCTTCCTGCTTCATTGATCGATGCATCCATGATGTTTTACGATCATACAGCAGAAAGCCCATGACTTCAGTCGTGGGATGAATGCGAAATATTTATAAACAATCAAATAAATATGGGATATTGCCACTGGACTACTGATAATAATCAGCAAGCTTTGGCGTACAAATCCGATTATATCGGGTTGTTGATCATGCTGACGTAAACGCGGCATTCAATATCGCATATCGTCAGAAAAGCATGGTTGATCGTATACAGAAAGAGATGTGTACGATGGGAGCACTGATACCCCACGATGCAATGTTTGAAGAATGCCAAACAACGTCAGAACCCCACGTGCTTTAGCCGTGGGAGTATGTCAGTCAATCTCCACAGGCACACCGGACAGTTCCTGCCCTGTAATAGATATTTAGTTATAGTTACAAATATTTATATCTATGTGTAAGCCCGCTGTATCCCACAACTAAAGTAATGGGTTTTAGCGGGCAACATTCTCATAAATCTTCCTAAAAATTCACACTTTCCATCATTCTTCAATTTGACCCATAATTATAAATATTTTGAAAAACCTATAATAAAATTGCATGGAAGATGAATACATAAACAATAACTCTATTGTTGAAGAGGAATCTTACAATGGAGATGATGCTCCCGATTATGACCCTGATATGGGTGGGGGGTCGTTCCCGCCGGAAATGGGGGGGGTTCCCGATGGGGGGCAGTATTCGGCAGAACATTACAATTATCTTGTAAATCTTCATTCTACCGAATATCAAAGAGATTTGATGAAGATGGTTACTCGATCACATCTCAGTCCAAAACTGAAACGAGCATTGAAAATCGTTGTCCGAAACTTCTTTTCTCATACCGCGTTCCTGAGTTATCAGAAAGACGGAGATATGGCAGAGATTGATCTTGCAATCAACCTCAATATTGCAGTTGCATCGGCAACCAAAGCGGATATCAATACTCCAGAATATCCGCATATCCTTGAAAACATATCATCGCATTTTAACCGATTCATCATTACCAGAACTTTCGGACCGAATAGAGAACGGCTTGTACAAGGAAGGCAAAGTATGGAAACCATAACTCGAATGGCAGATAATGACGAAAAAAGACAGAAACGGAAAGGACTTGGGATTTGGGGAATGATTACCGGAAATACAGGAGGGGATGAATAATGGCAATGGTGGTTGATGAAATATTTATCCTTGTAGGAGTTGTTCTTGGATTTGGAGGGTGGGCAGGGTTTATTTTATTGTTTACTGATCTCAGAAAATGGGTGCCTGAATGGTCAATCTTTAAGTATTGTCGGAAAAACGGAGTTCCCGTAATTTCATTGGTAACGCCCGGAAGTGGGGAATCTACATGGTTGGCAGGCACAAAAGACGAAACGGGGGACCCCATCTTTAACACTGGAAACTATTTTGGGATTCAGGTTGACCCAAAATTCTCAGGAGAGATTATACCGAACCGATATTCAAGAGGGCTTGTCGTCTACAATTTTGCAACCACATTACCCTTTGCAATTGATACAAGACATGCACTTGCAATCCAGACAACAATTACAACCGTCAGAAAGAAATTCCCGAAACTTGGATTCCTGACAAATGATCAGCTCGTTTCATTACTTTGTACGGATCGGGATGATTTGGGTCAATATTGTAAAGATTTTATTGAAGCATACGGTCCAGAAATCGGACGTAATATGGATATGAAATCGGATGAATTGACTGTTCTCATTACCGAAGCACAGGACTTGTTGGCAAATACCGCGATTAAGGGAGGATGGACATCGTTTGCATATGCATTCAAAAATATCTCGACATCGTATCTTGCACAGGATTTACATCAACTGCAAATGTTAGTTGAACGAAAAATCCGTAAACAGATCGGGGATAAGATGAGCCAATACGTCTTCATCACGATTGCGGCTTTTGGCGCGCTTCTTGTGATGGTCGGCGGGGCTATTGCTTATACGATTATTTCAGGATAATCGGTGATGAAATTGACCCAAAACCCTATTTTACCGCCAAAAAATCTTCAGGCGCGACCTGTGGTATCTCGGCAAATTGATGTTGCATACATCACAGGTACACGAAATTCAACATATCTCCGAAAATATTTGATCGAACCAAAAGGAAGTTTCAAACAACTGTATTTGGATTTTTGGGAATGTTTTGACCTTCTCATTACACTCACTTCGCCGCACAAAGAAGTTATTGACCCGAAACTCAGCGAACAATCTAAAATATGGAGATTGAAAAAACCATCAGCACAAACCGCGCTCGAAGGATTGGAATTGTTTGACGATTATTCAAAATCACTTGTTAAACACGGATTAATCAAAATAAAATGATTTGGTGATTGAAATTGGTTGAAATTGATCTTGGCGCACCTTGGCGCGGAGCAAAAGAAGGGTACCTCCAAAATTATTTTATTACCCGACAAAATTTTGGGACCATGCTGTTGTCAATTACATCATACGCGGATCCGCGAATACCATTAATGACAGATTTCCTGATATCTGCTATTACTGACGACACTACCCGAAAAGCCGCATCCGAATTGAGAAGAGAAAGGTATAACGAATATATTCATGAAATGGAAGACCCGTCCGAAGAAGAAAAAGCACAATGTCTTGCAAAAGCATGTATGGATACGCTTGGAGATATTACGGCATGGTACGATGAGTTCCTTGGCATTACAAACAAACAAACGTTTGATGTTATCCCCCGACATGCAGGAGAAGATGAATCCGTAAGTCGATATTATGGACCAAAAGCAGTTGTTTGTACAGATACCGTTCCTGAAACGGAACCCGAAATAATTGAGGACGATGATGATGATGAAACAGTTGAGTAATAACATTTCTTCCACAGATTTTTCTAACAATCAGGGGATTTTATGAGTGAAATACAGGTTTCAAGATTACAACAAAAAATTAATTCGATGAATCGGGTTATGAGTCCGTTACGCACAATGCGTAAAGCATATTCAAAACCCGAAGATATGTCGCACCTTGTTGAAACTTTTGCGCGCGCAGTTACATCACCACATAATCAAGATGTAGCAATGCTTCTTGAAGGCGATAAGGGATCCGGGAAATCGTATAGCTCAATCCGAATCGCTTTTAACACTGCCAGAAGGATTGCCGACATACGAGATCGCGATCCCGATAATTGGTATGATTATTTTACTATGGATAATGTAGCCGTGATTGACCCGAACCGCGCTTTTGAGATTATGGGACATGCAAAAAAATATAATGTGTATGTATATGACGATATCGGGGTTGGATGGAATGCCCGATCATTTACGTCAAAAGAAAACAAAAGCAAAAATGATATTTTTCAGGTTAACCGTATTGCAAGAACCTGTCAAATCATGTCACTCCCAAACCAGTTCCTTATTGACAAAGTTCCCCGTATGCTCTGCAACTACGTTGCAGAAATGGATTCCCGATACTTCCAACATGGATTGACAACGATGCGGGTATTCAAACCAAAAACCGTGTTTCGGCTTGGTAACAAACGTATGACTCCCACCCTCCTAATGGGAGATGCCAAAGTTGTCAGATATATTATCGAGAAACCCCCACAAGGTCTTGCTGATGAGTATGATAGGATGCGGGAAGAAGCGACAAAACTCATCATGGAAGATAGATGTGAAGAAATCGCAAATATAGATGCTATTAAGAAAATGGAGAAGGCAGGTACAAAGAAAGAGAGCGAGCGAGATAAGATACGATCAACATGGCAAGCCCGAGTACAGATCTATAATGAAAGGATTGCGGCGGGAAGCACAATAATCGATGCTATGCAAGCATCGGGTATCAGTCGGGGAGCATGGCAAAACGCTGAAAGAAAAGAATACATTGTGAAGATAGGAAACCTCTATCGAGTGACATGATCCTATTTTTACATTACATTATGTTACGTTACATAACGTTATGTTACGTTACATTATGTAAAAATCAACACCCATAATTTACCTTTTTGTATATGGTTTTAAAATGATTATGATTATCAAATTCAGCTCGCCGCTCTTCGTATAGGATCTATATATATTCGCGTTATGCGCCCGCGCGAACGCGCGCCCGCGCGCATGTGTGAAAGAGGATGGAGCATTATTCAAGAGCCAAAGGAAAAAAGATGGCTTGGATATAGGGGAAGGGTATCAAACCCGATGAGATGGCTACTGTGAGGGCGATAGGAAGGGATCTCTTGCAGTACCCTACCTACCCCACATCAAAATATACCGAAGTGGGATACAAACCATAATGTTACAAATTGTAACACCCTCACCAGAGCAATGTTACAAATTGTAACATCCATCTGCATATGCAATATACACCAATAAGGTGAGTAGAATATATATCCTATGAAGTCAATAGATGATACAACCATAAATTTATTCAATCCATATAAAAAAAGGGGGCTTCTAATAAAACCATGCGCCGAGTAGATAATGAAGAAGGGATTGCATATGCCCTTATTGCGGCTGTTGCATTCATAATAATGGCAGGATTGATCGTTATTGTCCTGACCCCCGGTATCTCAATGACAACAGAAGTCTATAACGATTTTGTTGATCTTGGAGAGATATCACATGCTACAGCAGGACCCGTTATGTGGTCGTTATCCCTATTCGGAGCAATCCCTATTATAGCAATTTTCGGGATAACTGTATGGACATATATCCGTGCACTCGAAAGGAGAGATACCTAATGTCTGCCCCGTTTATGAGCGTATGGCAGGGATTCCTGATAATGGTCTGTTGTATCACTATTGGATTCATCATGTCGTTTATGGGGGGTTTGGTGATGGATAAAATTGTGGATACATATGAGGCGAATAATTTGTGGATTGACGTACCCACAGAATGGGACCAATCCAGAAATATTTCGTTTCTTGGGAATATGTACATGTTCCTGATGTATCTTATCCCGGTTATGGGGATTCTATCATTTGTTGTTACGATATTTTGGCGGCAACAATATGATGCATACCTGTATAGGTGAAAAAAAGATTTTATTTTTTCAATGACGGTTTTTCCATTAGAGAGAGCCTTGAACGCGCCCTTTCCAAATCGCGGATAACCATATCGCAATCGGGATGATATGCCTGAATACAAAAGAGAGAATCATCATAAGCGGCTTGCTAAAATCGGAATGGTTGAATGGGGATATAGAGTTTACTAAAAAAGATTATTTTATTTTCTTATACCCTTTTTTTAAAACATCTCCTGACTGTTGCCATGACTTCATTGCGCTGGATGAAAACTTATCCAGTGTTTCGCCGGGGATCTTTGCAACCTGCATACCATACTTTGATTTGGGTAATTTTGTTTTTTTAGTTACCATGATACTACCACCATATTTACATTAATCGTTTTGCTTGCTGATTCTGTCGCCGTAACATCTGAGATGCCATTGTATCCTCTTCCTGTGCATGTTGAATCGGGATTGTAGCAAACCGTACCGAAGCCGCTTGTGGGGGGCGGGGTTGAACGAGTGTTGTTGGACCCCCCGTTTTTTGTACAAACGATGTCATAGTTGTCGCGCCTGCCTGCCGCACCGGAGAGAGAACCGGGGCAGACACCACCCGTTCAATACCTCTTGACAACTGATCCATTGCAGGAGTTACATTAATTTGAGATATGCCCTTTGATGGACCGGGGATTGCAATGTTTTGACGCATCGGAGATACGGTTGACGGTTTTTGAATATTTTGCGGGGCGGCAACGGTTGGCGCAGAAACCCTTTGGGGAACAGATGCCGCACCCATTCTTGCAACCTGACTGAGTACCGGGGCGCGAGTAATCGCCTGCCGAACTGGTGCAGATACAGATGCGATGCTCCTACTTGCAGATGCAACCCTTTGTGCAGTCGAACCAAGAGAACCGCCCGCAGAAGGACCGCTCCTTGCAGTTGATTGTACACTTCGGGTAACAGATGCGCCCGCTTGTGTTACGGGTTTAAGCGCGGCACGTGCCGCGTTTTTAATCCAATTTAAAGGCATAAACTATCAACCCACCATTTCTGATTAGGTGATATAGACGCGATAGGTAATAAACTCTTTGTAAAACCTAAAAAAAGAAAAAGATGGTTTCACATTACCTTATCAAAAAGGATCTGCGTATGACCATCACTGAAATGACCCACAAGGATTACCCGACTGCCGGAAATGGCTTTTTCCGTATCAATTGCAGTGATCTTACCCACTGCTGGATCAATTAATATTTCTGTAAATTCTTCGCCATCCACAGATCCACTGATGCCATTCAGTGTTGCAATATCCTTGCCGCCCTGCCAAAGGATATCAACTGTAGTATTTAAACCAGATGTGTTTCCAGTAACGGTCATACCTACAACCTTTGCTCCACCAACGCTATCCGTCATGGAGAAGACAAACATCGCAATAATCGCGGCAAGAATTACCGTGATTGCAACCATGAGGATTACCCCGATGACCGGGGAAACCCCATCTTCATTTAGTTTCTTTATACGTGATGTTGTCATAACATTCACCAAATCTAATTTAACGCACACCCATATATAGATTTGCTAAATATTGCAATCGGTGAAACGGTTTTCGATTTGGTTGCAACAATGACACACTATTCTATAAATCACTGGTTTTGGAAATGTTAATCGAAACACCTACACAAACATTTATGATATTCCACGAATACTACTATTATGCAAGATAATACCGAAAATAACGACACCTGTATTGGTTGCGGATATCATTATACTCAACGATGGTGTTACAGCCTCTATGTTTTGGATAAATGCCGAATTGATGGGAAAATCAAAGGATTTACCAATATAATATTTAATAAAACGTCACGCAGATGTAACGCATATGTCAAATTGACGCGCGGAGATGATGAAGATGTTGAAGAAATTAAACAATCCTGAATATATCCAGATATTTAATCCCCGGATCGAAAGATGGGTCAAAATTAACCGCAAAATCGGAAGGGTTGTCGAGATTAAAGATACTGAAGGACCATACCCCCATATCAAAAAATACATTACAAAATAATAATAACTTTTTTTCAAGAAAGTGTGGGGGATAATGGAATCCCGCCAACATTAATGACGATAACAGGAATCGCATTATTTGAAGTCTTCTGCTTTCAGCGTCTTGCGACCTGCATGTTCCATCAGGACTTTCGCTTTAGCAACCTCATCAATAATATACGCATTGATTTTTTCATTTAGCTTTTCAACCGCATCGTTGCCGACACGTTCAATACCCTGTTCTTTTACGAACTGAGCGACTGGTCGTTTTGGGAAAACCATGTGTGGTATCACCAATTACTGATTAGACGCCTTTCTTTATAAAGGTTACTGAAAATAGAGCGATTCTGGTAGGAATTGTGTGGGCAGGATACAGGATGGTGACATTTTTCTTATCTGCCCACACGGAGAGGTTTTCCTTGCATATGTTTCTGTCTGGTGATGCACGCACCCGAAGACATGGAGAACATGCTTCCACCCCCCTTGCCAGAGAGATGGTCGCATACAACTATTATACCCACTACATTAAATATCTTTTGTTAATTATCTGCGTTTACATATCCATGTCGGTGACGATATACCCTTTATCCGTGTCACTACCGAAAAATACCGATGTAAAATTGATTCCAGTTCTGCAACAGATACACCGGATTTGCGTGGAGACGTAGGATAATTACCAATGAATGTGCCGCTATTCACCAAAATCCCTGATATCAAACTCACCAAATCAATTAATGCAGAACGGGATGGTTGAACGTTCATGACATTGGAAGCATATACCGCATCCCACTTTTTGCGTAATGCATACCGATCATGGATCGCCGGATCCAGATTGTCGCCAATGTCATATGCAGAGACATTGTATCCCTGTAACCGAAGGTTTCTTGCGTGGATCGCTTCTGTTCCCGCGCCAAAATCCAATATTTTTGCAGATTTCGGGATCATCTCTGTTACAATACGCGGAACTACCGCACGCGCGCCGGACGCCCCACTGGTTGCACCGCGCGCGCGATACGTTTTATTGACTGCTCTAATGTAGTCAGAATCATACTGTGCTTTTTTTGATGCCATACTCTATACTATCTTTGATTGTATATATACCCTCAGTTTCGAGAGATTAAGAGGTTAATAAAAAAGAGAAGTTAGTTGTTGAGTTCTTTACACGGTTTTATGTGGCGCGAATGTTTAACGCCGCGCATACGCATTATATCTGCCATTTCTACCGCGATAAGTGCAGTAAACAAGAAAATTGTAATCGCCTGAATTAATGCAATACCGCATAATACGCCGATGACTGCCGTGAACCATAACATACCCACATCAGATTTCAGAGGCGGCTTTGGACCTTCTCTAACTTTCTGAAATACCCACAAATTTCCGATAACGGCAATAACCGCAACAAGAACTAAAACAATTTCGCCAATTTCTCCAATCATAATCTACACCACAATCCTATATTGTGTCAAAAGAGAATATGAGTGTATAATATTAAAATATATCGTATGAAGAGGACATGCCAATTCCGCACCGATTGAATCCATTACATGATTTTCCCCCCCCTCAGCTGATAAAAATTATTTTTTCTTAAGCTATCACCGGATTGTTTAACGCCCGCTTTATTTCATGATCTGTTGCTTTCCTCACTGTGATTTTCACCCATTGCCCTTCATATACTTCGCTTATCACACTCGATAAATGACGGATTTCTTCATCAAACTCATCTTCATCTATAATCACCAACCCGTTAAACAAGGGGTGTTCTACTTCTTCAGGGGGAGGATTCACAAACAAAGTACGACTTATCTTTGTCTTCTTTCTTTCATCCAATGAATCTGCCATTTCTTTCACATCCCGCAGGGTTTCCCCTGCATACACTATGATGGATCGCGATGATATAAATAAGTATCTCTCTACCTATCAATAATTAGAATGATGTGGGAAATAAAAAAGAAAAAAGAGATGTTGCCTAATTGCCCTCTCTTTCGCCAACAGCAACTTTTGATGGGTTTGATATAACCATTGTTTGATTAAGAGAAGAGGTAGGACCAACATCATAATGTTGTCTGTCTTTTAATTCCTGTAATTTGCCTGACGCCCATCCTGACACGTCACTCAAATATCCTGTAACTCGCGATACCTGATATACGTCATGTGAACCGCAATCGGGACACATCGCTTTCCCGCAATCGGGGCAAAAAGCAATTGTTTCGATGATGTCATGAGGGCAGAACATATGATCCCGCTTACACATCGGATGCAACATATTTTTTTTTTGGCAAACGGGACAGGCACCCTCTACCAATTCTTCTTCAAGAATTATTGTAAAACAGTTTTGACATTTAACTCGATTTTCATCCGAAACCCATGACGCGCGCGCATCGCATTTGGGACATGGATAGCCAGAACCAGATTTATCTTCCAAAACAAAACCGCAATTTGAACAACTAATTGTCATAATACCATCCTAATCATTGTAAATTTCACGCCATTCACCAACCGATATAGCGCATAGACAACAGATTGGTGTATTACAAGATATAGATTGGCAAAAACACTTAAATAGAGATTTTTTACCGAAAATACGCCAATATTTCAATTAAAAAATATTAAAAAGTAATTAATCCAAATCTTCCCCACCATACTTCTCCGAAATCTCTTTTTTGCGAACCGCTTCATATTCCTTTAATTTATTATAAATGGTAGCTCGACTTACTTTATGTTCTCTTGCTAACGCCGATTTTGGCACTCCGAGTTTTTTTACCTTCCAATATATTTCTTTAATTGGTAAATCAATCGCTTTTCTCCCAAATTTAACATTGTTTGCGCGCGCCAAAGCAACGCCATCTGCCATCCTATCCCGAATCACATCCCGCTCATATTCTGCAAGTGACGATATGATATGGAAAAACAATCGACCCTCTTTTGTAGTAGTATCAAGATTCTCGCTTAGCGATACAAACTGTACCCCCAGCTGATTGAGTCGATTCGCAATGTTCACCAAATTGTCAACCGACCTACCAACCCTATCTAACCGATAGATCACAATACCGCCAATATCAAGAGGATTGTTTTTTGTTTCAACCATAGATATCATCTCCTGAAATCCCGGTCTATCCATGTTTTTTCCTGTCGCTTTATCAGTATAGATTCGGATGAGATTGAAATCTTTATACTTACAGTATTCTTTGATTTTTTCAATCTGCACATCCAAATCCTGCATTAATGTTGATACCCTTGCATACCCATATACATTCATTTTTCATCACCCTAAATCAGAGTCGGTTATTTTACATAGATATTACATTTATGTAAATAAATAGGTTTGCAATACCACATTTTTGACACAATATTTGAGCCGGAAACTAACTGTCAAAAAATACTTATTTTTTAGACATTGCACCCCGATTGTTTGTGATGCATATGCAACGTAAAAGATAAGTAATAGTGTTGCATATAGAAAGATGGTGGAAAAGTATGGAAGAACCAGTTTTCAAAAGGATTCGATGTATGCATTGTCCAAGATACGCACACTACGACAAAGTATCCAAAACAAGGATCTACATTGATGTTGATCTTGACGGAGAAGTTATTAATATTGCATGGAAACCCCCAAAACACCCAAAAAATGAGATATATCCCCAAAAAGATCTCCGGGGTATGGGGATGGACTTTCAAAAAGCGGCTCAATTCGGACTTGATGTTGCTCGATCTAATATTCTTAAAAAATAGGTGTTCAAAAGAGTGGAGAGATACATATTTATATTATTGTGACGCGAAGACGGCATTCATCCCACGACTAAAGTCGTGGGCTTTCTGCCTGTTACGATCGTAAACGAATACAAAGGAGTCAACTACCCCGCCCTAAAGGACGGGGCTTGAGGCTCTGAACAAAATTCAGGACACTCGTCTGGGCGGCTGACTTCACGCCCCTGCGATTCCAAGATATACCTGAAATCACGTGTTCGCAATTCGATGTTCTTTGCACCAATAAGATCAGAATGTAACCTGTATCCACAACATTTACACATAAAAGACAAACCATTACGATTTGATTTGGCAATATGATAACAACGTGGACATGTTTGCGAAGTATATTGAGGGTCAATATATTCGACACGAATACCTGCGGCTTTCGCTTTGTATTCGATCATAAAGTGTAACTGATAATATGACCACGATGATTTCTGATACCTGTTTTTTTTACGGGTTTTGTGAATTGTGTTTGTACGAATCCCCGTTAAATCTTCTAATCCGATACAATTTACGTTGTTATCAAGTGCAAACTGAACAATCTCTTTTGATACATTATGATTCATATTTGCCATAAGCCGTTTTTCTTTACCAGACAAATGTTTTAACATTCGTTTTGACGATAAAGTGCCCTTGGCTTGTAATCTTGCTCGCATAGACGAATAAATGTTTTTTAGGTTCTTGGCTTTTCCACCACTGAAAAATTTACATTTGTTATCAGTAGTATTAACTACCGCTAACCAATTCATCCCAACATCGACTCCCATAAATGTGGATGTTTCAACCAATTCGGGGGGATCGGGAATGGTCTTGGATACAGATAGATGGAAATAATAACCATCTTTATGTTTAACAAGTTTTGATGCGGCAAATTCCCATGAACCATCAAAATACTGTTCGGCAGAAGAATACATATGGAATGGATATTTTTTTCGACCATCCAATGTAGTGATACTTACCCATTCTTTCGTGATAGTAAAATCACGTTTATACGAGAAGATCATGTTTGTGGGACGGTATTGGATCTCCTGCCATTCTGCCTGACCCGTTTTAATCTGTTCTTTCAGGGTTTTGTAGGTTCCTGCAACCTGACGACAGATATTACAAGTCATTTGGCTGAGTAATCCAAGATTTCGTACGTCCTGATAAACCCGGTTTTGGATTTTATTAGAACCCATAGGTTTACCGTGTTTATATACAACAGTGGAAACATAATTCATTCCTGATGTATAGCTCTGGACAAGAGAGTTTAACTCTTCTCCATAATTATACAACTTTAACGGAATGGTTTTCACCTGTTGCATACAATATGGTTGTCATATGAACATATAAAAGTATCGAAGGCAATTCCTCCCCCACCTAAAGGAAGGGGACTCCTTGCCTTGTTAGTTGAAAAAGAAGAATGTGATCTTGATATGCGTTATTATCAAGAAATGGTTGAAGAAAGCGGGGATAATGATTACTAATTTTTAAACAAGCAAAGATATTAAATAGGATTGGATATAAAGATAGATAGAGAGAGTGATTTATAATGTATGTATGTCCAAAATGTGATTCAAAGAACATTGTAAAAGGTGGAAAAGCCATCCGAAAAGGGGGACGAGTGCAAGCCCTACATTGTAAGGATTGTGGATACAGAGGTCTTGAATCCAAATTTTCTGAGATTGAAGCAACCGAAGAAACGATTGAAGAATAATTCTTTTTTTTTAAAAAAAATTAGTTTTCGGGGTTTGGGATCTGGTGCCCCCGCGTAGAGGCAATATAACCCCTACACGATGAGTAAAAATAAATCCCAAATAACACTATCAAATAGGGGTTTGCGCCCTGTAATCCGGCAACTACCCACAGAAGGTTTGATACCATCCATATCCCAAAACCATATGCTCTACGTGATGAATGCGGGGATGCTACCAAAAAGGCACCGGAGATGCTAAGCACGGTTGCCGATGCCTGTACCAGATCTAATTGAGGGATGATATGCTCAATAACCCATCCAGAAACAAAATACATAGCGATAATTTCAAGAACCATATCTTACACCATACCTTTTCATGTCCCCAACTACAAACCGCACCAAAAAGGCAATGTGAGCCTCTATCACATTGCCCCAAAGATCTCTAACGATTTCTGTTTGTGTTGATTGTCATATGCGGATTTGGCAAACTCAATCCTTGCACGCGCAATGTCAAGATAACCTTCATCCCCCTCATCTTTCTCGATCCCAATGAACGAAAAGCCTTCCAATACCGCGCCTTTCCCGGTTGAACCGCTACCCATAAACGGATCTAAAACGATACCCCCCGGAGGGGTGATTAATCGACATAGATACCTCATCAATTCTGTGGATTTGACCGTAGGATGATTATTTTGTTTCTTTTTAATTCCACGATTGCGCGGATTGTCGCCACCCGGATTACCCTCTTTCCGGCTATGATCGCGTTGACGAGCCATCAAATGCTCGCACCCTTCTTCACGATCCTTGGCAGACGATTTCGCACAGTAAAAAAAGCGCGCGGCACTACCGGAATCGTTATAGAAGGAATCGCCATCATCCCCCTTTTCTGCAAAATCACCATAAACGCCCCGGCTGTTGCCGTTCTGACCGCGTTTTACCGGAGCGAAGGCACCCGCTTTTGCAGGAAATAAAGAGATTACTTCATCACTACCATCATGAATGAAGTTTGCGGGGAAACGCCCCTCGGTGCGAACACCTGTGATTTGGTTTTTTTCGTTTTTGAAACCACTCCCATTCTCCCATGTTTCGCTTTGACGAGGGGCACGTGTTGTTTTTCGCAACATATCATCGACTGAAGGATCAACACTTACACGGCACCTATCAATATTGATCCCGCCGGTCCCCCATTCCAACACGTTTTCAGCAACCGTACCATTAAACGGCTTTCTAAACAACCACCATTCTTCTATCGCGGGCTTCATCGCCGTACCCCATCCGTCCCACTGTTTGGCTTCATGAGTGGCGGGAACGGTAATTACATCATCTTCGGACGAACAATATGCCCCTAAAGAATTGGTTTTTATGTGTGCGGTCCTTCCACGATTGGAATATACCCCTTTCCCAATAACCTCCCTTTCAGCTCCCGCAATACGATCAATTTCCTTTGATATTGATAGAGATTTTGGAAATCCGCTCCCAAAACAGTGATAAATCTTATCTCTTGGCAACCATCCCGCATCTTCCCACGCCATACCGGTCCAATGGCTTGTCCGGGGTATCGCCCATACCAATGCATGACCCCCCGGTTTTATTACCCGCAAACACTCTGACGCGACTTCCTGCATCCATGATATCCATTCCTGACGACCACCTTTATCTTTATCCCAATTCTTCCCCATAAAAGAAATTCCTGCGGGCGGGTCCGTAACAATGCTATCCACAGAATTATCGCTCATCCCGCGCATCACTTCGATACAATCTCCATGTGACTACTCCCACGACTAAAGTCGTGGGCATCTACGGATTTTAACCGAGAGATTGTAGTCCCAATCTCATAATATTGATTGATGCGTTCAGATCCCG
>Ga0334886_1002606_pt1 | contig 17521 bp, 13 predicted proteins | sample GraSluR1_MG_9_FD_207232 | JGI IMG/M metagenome (GOLD analysis project Ga0334886, IMG submission 207232) | Sludge microbial communities from methane-producing bioreactor in Wageningen University, Netherlands - Granular Sludge_27_06-R1 | ecosystem: Engineered > Bioreactor > Anaerobic >...
CGATAACAAATTTGAGGCTTTTTTTCTATAGTTTTTTATCATTTTTTAAGTGAAATTTAAGATTAAAGCAAATTTAGATATAATGCCATACTTCGCATAGTTTTATTACATCTGTGAATAATTAAGGATTAATAATATTATTCTATGTATAAGAAAAATTTAATATATTATAAGAGAGGATAATGTATTAATGAAAATTGTTTTGTAGTATAATAAACAAGATATTAGTAAGAAAGCTGAGGAGATTGATTATGAAAAAAAAGAATAAAATTATTATAGGCATTGTCTTTGCGGTATTAATAATTTTAGGTGTTTCAATACCGTCATATAATATTTATTCTAAAGTTAAATCCTTTGATGGTGTTATTTATCCAGGAATAAGTATTCAAGGTATAGATGTTTCTGGTAAAAATATAGATCAGGCTAAGAAAATGGTTTCGGATAAGTATCAGGCTGTGGTAGGAGATAAAAAAGTAAATGTACAAGCTCAAGACAAAAGTTACAGTATAGCTTATTCTAAGTTAAATGCACAATATGATACTGATAAAGTTGTAAAAGAATCCTTTAATTATGGGAAAAATCGTAGTATTTATAGTAAATATAAAATTATAAAAAATGCTGCTAAAAAGGATTTTAAACTTACATTTACTTATGATAAAAAACCCTTAGATAATTTTGTAGGCAATATTAAAAAAGATGTAGATAGAGAACCTGTAAATGCTACCATTACAAAATCGGGAGCTGGTTTTAGTATTTCAGATGATTCTGATGGATATAAGCTTAAAGACCAAGAGCTTAAAAACAAAATAATAGCTTCTATAGATGGTACTCTTGGAGCTGATACAAATATAACTGCAGATATGGAAACTATAAAGGCCAATAAAACTAAAGATAAACTTCAAACTATTAATACATTAATATCTAGTTTTAGTACAGAATATGGTTCTAGATCTAGTGCAGGAAGAGTGACCAATATAAAACTAGCTACAAAAGCTATAAGTGGTTTAGTACTTATGCCAGGAGAATCTTTTAGCTTCAATGGAGTAGTAGGTGAGAGAACCGCGGCAAAAGGTTATCAAGCTGCACCGGTAGATATAGGATATAGTACGGGAATGGGACTTGGTGGAGGGATATGCCAGGTGTCCACTACTCTTCATAATGCCATATTACAATCGGGAATAAAACCTACTGAAAGATTACACCATACCATACCTTCTGCCTATGTTCCATTAGGGTATGATGCTACTGTGGATTATGGTAATTTAGATTACAAATTCAAAAATACATTGAATTTTCCAATATATATTGAAGGCATTTCAGACAACGGAGTGGAGACTTTTAATATATATGCTAATAACAGCTTAACTAATAGAACTTATAAAATTGTAAATGATGTTTATGAAACTATTCAGCCTAAAACCACTTATATTAATGATCCAACTCTACCAGCAGGAACTACAAGAATTGATCAAAATTCTCTGGTAGGACATAAAGTAAAAGTGTTCTTACAGACCTATGAGAATGGTACTATGATTTCTCAGGAAATGATAGCAAATGATGCATATAATTCTGTTAATCAGGTTATAAGAAGAGGAACTAAGAAGTAAATTAATTTTATTTAATATTTGATTATTTAGGCTATTGTAGTATAATAGATTGTGTTGGTTATGCTGCAATAACCTAAAAATTAGTATGCGGATATGGCGGAATTGGCAGACGCGTTAGCTTCAGGTGCTAGTGGCTTAGCCGTGCAGGTTCAAATCCTGTTATCCGCACCAAAGTATATAATATAAGGCTTCCGGTAACTTACTGGAAGCCTTTAGTTTTTATCATTAAAATACTATAGATATTGAGTGATTTTTACAATTTATATGATATAATAACATTATTCTAACATTTTATCTATTTTTGTTGTATAAATATAGAATAATATTGAAATGAGGTGAATATATGTGGTTACCTTTATGTATATATCATTTTTATTTTTAATACCTGTTATTTTTCTTTATAGTTATCAATTTAAAAAATTAAATAGGAAAAAATGTAGTTACAAGTATAAAAATGCAAAGATATGTCAATTTGTATTGGTTGATATTTTTATTGGATGTATAATAATTTTTATTATTACAATTATTTTACCATCACTGATATGGACTTTTAAAGAAAAAGGATATCAACTAGAAGATGAAGTTTTAAATACATATACAATTAAACCATTATCAAAATCCAATGATAAAATATATGTAAAAGAAATTTTGGACAGGGATACTAAAAATTATATAATTAATATAAATGGTTCTTTACAAGAATATGACAGTAAATCCACGGAATTAGTTCAAGACAATTCTTACGAGGATGATGCTAAACTTATAGAAGCTAATGAATATAATGTCTATGAACTTAAAGGATATGGATTTATTACCTCAAGTGTGAATGATATGTATGCAGATGTATATTTGCATAATCCTAAAAAAGTGTTTGTTAAGAAAAAGACTCAAATATGTGTTCCAAAAAATTCAGTTGAAAAGACAAATTAGATTTAATACATAGTTAATATAAATAAATTGCTTAATATATTAAGATAGAAAATGATTTTATAATATAGAGTTTATTATGATGAGGATATAAAGAAATTTTCTTTATATCCTCATTAAAAAATTAAATATAGTGCATATTAAATATGCTAAAATATCACAGAAGATAAAGATTATCTAATTTTCAATCTAATAATCCGTGGACTTCACAATAACATAGAGATTTTAATCTTTCTATTTTAAAGTTTGCATCTGCCAATATTTCTGGCCAAAATTTAACTGTTTCAATTACTCTTTTTTTTCTGTCTTCGGGTAACATTTCCCAGGCAACTAAGGACGGATGAGTTTTAGCTTGAGAGTCTTTAGTTCTTCCATAGGTCCATCCAGCTTCTTTTTTCTGAAGACACCAGCGTTTATGTTCATAAGCAGCTAGAGTGTTTAATTCCTTGTCTGTAAATTTTATGGCATTTACTCTTTCTTTCACTGATACTATATCATAATTAACTCTATGTAATGCATCTGGTATGTGTTTTATTTGGTCTATACTTGAATTTTTAACGTCTTCATCAAGACTATGCCACAATTGAGTATAATTTTTACTGCTGCTGGTGGTTTTCATCATTTCATGTCTTTTATAAATATCCATTGCAAGTTTTTCAATCTTTTCACTGAAAAATGCATCCTGCATCAGGTGCCTTGAAAATTGTTCTTCATCTACATGGAGTTTAAGCTGTTCTTTTGAAGGTAAATAGGATTGCTCCCATTTTTTTGCGTTATTTAGCATACTCATTTCAAGAATAGCTTCCATAGAACGAGATTCATGCTTATATTTTGGCACTTTAAGCATAGCTCTCAATACTCCATTATCTATTTGGGCCTCTCCTTTTTCAGCTATTAAATGAGGAAATTTACGTTCTATTAGTGAACGCAGCAACATAGCTCTTCTAACGATAAATAACTGATCCCAGTTTTCATCTGTCTGATTAGGGCCTAAGATATTTACATATCCTCTTAAACGACTTATAAAATCAGGACCTTTAGCACCTTGAAATTCTTTTAAGAAATTTTTCTTCTCACTTTCATCTTCAATTTCTTCACCACAAAATTGTTCAAAAGTACTGCTTGTTCCACCTGCAAATACAAAAATTGCTTTACCAATAGGATGAATGGAGTCACCTTCTCTAAATACACCATCCTGCATAGGGGCTAGGAAGTATTTTAACCAACCTAAATTTGTATCAAAATTTGAGTCGAATTCATCAAAGAATACTAAAGGCAGCTTGCCCTCTAGAGAAAGATCTCTGACTTTGTGGAAAGCACTAATTAAATCATCTAATGTCTGCAGCTGTGAAAGATTAAAATTTATTTTTTTTATTAAACCAGGAGCAATACTTGATGCTACTTCTGTTACACCAAAGGATTTCCCAGAACCAGGAGTACCAAATACTGCTATGGAAAGTGGACGAACAGCATTTTTGGTATTTACATATTCCACCATTAGATTTTTGATACTTCTATAACTTTCAATTTCTGTTCTATCAACGGTTTTTAAATTTCCAAATTGTGCTATAGGTATAAACTTTAATGCACTCTCTTCACCATTTTTTACTATATCATAGGCTATTTCAGCTAAGTTAATAGAGCTTTTATCTTTAATTATATACCAACAAGCTCTGCAATTTGGATTGTTGGAATTACGTATTACAACATCCTGTATCTGTTCTTTGTATATAAAATCATTTTCTCCTTCTAGGAATATATCACTTGGACAGACTTCTTCTTTAGCATCTTTTCCAAAGCCATGGATAAAATATTTCTGAGAATATACAATTCCTTCTCTTATACCTTCACTTATGGAATCATTTAAGTCTTCATTATTTAGAATTCCAAATACAACGTTATGAGTGAGACCTGCTACAAAGCAGGATAAAAGTCCATACATACTGCCTTGATCTTCTTTAATAAAATCGCCTTCAAATTCATTTGTCAAAAAATATAAGCGAGATTCATTAGTACCATCATTTCTATAATGTATTGCACCTTCAAGTCCGAAAGGTACTATGAGATGATGGCATTTTGCAAGAAAAGACAGGTTGGGATTGTTATTGAGCTGCCAAATGAAGTCTAATGCTGTTCTTTCCCAGGAAAGACTTCTGCTGATATTGACACCTTTTGAACGTAAATCATCTGCATTTATAACTACTATAGTATTTTTAATATGAAATTTTTCAAGATGCTGCCAAAGACTATTAGATCCTATGGGATTATTCATTTTGTATATAACTACAGGAGTTTTATTAGGGGATTTAAGTGATAGAGGCCAAAACTCCTTACTAGAATTAAATCCATTATCTTCGTCATCCAATATAACTAAATCAGCATTTTCATCATCATTGACTACTGGAAGCAGTTCTGGTATTTTATCACAGGGACCAGTATATCCTAAAAAGTTTTTTATCCTGTATACTTTATTCTTATCGTTTTTTTTGCCGCTTAGAGAAAATAGTCCTAATTCGGAAGTAGAGTGTAAAATTTCTTTTGGTAGAATTCCATTTGAATAATCTAATTCAGGTGATATTACAGGTAAATTTGTTGCGGCAGCTATAAATTTTGATAAAAGCAGTGCTTCTCCAGGTTTTATGTCACTATGTACATAGGGATATGATTGCCAATTTAATCCCCTTATGCAGCTATTAGTTTTCCACTGCAATAAATTTATACAAATATCTCCAGATACCACTATTTTTAATTGTTTTTTATTCATAGTATTTTCCTCCTACTAGAAGTATAATAAAATAATTATATAAAAATAATATTTACATAATTTTATTTTATAGAACTATAATCAGCAATAATTTAAATCTTATATGGACATAGAAGATAATTCTCATGCTAATTTAAGATTATATAAAAATTATAGAACAAATATGGTGATTTATTAATATTCATTGATGATAGTATAAACTCTATCAAAAACTTTTTCAAGTAATTATGATTATTTGATAATAATTACTGGTGGTAAAATTACATTAATATGTATAATAAAAAATAATTATCTGTAACGGTGAATTGATTAAATTATTAATGTATAATATATAGAGCGTATTTTTATAAGGGAGAGGATTATATATGAGTTATAAATTAATTTGCATTGACATGGATGGAACTCTTTTAGATGATAAAAAAGAAGTAAGCGAAAAAAATTTAAATGCTTTAAGAGAAGCTATTAAAAAAGGAGTAAAAATAGCAGTATGTACAGGAAGGCTTTTTGCTTCAGCTAGATATTATGCAGAACTTATTGGTGTAAAGGCTCCAGTTATAGCCTCTAATGGAGCATATATAAGAGAAAAGGATAGAAATGATGTTATTTATGAACTTTCTATAGGTGTGGATAGGTGCAAAGAATTACAAAACATACTTAATAAGTATAAATTTAATGTGTATTATAATAAATACGATTCAGTAATTACGAAAAATGGATTCTTCCAAGGTAACACTTATGCTATAATGAATAAAAATTTATCTGATAATAATAAGATAAAATTAGTTACAGTTGAGGATATAGATAAAATTATTGAAGAAGAAGGCGATGATATTTTAAAATGTATATGCATTAGTGATGATTATGAAAATCTAGTAAAGGCAAAGGATGAAATACTGAAAACTGGATATTATGAGGTGGTAAGTTCTAATAGAGATAATATAGAAATAATGATTAAAGGGGTATCGAAAGGTAGAGCAGTAAAAGTTTTAGCGGATTTTTATAATATTTTACAATCAGAAGTTATTTGCATTGGAGATAATGAAAATGATTTTTCAATGATAGAATTTGCAGGTCTTGGGGTTGCCATGGGAAATGCCACTGATCATGTAAAAAAAATTGCAAATTATATAACGGATACAAATAATGAGGATGGTGTAGCGAAGGTAATAGAAAAATTTGTGCTTTGATAGTTTAGCATATTTTGTTTGAGTAATAAAATTTTATAACTTATTTTTTGCGGGAGATGGATTTATAATGATTTTGGAACAGGAAAATTTAAATATAGTTTTATTTCAGCCTGAAATACCTCAGAATACTGGGAATATAGCTAGAACTTGTGTGCTTACAAATAGTAAGCTGCATTTAATAAGACCTCTTGGATTTAGTTTAGATGAAAAACATCTTAAAAGAGCAGGTCTGGATTATTGGGATCAATTAGATATGAAAGTATATGAATCTTTTGAAGAATTAAGACAGCTATATAAAAATTCAGATTTTTACTTTTCTACTACTAAAGGTAAAAATTATTATGATGATGTTCATTTTAAACAGGGAGATTTTATTGTATTTGGAAGAGAATCCTGTGGACTTCCAGATGAAATAAGAGATAGTGATCCTGAAAAATGTATAAGAGTGCCCATGATAAAAACAAGTCTTAGATCCTTGAATCTTTCAAATACAGTAGCTATAGTAGCTTATGAAGGATTAAGACAAATTGGTTTTAAAAACATGAAATAATTTTAATATAGGTAAATAATTATAATGAGGAGAATTTTAATGGATAAAATTAAAATTATAACGGTAAGTACTGCAGATTTGAATGAAGACATAATAAAAAAATATGATATAGAAGTATTGCCTCTTGTAGTGAATATAGGTGAAAATACTTATTTAGATGGTATAGATATAAAAACCCCAAAGCTTTTAGAATATATGAAAGTTAGTGAGGAATTTCCGACTACTTCTCAGGTTAATCCACAAAGATGTCTGGAATGTTTTGAAAAATATATTCATGAAGGATATAAAATATTATTTTTAAATATGTCTTCAAAAATGAGCGGTACTTATCAGGCGTCCTGTATAGCTAGAGATATGATTGATAAAAAAGAAAATATAGTTATTATTGATACTTTAAATGTTACTTCTGGTCTTGGAGTACTTGTACTGAAGGCATGTAGGCTAAGAGAAGAGGGGCTTAATCTTTATGAAATAAAAAAGCAGATAGAAGAAACTATTCCCCACGTTAAAAGTGCTTTAATTTTTAATAGTCTTGAAAATCTTGTAAAAGGAGGAAGGCTATCAAAAACTGCAGGAACTATTGGCGGTATTCTTGGTATAAAACTTATATTGGAAATAAAAGATGGAGAAATTTCAGTAATGAATAAGGTTAGAGGAACGAAGAAGGCAGTAAAAACTGTTTTGAATTATTTAGATGATCTGGGAGTGTCTCATAAGGATACAGCTATATTATTGCATATTGACTCAGAAGAGGTTAGATGTAGTTTGAGGACAAACTTACAGAATAATAACACTAATTTTATAGAATGTGAAGTTGGATGTGTAGTTGGAACACATTCGGGAGCTGATGCCTGTGGAGTATTTTTTATTGAAAAATACTAAATATATTATTTAGTATTATATAGCCACAGGCTATTTGTATATGGGTAAGTATGTTATACTATTTATTAGTAATACAAATTAATTTTAATTTAGGTGATGATATGAATTTAGATTTTAATTTAAATTTGACACAACAACAAAAACTTGTAATGACACAGCAAATGCAATTATCTGTAAAACTTTTGCAGATGTCCAATTATGAATTGTTAGATTATGTAAATAAAGAAATAGAAGAAAATCCTGTAATAGATGCAGAAGCTTCAGGGGTTTTGAAGGAAGACAATAATGAGATTGATTACAATAAATTATCTAAATATTTAGAAGATGACAATTACAGTAGTAAAGAAATCTCTAGAAATAATGAAGATGTATCCCCTTTTAATTTCATATCAGAACAAAAGTCATTAAAAGATTTTTTAAAAGAACAAATTATAGATTTGTTTGAAAATGATTACATTAGATCCATATGTTTTTATATTATTGAATCTATAAATAATTTAGGATATTTATCAGAGAGTATAGAAAATTTATCTAATAGCTTAAAGGTAGATTCTAAATATATAAGTGAAGCTCTAAAAGTAATACAGTCACTAGATCCTACGGGTATTGGAGCTAGAGATTTAAAGGAATGTTTAATGATACAAGCTAGGAAAAAAGGTATATTAGATAACAAACTTAAGGAAATAATAGATAGATATTTAGAAGATATAGCTGATAATAAATATAATAAAATTGCGAAAGATATGAATATAACAATTCATGAAGCTCAAATTTATGGAGACATAATAAAATCCTTTGAACCAAAACCCTCTAGGGGATTTTACACAGGTGATGAAACTGAATATATAATACCAGATGCTTATATTAAGCAAGTCAAAGAAGATTTATATATTTTAATGAATGACAATTTTATTCCCAAGATTTCAATTAATAATATATATAAGAATATTTTAAATAATTCTCAGGATGAAGATGCTAAAAAATATGTTAAAGAAAAGATAAATGGTGCAACTTTTTTAATAAAAAGTATAGATATGAGAAGAAATACTATTTATAGAGTTATTGAACAAATTGTTGATATTCAAAGAAATTATTTTTTAGATAAGCATAGTTATTTAAAACCAATGACTTTAAAAGATATTTCTGAGAGAATTAATATGCATGAATCTACTATCAGCAGAGCTATTAGAGATAAATATATAAATACTGATAGAGGTATTATGAAAATTAAAGATTTATTTACTACTTCCATAAGTAATAATAAAAATGAGGATATATCTACAATAAAAGTGAAAAAATATATTAGGGATATAATTGATAAGGAAGATAAATCAAAACCCATTTCAGATCAGCAAATAAGTGATATTTTAAAAAATGAAGGCATGAAAATTTCTAGAAGAACTATAGCAAAATATAGGGATGAAATGGAAATAAAATCATCTAGTAAAAGAAAAAGATTTTAGACTTTTTAGTATTTTAATAAAATAATTTAGATTTTTTTTTAAAATACTATTTAAAAATAAAAATTTTTATTTTATAATATTAACTGGGACATGAATTGAGTTACTGGGACATCATAAGGCCAGAGAGGTGGTTTAATTGCAGGAAGTTTTAAAGTTACAGCAAAAAATTGTTCCAGAGCTTATGGACTTACTTGAAAAACGATACAATATTCTTAGAGCAATTTACTATAATCAGCCAATAGGTAGAAGGATTTTGGCAAACCATTTAGAGATTGGAGAAAGAATAGTCAGAACGGAGATTAATTTTTTAAAAAAGCAGAATTTGATAAATATAAGTACTCCGGGAATGACTGTAACCGCAGAAGGTGAAGAAATAATTAATAAGCTTAAAGACTTTATTCACGAATTTAAAGGATTAAGTGAAATAGAACAATCTTTGAAGAAGGTTTTAAAAATTAAAGATGTTATAATTGTTCCAGGAGATGTAGAAGAAGATCATACAGTTATGAAAGAGCTCGGAAGAACTGCTGCTCAATATGTAAAAAGAATTATTAAGGATAATACAATTGTAGCAGTTACTGGCGGTACTACTATAAAAGAAGTAGTTGATAGTTTCCCCTGTATTCCATATTTTAAAAATACCACTGTAGTTCCTGCAAGAGGAGCTATGGAAAGAATGGTGGAAACAGAAGCCAATACTCTTGCCGCTAGATTTGCAAATAAGCTAGGGGCAAAATACAAACTTTTAAGTGTTCCAGAAAATTTAAGTGATTTAGCTTTTAGCACAATTCTCAATGAGAAGAGCATTAAAAATGTCATAAATATGCTTCACAATGCAGATGTTGTCATATATGGAATTGGAAGAGCTGATGAAATGAGTACAAGACGAGGATTAAGTCAAGAAGAAATTAATGTTATATTGGAAAAAAAGTCTGTAGGTGAAGCCTTTGGTTATTATTTTGATAAAAAGGGAAAAGTAGTTCATTCTACTCCATCTATAGGATTGTCTATGGAAGATATAAAAAAAATAGATAACCTTGTAGCAGTGGCTGGAGGAAAATCTAAAGCAGATGCCATAGTTTCTACTCAGCTTAGTAATGACAAAAATGTACTTATAACTGATGAAGGAACAGCTATAGAAATGTTAAACATAACAAATGATAATTAGTAAAACAATTTATTTTATTAAGTATTATTTATGATACTTAGTAAATAATATGTTTTGTTAATATATATAAAGCTAATATTATATATTTACATATAATTTAGAATATTTTATTTTGGAGGTATTAAAATGACAAAAGTAGCTATTAATGGTTTTGGAAGAATAGGAAGATTAGCTTTAAGAAGAATTCTTGAAGTACCTGGTTTAGAGGTAGTTGCAATCAATGATTTAACTGATGCAAAAATGTTAGCACACTTATTCAAATATGATTCATCACAAGGTAGATTCAATGGTGAAATTGAAGTTAAAGAAGGAGCTTTCGTTGTTAACGGAAAAGAAGTTAAAGTTTTCGCAGAAGCAGATCCTGAAAAATTACCATGGGGAGAACTAGGAATTGATGTTGTTCTTGAATGTACTGGATTCTTCACTAAAAAAGAAAAAGCTGAAGCTCATGTAAGAGCTGGTGCTAAAAAAGTTGTTATTTCAGCTCCTGCTGGAAATGACTTAAAGACAATAGTATTTAACGTTAATAACGAAGATCTTGATGGAACTGAAACAGTTATATCAGGTGCATCATGCACAACTAACTGCTTAGCTCCAATGGCTAAAGTATTAAACGATAAATTCGGAATAGAAAAAGGATTTATGACTACAATCCATGCTTACACTAATGACCAAAACACATTAGACGGCCCACACAGAAAAGGTGATTTCAGAAGAGCTAGAGCTGCTGCTGTCAGCATAATCCCTAACTCAACTGGTGCTGCTAAAGCTATCGCTCAAGTTATCCCAGAATTAAAAGGTAAATTAGATGGAAACGCTCAAAGAGTTCCAGTTCCAACTGGTTCAGTAACTGAATTAATTTCAGTTCTTAAGAAAAATGTTACAGTTGAAGAAATCAATGCTGCTATGAAAGAAGCTGCAAATGAATCTTTCGGATACACTGAAGATGAAATAGTTTCAGCTGACGTTGTTGGAATATCTTATGGTTCATTATTTGATGCAACTTTAACTAAAATTGTAGATGTTGATGGATCACAATTAGTTAAAACTGTTTCTTGGTATGATAATGAAATGTCATACACTTCACAATTAGTTAGAACTTTAGAATATTTCGCTAAAATTGCAAAATAGTCTTAAAAGTTAATAATTGAAATTTTAAAATGTGAACATAGTAAATAGGTCTGGTTTTGTAGTTAAGGCTATGAGGCTGGGCCTTTTTAAAACTAAATATGTAAATATAGATTCTAGTAGATATAAAACATTTTTTTAAATAATTTTTATGAGGTGAAATGATATGTCATATAACAAAAAGACAATTGAAGATATTGATGTTAAAGGTAAAAGAGTATTAGTAAGATGTGATTTTAATGTACCTTTAAAAGATGGCGTTATAACTGACGAAAACAGACTTAATGGTGCACTTCCAACTATAAAATATTTAACAGAAAAAGGTGGAAAGGTTATCCTTTGCTCACATCTTGGAAAAGCTAAAGGACCAGATCCAAAGCTTACTCTTGCTCCAGTTGCAAAGAGACTTTCAGAATTACTTGGAAAAGAAGTTGTTTTTGCAGCAGATGATACTGTTGTAGGAGAAAATGCTAAAAAAGCTGTTGAAAACTTAAAAGAGGGAGAAGTTGTTCTTCTTCAAAATACAAGATACAGAAAAGAAGAAGGAAAGAACGAAGAAAACTTCTCAAAAGAATTAGCTTCACTTGCTGATGTATATGTAAATGATGCTTTTGGTACAGCTCATAGAGCTCACTGCTCAACAGTTGGTGTAACTCAATTCGTTGGAACTGCTGCATGCGGATACTTAATTCAAAAAGAATTAAAATTCTTAGGAGAAGCAGTAGAAAATCCAGTAAGACCATTCGTAGCTATTCTTGGTGGAGCTAAAGTTTCAGATAAAATCAATGTTATAAACAATCTTCTTGAAAAAGTTGATACATTAATCATTGGTGGAGGAATGGCTTATACATTCTTAAAAGGCCAAGGATATACTATTGGTAAATCACTTGTTGAAGAAGATAAAGTAGAATATGCAAAAGAAATGCTTGAAAAGGCTAAAGCTAAGGGTGTAAAATTATTACTTCCAATAGATAACGTAGTTGGAGCAGAGTTCAGTGCTGATACTAAACCAGTAACTACTGAAGATGCAAATATTCCAGAAGGATACATGGGTCTTGACATCGGACCTAAAACTGCTGGAGAATATGCTGCAGCTGTTAAAGAAGCTAAAACAGTTATCTGGAACGGACCAATGGGAGTATTTGAATTCGAAAACTTTGCTAAAGGAACAATAGCTGTTGCTAAAGCTATGGCTGAAGCTGATGCTACAACAGTTATAGGTGGTGGAGATAGTGCTGCTGCTGTTAATCAATTAGGATTTGGAGACAAAATGACTCATATTTCAACTGGTGGTGGAGCTTCACTTGAATTCCTAGAAGGAAAAGAACTTCCAGGAATAGCAGCACTTAATGATAAATAATTAAGATATATATGGAATAGAAAAATTGTTTGATAAATTTTTCTATTCTGTCTTTAACTTTAATAAATATTATTAAATAATAAATATTATTGTAAAGGTTATTTACAGACTATTTGTTAATGATATAATATAACTGAAAAATAAATAATTAGAAAATAAAATATTAATATAAATTTTATATTATAAAATTGGAGCGTGAATTATATGAGTAGAACACCAATAATAGCTGGAAACTGGAAGTTAAATAATACAATTAGTGAATCTTTAAAATTAATTGAAGAACTAAAACCACTTGTTAAGGATGCAAAGGCAGACGTTGTTGTAGCACCTACTTCTATTGCTTTGGAAGCAGTTGTAAATGCTGTTAAGGGAACAAATGTTAAAGTAGCTGCACAAAACGCTCATTTTGAAGAAAGTGGAGCTTTCACTGGAGAAATATCTCTAAAAGCACTTCAAGAATTAGGTGTGGAATATGTAATACTTGGACACAGTGAAAGAAGAGAATATTTCAATGAAACAGATGCTGCATTAAACAAAAAGGTAAAAGCTGCATTTGCACATGGAATAACTCCAATACTTTGCTGTGGTGAAACTCTTGAAGAAAGAGAAGCAAATGTAACTAATGAAGTTACAGGAAAACAGATAAAATTAGACTTAGCAGGATTAAATGCTGATGAAGCTGCTAAAGTTGTAATAGCTTACGAACCAATCTGGGCAATTGGAACAGGTAAAACAGCTACAGATGAGCAAGCCAATGAAACAATAGGAGCTATAAGAAAAACTGTTGCTGAAGTTTTCGGACAGGAAGTTGCTGATAAAGTGAGAATTCAATATGGTGGATCAGTTAAACCAGGAACTATAAAAGCTCAAATGCAGCAACCAGAAATTGATGGAGCACTAGTTGGAGGAGCAAGTTTAAAAGCTTCTGATTTTGCAGCTATTGTTAATTTCTAGAGGTAAGTTAAAGAAAAAAATAGATTTATGATATGTAATCTATGAAGCACATGTGCTTCATAGATTACAATGAAAATATTTTTTAATTAAATATTTTTTGTAGAAAATGTATAAATAAACTCGATTTAAAATAAAAATTGTATTTATTTTGCTTCAAAAAATAGTATTTATATAATATAATCTAGGTAAAGTATTAACAAATTATATAATTAGTTTATGATGGATTACTTAAATAAGGTTTTATTTTGATACATAAGGATACTTGGTATTTATATTTAAATTTTATAAACTTGAAAATAACATATAATTATTATATTTATATGTTAATATATATTAAATTTTAAGCGTGTGGAGGAATTGAAATGGCTAAAAAACCTGTTATGTTAATGATATTAGATGGATTTGGACTAACGGACAAAGTAGATGGAAATGCGGTAAAAGCAGCTAATAAACCAAATATTGATAATATATTTACACATTATTATAGTACAACTTTAGGGGCTAGTGGCTTAAGTGTTGGATTACCTGATGGACAAATGGGAAATTCAGAAGTTGGACATTTAAATATAGGCGCAGGAAGAGTTGTTTATCAATCTCTTACAAGAATAACTAAAGCTATTGAGGATGGCGAGATATTTGAAAATGAAGCTTTAAATAAAGCTGTTACTAGTGCTTTAGAGAAAGATTCAACATTACATTTAATGGGACTATTATCACCAGGTGGAGTTCATTCACATATAGACCATTTAAAAGGATTATTAAAGCTTGCTAAAGAAAAAGGTGTTAAAAAGGTATTTGTACATGCATTCCTAGATGGTAGAGATGTAGCTCCATCTTCAGCAAAAGAATATATAACAGAAATTGAAGATTATATGAAAGAACTTGGTGTTGGTAAAATTGCCAGCCTTTCTGGAAGATATTATGCCATGGATAGAGATAAGAGATGGGAAAGAGTTCAGCTTGCATACAATGCAATAGTACTTGGCCAGGGAGAAACTGCTGGAAGTGCATTAGAAGCTGTAGAAAAATCTTATCATGACAATAAAACAGATGAATTTGTTCTTCCAACAGTTATAGTTGAAAATGGAACTCCATTAGCTACTATAAAAAATAATGATTCAGTAATATTCTTTAATTTTAGACCAGATAGAGCAAGAGAAATAACAAGAGCAATAAACGATAAGGAATTTGATGGTTTTAAAAGAGAAACTTTAAACTTAACTTTTATAACACTAACAGAATACGATTCAACATTAGAAGGTGTAGAAGTAGCTTATAAGCCAGAAACACTAAAAAATACTCTTGGAGAATATGTAAGTAACCTTGGTAAAAAACAACTTAGAATTGCTGAAACTGAGAAATATGCTCACGTAACCTTCTTCTTTAATGGTGGTGTAGAAGAACCTAATAAGGATGAAGATAGAGCATTAATAGCATCTCCAAAGGTAGCAACTTATGATCTTAAACCAGAAATGAGTGCTTATGAAGTTACTGATGAGTTATTAAAGAGACTTGATACAGATCAGTATGATATGATTATATTAAACTTTGCTAATCCAGATATGGTAGGACATACAGGAATATTTGAGGCAGCTAAAGCAGCAATAGAAGCTGTAGATGTATGTTTAGGTAAAGTTGTGGATAAAATATTAGAAAAAGACGGTACTGTATTTATAACAGCTGATCATGGTAATGCTGAACAGATGATAGATTATTCTACAGGCAATCCTATGACAGCACATACAATTGATCCCGTACCATTTGTATATGTAAGTAAGGAATCAAAGGAACTTAGAGATGGAGGAGCTCTTGCAGATATAGCACCTACAATACTTGATGCTATGGGTCTTGAGCCACCAGTTGAAATGACTGGAAAAAGTTTAATAAAAAAATAACAAAAGGGTTACAATAATTGATGGTATTGTTTGGGTAAAATAAATTAAAATATAATTGAGAAATAAGTAATTAAAATTTTATGGTAAATACACTATATTTAGTTAAATATATAATTGGATATAGTTTATTAATAAATATTTTATGGGAGGAATTTATAATATGAGTTACGAAGTTGAAATTGTAGATGTATATGCTAGACAAATATTAGATTCAAGAGCATTACCTACAGTAGAGGTAGAAATTACATTAGAAGATGGAACTATTGGTAGAGCAGCAGTACCTTCAGGTGCTTCCACTGGGTCTTTTGAAGCAGTAGAACTTAGAGATAATGATAAAAGTGTATATAATGGTAAGGGTGTATTAAAAGCAGTAGATAATGTAAATAATATTGTAGCTCCAGAACTTATAGGATCGAATATTTTTAATCAAGTGGCAATTGATAATGCCCTTATAAAATTAGATGGCACAGAAAACAAGGGGAAACTTGGAGCAAATGCTACTTTGGGTGTGTCGTTAGCTGTGGCAAGAGCGGCAGCAGCATATCTTGGAATAAGCTTATATTCATATATAGGCGGAGTTAATGCCAAAGTTTTACCTGTTCCTATGATGAATATATTAAATGGTGGTAAACATGCAGATAATAATGTAGATCTTCAAGAATTTATGGTTATGCCAGTAGGAGCTAAGAGCTTTAGTGAAGCACTTAGAATGGGCTCAGAAGTTTACCATGCACTAAAATCAAATCTTAAGGCTAAGGGACTTGAAACAGCAGTAGGAGATGAGGGTGGTTTTGCACCAAATCTAAAAAGTAATGAAGAAGCTATAGAAGTTATAGTAGAGGCTATAAAATCAGCCGGATATGAACCAGGTAAGGATGCTTTTATTGCTCTTGACCCTGCATCTTCAGAATTCTATGAAGACGGAAAGTATAATCTAGCTGGAGAAGGTAAGATTTTATTACCATCAGAAATGGTAGATTTTTATGAAAATTTAGTAAATAAATACCCAATAATATCAATTGAAGATGGTTTAGCAGAAGAAGATTGGGAAGGTTGGAAACAACTTACTGATAGACTTGGAAACAAAATCCAACTTGTAGGTGACGATCTATTTGTAACTAATACTTCAAGACTTAAAAAGGGAATTGAATTAGGTGTTGCTAATTCTGTTCTTATAAAATTAAATCAAATTGGTACATTAACTGAAACATTAAATACTATAGAGATGGCTGAAAGAGCTGGATATACAGCAGTTGTTTCTCATAGATCTGGTGAAACAGAAGATACAACTATTTCTGATCTAGTAGTTGCAGTTAATGCAGGACAAATTAAAACTGGTGCACCAGCAAGATCTGAAAGAGTTGCTAAGTACAATCAATTATTAAGAATAGAAGAATCACTTGGAGAAGTAGGAGAATATAGAAGTATTGATGCATTCTATAATCTAAAAAAATAGTATTTAGCATAAATATAGATACCACTTGATACTCTTGTTATCAAGTGGTATTGTCAGAAGTTTCGCACTTGAAAATTTTTTAGGACGATAGTCCGTTGATTTATAACTATTTGTATAAAATTAAGGAAAAGTCATTAATTCCGATTTATACTGGAAATTAAAGAGAAAAAATTTGCATAA
>Ga0334886_1002615_pt1 | contig 17473 bp, 13 predicted proteins | sample GraSluR1_MG_9_FD_207232 | JGI IMG/M metagenome (GOLD analysis project Ga0334886, IMG submission 207232) | Sludge microbial communities from methane-producing bioreactor in Wageningen University, Netherlands - Granular Sludge_27_06-R1 | ecosystem: Engineered > Bioreactor > Anaerobic >...
CGCACGCGGCCGCGGCAACGGCGCCGAGATAGAACTGCCCTTGAGCGCCGATGTTGAAGAGGCTCGCCCGGAACGCGAAGGCGAAAGCAAGTCCGGTAAGGATGAGCGGGGTGGCCTTCGCGAAGATGTCCGCGATATTGTAAATGTCGCGGAACGCGTAGCTGAAGAGATCTCCGTAGAGCTTCAGAGGGTTGTGGTCAAGAAGGAGCATCAACAAGCCTCCTGCGGCAAGTCCCAAAAGGACCGACCACAACGGAAAAAGCGCGGTCCAGAAAGAGTTGTCCCGCTCCCCGACGAGAGTCCGGATTGTTCCGGATTTAGTCTCCTTCGTCCCCGGAGCGCTCATGCCGCGCCACCCATTCCGCCCGCGAGGAGCATGCCTATCTTTTCCACGGAGGCTTCGCTCCTTTTGAACTCGCCGAGGATGCGGCCGCGAAAGATCACGGCGATGCGATCGGAGAGCTTGAGGACTTCCGAAAGTTCCGTCGAAACGAGGAAAACAGCCTTCCCCCGGTCCCGTTCGTCAAGAAGCGTCCTATGAACGTGGTCGGCGGCTCCGAGGTCAAGCCCTCTGGTCGGCTGCACCGCGACGAGAAGCCGGCTTCCCGCTTCTATTTCTCGGGCCGCCACGATCTTCTGTTGATTCCCTCCCGAGAGCCCTTTAACCTTTGCTGCGGGGGAGGGGGTCTTGATGCCGAACTGTTTTATCAGACGCTCCGCGTTCTCTCGTACCTTCTTCATTCGCAAAAAACCGAAACGCGAGTATGCGGAGAGGTTTTTCAAAATAAGGTTTTCCTCCACAGTCATATCCAAAACAAGCCCCTCCCGATGGCGGTCGGCCGGTATATACCCGGTTCCCGCCTGAAACGCGGCCTCCGGAACACCGGGGCGAATCGAACGGCCGTCCAAAAGGATTTCGCCGCTCTCGGGAATCCGCAATCCGCAAAGAACGTCCGCAAGCTCTTCCTGTCCATTGCCGCTGACCCCGGCAATCCCGAGGATCTCGCCCGCCCTCACCGAAAGAGAGAGTGTGTCGACCACGCGATTCCCCCTGTCGCCAAGAATAGAGAGCGCTCTGACGTCAAGCACGACGTTCCCGGGGGCGCCGGCGGGTTTCCCTTCTGTAAGAACGAGTTCGCGGCCGACCATGCAGGTGACCAGATCGGATTCGGAAGCGTCGCTAACTCTGAAATCACCGGCGTTTCTCCCTCCTCGAAGGACGGTCACCGAGTCGGCCACGGCAAAAACCTCCGCGAGCTTGTGCGTGATGAAGAGCACCGTGTTGCCCGAGGCGCGGAACTCCCTGAGGAAAGAGAAGAGATTCTCCGCCTCTCCCGGCGTCAGCACCGCGGTCGGCTCATCGAGGACCAATATGCGGGCGCGGCGGTAGAGGGCCTTGAGAATTTCGACCTTCTGCTGCATTCCCACGGAAAGCTGGTCGATCCGCGCAAACGGGTCGACTTCGAGACCGTATTTTTTCCCGAGCGCATCGATCTCCGCCGCTGCGGCATGCCTCGAAAGCGGTTTGCCGTCGTTCGGCGCAAGGCCGAGCACGACGTTCTCCCAGACGGTATGCACGGGAACAAGCGTGAAATGCTGATGAATCATGCCGATACCGAGAGTCATCGCATCGCGCGGCGAACGGATCGAAACGGTACGTCCGTCGACCTCGATGGAACCGGAGTCCGGCTGGTACAGTCCGTAGAGTATTTTTACGAGCGTCGATTTGCCCGCCCCGTTCTCTCCCAGAAGCGCGCGAACCTCTCCCTCGCCGACGGAGAGCGTGACATCGGAATTGGCAAGCACCCCTGGGAAAGCCTTAGAAATACCTCTTAGGGCAAGCGCCGACGGTACGGAGAATTCCATCATTCTCCTCCTTTTTTCGGAAAACAAAGAGGGAGCCCCGGAATACGCGCCGGGGCTCTCCCTCGTTCTTTCGAGATCTTACGGCTTCTCGGGGAACTCGGAAAGGAAGAAGAGCACGTCTCCCTTTTTCACGGCCTCCTCGGCGTCGGCGACGATCCGGCGAACCTCCGGCGAGACTTCGTCGGAATAGGCGACCTTCACGATGCCCTCCGCGATTCCCGCGCCGTTCACCACGGGCTTCAGCGTGCCGTCAAGATACTTCTTCACAGCCCAGGTGTACATGTTGGCGAAATCGAAGTACACGCTCGCGACGACGGTCCCCGGAGCGACCGAGTTCTGATCGCTGGCGAACCCGACGTACTTCACGCCCTTCTCTTTCGCCGCCTGTATCGCTCCCAGACCGACCTGATTGGCGTAGAAGAAGAGGACGTCGGCGCCGCCGTCGATCATCGAGCTGGCCATCTGCTTGCCGAGAGCGACATCGCTCCATGAGTTCGCATAGGCCCGGGCGACCTGCAGATCGGGCCGGCCGATTCTGGCGGCCCATTCGTACGTGTTCAGAAGCCGGATCATCAGCTTGTTGGGGAAGCCTCCGGCGATACCTATCTTTCCGCTCTTCGTCACATGTCCGGCGACGATTCCGGCGAGGAAGCTTGCCTCGTACTCCTTGGGCAGGACCGGCATCACGTTGGGTTCCGCGGCGTTCATGCCGTTCACCACGCAGAAAACAGTGTTCGGGTACTTGGGCGCGACGCGGGCCGCAGGCTCGTCGAACTGCGTTCCGGCCGCCATGATCAGATCGTAGCCGCGCTCCGCGTAGTTGCGGAACGTGGATTCATAGTCTCCGGCCTGGACGTTCTCGACGTACTCCATCTTCGTCCCCAGCTCCTTGTTCACCGCCTGAAGCCCCGCATAGTTGGTCGCGTTCCAGCTCTGATCGTTGATCGGTCCGGGAAGAACAAGCACCATCTTGTACTCGCCCGGAGCCTTCGCCAACGCAGCGCCTGCACCCAGGCCGAAAAGAAGAACCACCGCGAGCGCCATCACTACATACTTCCGATTCATAGTTTCCCCTCCCTGTTATATGATGAAAACTGCCTCGTACGAGTATATCACAGGCAACGCCGCGCCCGGAATCGCGGCGCGGCGTCCATATGATCGTGGGCTACCTTCCGCCCATCGTGAGGGCCATGACGGCCTTCGCGGTGTGCAGGCGGTTCTCCGCCTCGTCGTAGATGGCCGAGTGCGGTCCGTCGATCACGGAATCCTCGACTTCGTTCACCCTGTCGGCGGGAAGGGCGTGCATGTAGAGCGAGTACTTGTCCGTGAGCGACATTCGGTCGGCGGTGCACTTCCAGTGCTTGTTCGCCTCGAGCGTGCTGTCGATGACCGCCTTGCTCTCGTTGGTGACCCAGTTGCCCCAGTTCTTCGGAATGACCACGTCGGCGTCGCGATAGGCCTCTTCCTGGTCGTTCGTGATGCGGAAGGAGCCGCCGTTCTCAAGAGCGTTCTTCTTCGCCTGCTCGATAACCCAGTCGGGCATCTCGTACCCCTTCGGGTAGGCGAGGGTGACGTCCATCCCGTAGCGGGGGAAGAGAAGCGCCTGGGTGAGCGGCACGGAGATGGGCTTCTTGTGGGTCGTCGCATACGCCCAGATGACGGACACCTTGAGCCCCTTCGTATTTTTGCCCCTCTTCTCCTGGATGGTCATCAGGTCGGCGATGCCCTGAAGCGGGTGGTACAGATCGTCCTGCATGTTGATGATGGGCACGGGAGACCACTTCGCCATCTCCCGAAGGTAGGCGTTGCCTTCCTTCCAGAAGCAGTTGCGGCATGCGATTCCATGCCCCATCCGTGCGAGGATGATCGCGGTGTCCTTGGGAACCTCGCCGTGGGCGATCTGCATGTTGCTCGTGTCGAGGAAGTGGGCATGCCCGCCGAGCTGCGTGATGCCGGCCTCCATGGAGTTGCGGGTACGGGTGGACTGCTCGAAGAACATCAGGAAGACCGTCTTGTTGGGAAGATAGTTCGTCGGTCGGTCCATCGCGAAGTCCTTCTTCAGATCATAGGAGACGTCGAGCAGCGTGTCGACTTCCTCTTTCGTCCACTCCTGAAGCGTGATGAAATGCTTGCCCCTGAAAAGCGTCTGCATTGTATTTTCCTCCTTGAGTTTGCTGTGTACGAGTCGTTCGGCTCTTTAGCCGACGTACTTTTCCGTGTAGATCGACGGCACGACGGCGTAGAGCGCGGCGGCCTTCACCAGCTCGCTCTTCCACGTGCGCTCGTCGGGCGCGTGCGCCTGATCCTCGTGCCCCGGTCCGAAACCGACGCAGGGAATGCCGTAGCGTCCCATGATGGAGACGCCGTTGGTGGAGAAGGTCCACTTGTCGACGAGGGGCTCGCTCTTGAAGAGATCCCTGTATCCGTCCACCATGGACCTGCACGCCGCGTGGTTCTCATCGAGCACCCATGTCGGGAAGAAGCACTCCGTCGGGTATACGAGACCGGTCCAGGAAGGACGGTCGTAAGAGTACATGGAGACCTCCGCACCGGCGGCCTTCACCGCGGGCAGGTTGCGAATCTGCTGCAGTGCCATCTCCCACGTCTCGCCGTGCGTGAGTCTGCGGTCGACGGAGATAGTGCAGCCGTCCGCCACCGCGCAGCGCGACGGAGAGCTGAAGAAGACCTCCGACACGGTGAGGCTCCCCTTGCCCAGGAACGGGTCGAAGTGGAGGTTCTCGTGAAGGGCGCGAAGTTCCTGCAGAATCGGCGCCATCTTGTAGATCGCGTTGTCTCCTCTTTCAGGGGCGGACCCATGGCAGGAGAGCCCCCGCGTGCTCACCTTGATCTCCATACGTCCGCGATGGCCGCGGTAGATGTTGCATGAGGTGGGTTCCGTAAGCACGACGAACTCCGGCGTGTACTTGTCCTCGTTGATGATGTACTGCCAGCAGAGACCGTCGCAGTCCTCCTCCTGAACCGAGCCCACCACCATCAGCGTGAAGTCGCCCGGAAGCCCCAGGTCTTTGATGATCTTCCCCGCGTAGACCATGGAGGCCATGCCGCCCTCCTGGTCGCTGGCGCCTCTTCCGACGATGATTTCGTCGTCCTCGTACCCCTCGTAGGGGTCGTAGGTCCAAAGGGTGCGGTCGCCGATTCCGACGGTATCGATGTGCGCGTCGAGGGCGATCAAGTGTTTGCCGTTCCCGATGAAGCCGAGCACGTTTCCCATGGGGTCGATCTCGACTCTGTCGTAGCCGCAGGCCTCCATCTCGGCCTTGATGCGGTGGATGACTTCCTTCTCTCCGCAGCTCTCGCTTGGAAGAGCGATCATATCCCGGAGGAAACGGGACATCTTCGGCTTGTACTCTTCCGCTTTACTCAAAATTTTCTCGAACGGAATCATAGAATACCTTCTTTCAGTGAATGATAATCCGCCGGTTTCTCGTCATGCACGCATACGGTGCACGTCCGAAAGCCGGAAATCGGGTACAGCGCCGGAATCCCCGGAAGAAGGAGCGGAATACCCGGCGCTGCGGATCATGCCATACCCATCAGTCTCGGCAGGAAGAGCGGGATCTCCGGAACAAACGTAATCAGGAGAAGAACCGCAAGAACGACGAGGATGAAGGGGAAGATCTCCTTGCTCAGCTGCTCGATCGTCAGCTTGCTTATGCCGCAGGCGACGAAAAGGCACGCGCCCACCGGCGGCGTCATCAGCGCGATGTTCAGGGCGACCACCATGATGATGCCGAAGTGCAACGGATGGAAGCCTATCTTCACCGCAAGAGGGTGCAAAATCGGGCCGAGTATGATCAGCGCCGCGGCGATGTCCATGAACATGCCGACGAAAAGCAAAAGCAGCAGGATCATCCCCATGACCACCCACTTGTTCGTGCTCACGCTGAGCATGAGGGCGGCCACCTTCTCCGGGATCTGCTCGATGGTGAGCACCCAGCCGAGGATGGAAGCCGCTGCGATGACGAGGAAGACGACCCCTGTGGTGCGGGCCATCTTCATGAAGATCGGCCACATGTCCTTCAGCGTCAGATTCCGGTAGACGAAGAATCCGATGAACATCGCATAGGCGACCGCTACGGAAGCCGCCTCGGTCGGTGTAAAAATACCCGACAGAATTCCTCCAAGGATGATCGCGGGCATCAACAAAGCCACGAAAGCCTCTTTGAAGGCCACCGCGATTTCCTTCATCGTCGCGCGGCGTTCTCCTACAGGGTAGCCTCGTTTTTTGGAAATCCTCGCGGTAAGAATCATAAGCGCCCCCGCCACCAGCAGGCCGGGAATGACGCCCGCGAGGAAGAGCCCGGCTATTGAGACCTGCATGAAGGCGCCGTAGATGACCATGATGTTCGACGGCGGAATTGTTGGGCCGATGATCGACGACGACGCCGTGACCGCCGCCGAGAAGTCCTTGTCGTACCCCTCTTCCACCATCGCGGGGATGAGCATCGAGCCGATTGCCGCGGTATCGCTCACGGCCGCCCCGGTGATTCCCGCGAAGAAGACGGACGCCAGGATATTGGCGTGCGCCAGCCCGCCCTGAAGATGACCGACGAGCACGTTGCTGAACTTCACCAGCCGGTTCGTAATGCCGCTTTTGTTCATGATCTCCCCGGCCAGGATGAAGAAGGGCATCGCCATGAGGGTGAACATGTCCACCCCGGCGAAGTAGCGCTGCGGAACGATTTGAAGAATGGAGGACATATCCATCCTGAGCATAGCCGCCAAACCGGTGGATCCCAGTACGAACCCAATGGGCATCCCCACCACGATGAGAATCAAAAAAGCGATCGAGATGAACCCGGTCATGACGATCGTTCCTCCTTTAGGGGAACATCCCCGAAATCGAGGCCTTCCTCCCTTTTTACGGTATCGACGATGTCCTCGGACATCAGGATCTCGTCGAGATTCTCCCGGCGAATATCGAGAATCATTTTGCAGACGAGCATGACGATGCAGATCACCGCGCTCACCGGCACGGCCATGAGCCACCACTCCATCGTCGTGTGCAGCGCCGTCGATATCTGGGCCTTTCCTCCCTCGGCCATCCGGAAGCCGTACCTGGCCAGAACGTAGAGGAAGTAGAGAATCAGCCCGTTGGAAACGAAGATGATACATTTCGCGAGCAGGCGCGGAAGCTTCTTGATGAACATCGTCACGCCGACGTGCTCATGGCGCCAGATGCAGAGCGCCACGGAGAGCAGCGCCATCCAGATCATCACGTACCGCGACAGCTCCTCGGACCATCCCAGCGGAGCCCGGACGACGTACCGGAAGAAAACTCCCGCGAGGACCGTGACCGTCATTACTATGGAGAGGAGAAAGACCGGGATCTCAAGTGCGCGCTCCAGCCCGTCGCCCACTTTACGGGCAATGAGAAAGAGACCTTTTTCCTCCGTTGTTTTAAAGCTTTTGACGTCCATAAAACTCCCTGAAGGGGGAATAGGGCTTGCGCCCTATTTCCCCTCCTTTATAGCCTGCTCGATAGCGTCGAGGTACATCTGTGCGAGCGCGACGCCTTCATCCTTGTACGTCTCCTTGATAAACTCCATCGCGGAGGCAAGACCGACATCGCGGAACTCCTGAAGAGCATCGGGTGTGGGGGTGTTGATCTCCATACCGGCCTCGATAAGAGCAGGGAGCCCCTTCTCGGAGGACTCGATGATCCGGTTCAGGCCGCGTCCGGCGACGATCGCGGTGCGAGCCGCGGCGTCGACGATGCCCCGTTCCTTTTCATCCAGCTTCTCGTAGAAGTCCTTGTTCATCACCCAGCAGTAGCTGCTGTAGAGGTGGTTCGTGATGGTGAGATACTTCTGTACCTCGAAGAGCTTTCCTGTAAGCACGATGGGAATCGGGTTGTGCTGTCCGTCGACAACGCCGGTCTGCAACGCCGTATACACCTCGGCCCACGCAACGGGAGTGGCCGCCGCGCCGTAGGCCTTCATCAGGTTCTGGTGGGAGGGAAGGGTCATGGTCCGCATCTTGAGGCCCTTCATATCGGCAACAGTCTTGATCGCCCTTGTGTTGTTCGAAAGCTGGAAGAATCCGCCCGCCTCGCCGTAACCAAGAACCTTGAATCCGGCCTTCTCCTCTATCTCCTTCGCGAGATGCTGACCGAAGGGACCGTCGTAGACCTTCCATGCGATGTCGTAGTTGGGAATGGCGAAGGGAATGTCGACGATGCTGTAAAGGGGGTAGAACGCCGCCATGCCGCCCGCCGAGGCGATGTAGGTCTGGACGACGCCCAGCTTTACCTGCTCCATCGTCTCGCGCTCGTTGCCGAGCTGGCCTGCGGGGAAGATGTCGACTTTGATCGCGCCGTTGCTCTCGGCTTCAACCATGCTTTTGAAGACCGCGGTCATAGCAGCCGTCGCCACCTCGAACGGCTGTTGGGGGTTCAGATGGGCAAGTTTGATCGACTTCGTCGCCGCGAACGCCGCCGCGGAAGTCAGCACAAGGCACGCTACCAGGAACATCAATGCGAATCTCTTCATTTTGTCTCCTCCTTTTCACTCAACGACTCCCGAAATAACACGGGAACCTCTCAAAAGGTACGACCGCGAGCTTCGCGGCTCCGCGCATCCGACGACCGTAATCGAAGCCGTTTCCGGCCGCCGAAATCTCCTTCTCTGTGAAGCGGCATCACCTCCCCGAAAGAGTAGCTTCGGGCGGACGTGCTCCTTACAGCAATCCGGTCATCTTGTTGAATTCGTCGATCTTTTCGTCGATCTTGTCCGCCATCGCGTGAATAGCCCCCCAGTACTCCTCCGCGTCGTACCACTGGGCGTTGAGCTCCTCGGAGGTCTTCCCCTGCTGCTCCACCCAGGTGTAGTATTTCAGGTTGTGCACGCGCTTCCGGTCCTGATAGGTCAGCTCAAGAAGTCCGTCCGTACGGACGCCGAGCACGTGGCGCGCATGGTCCGCAGCCGCGTTCATCTCGGAATAGGAGCCGAACTCCTCCTCCATCTCCTTCAGACGCGAGCCGTACATCTCCATCGAGTCGGTAAAGACGGTCAGGATCACATCCTTCGACGTCAATTCGTAGTACTTCGCCATCTTGACCGCCATCAGCACGTTCGCCGCGCCGGAGATGCCCATCAGCGGAAGCTGGTCGATGAAGTCGTCCTTCAGGCCGAGCGAGCGCAGGTATTTATGTCCTGCGGGTTCGTTGCACAGACGGATGAACCCCATGCTGTCGTCGTCGTCGATGGCCATCACCAGGTCGGTGTTCTTGACGTTGTGCACCCAGGGAACGTGTTTGTCGCCGATACCTTCGATCCTGTGGGCGCCGAATCCGTTCTCCAGCAGCGTGGGGCACTGCAGCGCCTCGCCGACGCCGACCTTGCTGTTCGGGAAAATTTTCTTAAGGTAGTCGCCGCAGGCGGTCGTTCCGGCCGAACCGGAGGTCACGACGACGCCGGCGTAGCGGCCGTCCGCGCCGAGAACTTCCCGCAGCACTTCCTCCATTGCGCTTCCGGTGACCTGATAGTGCCACAGATGGTTCCCCATCTCGTCGAACTGGTTGAAGACCACGATATTGTCCCGCGTACGGCGGAGCTCCCAGACTTTGTCGTAGATCTCCTTGACGTTGCTCTCCGTCCCCGGAGTGGCGATGATCTCGCCCGCGACCGTTTCAAGCCAGTCGAAGCGCTCCCGGCTCATCCCTTCGGGAAGGATGGCGATGGACTCGCACCCCAGGAGCTGCGCGTTGTAGGCGCCGCCGCGGCAATAGTTTCCCGTGGAGGGCCACACGGCCTTCTGGTGAAGCGGATCGAACTGCCCGGTGACAAGACGCGGGGCGAGGCAGCCGAAGCTGGCGCCGACCTTGTGCGCCCCCGTCGGGAACCATTTGCCGACAATGGCGATGATCCGTGCGTCGACGCCGGTCAGCTCTTTGGGAAGCTCGATGTAGTTCACCTTCCCGAAGAGGCCGCCCGTCTTGGTCGGCTCGTTCTTCCACGTGATCCGGAAGAGGTTCGCGGAGTCGACGTCCCAAAGCCCGGTATTCTTCAGTTTTTCTTTGATGGCGGCCGGAGTGTGGTTCTCCGGATCCTTCATCTGTTTAAAAGTCGGGATGACGATGTTGCGCTTTTTCGCCACTTCAACCGCGTTTTTCAAACCCTCTTCGTGAATTGTCAGGTCTATCGAATACGACATATCGCTCCTCCTATTCCAGCCCCGGGTACAGGGGGTGCTTGTTGCAGCTCTCCAGAACCTCGGCCTTGATCGTTGCAAGCTCGGATTCATTCTCGACGTTCCGCACAGCGCGGTCGATCCAGCGGGCGATCCGTCTCATGTCGTCGGCTCCGAAGCCGCGTGTCGTGGCCGCGGGAGTACCGATCCGAATGCCGCTGGTGATGAAGGGGCTCTGCGTATCGAAAGGCACCGCGTTCTTGTTCACCGTCATTCCCGCCTTGTCCAGAGCGGCCTCGGCGGCTTTGCCGGTGACTCCCTTGGCGGTCAGGTTCACCAGGATGAGGTGGTTGTCGGTTCCGCCGGAGACAAGGTGATAGTCGAGCGAAAGCAACTCCTCGGCGAGCGTCTTCGCGTTTGCGACGACCTGCTTCTGGTACTCCTTGAAGGACGGCTGAAGCGCCTCGCGGAAGGCAACGGCCTTTGCGGCGATCACATGCATCAGAGGACCGCCCTGCATGCCGGGGAAGATGTTCTTGTCGATGGCCTTCGCGTACTCCGCCGTGGTCATGATCATGCCGCCGCGCGGGCCGCGAAGCGTCTTGTGCGTCGTCGAGGTGAGGAAGTGGCAGAACGGGACCGGGTCCTTGTGGCATCCGGCGGCGATCAGTCCGGCGATGTGGGCGATGTCGAAGAAGAGCAGCGCGCCGACCTTGTCCGCGATGGCGCGGAATTTCTCGGCGTCGATCTCGCGGGGGTATGCGGAGCCGCCGCAGACGATCATCTTCGGTTTGTGTTCGACGGCGAGACGCTCCACCTCGGCGAAATCTATCTGCTCGGTCGCCTTGTCGACGCCGTAGGGAACGATGTTGTACAGCTTGCCGGAGAAGTTTACGGGAGATCCGTGGGTCAGATGTCCGCCGTGCGCGAGGTTCATGGCGAGAATGGTGTCCCCGGGCTGCAGCACGGAGAAGTAGACCGCCATATTCGCCTGCGATCCGGAGTGCGGCTGCACATTGACGTGGTCGCACCCGAAGAGCTCTTTTGCCCGGTCGCGCGCCAGATCCTCCGCCTTGTCCACGACGTGGCAGCCGCCGTAGTATCTGGCGTGCGGATAGCCTTCGGCGTACTTGTTCGTCATGACCGAACCCATTGCGGTAAGCACCCCGCGGGAGACGAAGTTCTCCGACGCGATCAGTTCGATACCGTTCCGCTGGCGGGCCAGCTCCTCGCCGATAGCCTCGAAAATCTCAGGATCGGCGTCCCGAAGAAACTCCTGCCCCTTCTCTAACATGGAAACCCACTCCTTTCAAGTTGTCCCGAAAAGTCCTCGATGGTAGGCTCGACAAGCATCGGCGCCCCCACCGACTTTCGTGCGCTCTCTATATCCTTCAGACCGTTCCCGGTCACGACGACGGCAACCCGTTCGCCCCGTCCGAGAAGTCCTTCTTTCGCCATTTTCCTGAACCCGGCGAACGCCGCCGCCCCCGCCGGCTCCCCGAAGACGCCCGTCTTCCGTGCAAGCTCGGGAATCGCGGACAGAATCTCCTCGTCGGAGACCGTAACCATATCGCCCTCGGAAGAGCGTACGGCCCGAAGCGCCTTGGCCCAGTTGCGGGGCGCGCCCACGGAAATGCTGTCCGCCACGGTATCGGCCGGGCCGAACGCAACGCGCTCCGCCTTGTTCTTGAACGCCTCGTAGATCGGCTTCGCTCCCTGCGCCTGGACGCCGACGATCTTCGGCATCCTGGAGATCAACCCCATGCGGAGAAGATCGCTGAAGCCCTTGTACAATCCGCCGATGCAGCAGCCGTCGCCGACCGAGATGAACACCCTGTCCGGGAGATCCCAGCCCGTCTGCTCCGCGATCTCGAGCGCGCAGGTCTTCTTGCCCTCCACGAGGTACGGGTTGATCGCGCAATTCCGGTTGTACCAGCCGTACTTTTTAATCGCCGCCGTCGCAAGGTTGAAGACGTCCGCGTAGTCGCCCTTCACCAGGACGACCGTCGCGCCGTAGACCAGAAGCTGCGTCACCTTGGCGACAGGCGCCTTCTCCGGGACGAAGATGAAGCTGCGAAGACCGCCCACGGCCGCGAACCCAGAAAGAGAACTCGCCGCGTTGCCCGTGGAGGCGCAGGCGATCGTCCTCTGGTTGATGTCGATCGCCCGGGCAACGCCCACCGCGCTTGCGCGGTCCTTGAGCGACCCCGTCGGATTCCGCCCGTCGTCCTTCACCCTGAACTCCCGGACGCCGTACTCCTCCGCCACCGCAGGACATTCGTACAAAGGCGTCCAACCCACCGCAAGGTGGGGGATGCTCCCCTTGTCCACTATCGGCAGGATCTCCTCGTACCGCCACAGAGAACGCTCGCGCCCGGAAAGCGACTCTTTCGTCATCGTCCGGGCAGCCTCCTTGTAGTCGTACAGCACGTCGAGCGTGCCGTCGAGGCCGCAGGCCGGGCAGGTGTACTCAACCTCTCCCGGAGCGTACGAAGCTCCGCACAAGACACATTTCAATTCAACTGGCTGCGCCATGTACCTTCCTCCTTTTTTCTTCCTTTGCGGAGACGCGCTCTTTCCCCTGTCCGCGGACGCCGCGGCTCCCCGCCGACATTTCTTTTCCGCGGGAAGGCCAAGACGCTAAAAGGCGTTCGGCCATCGCGTAGTACCCTCTGCAGGAGTCGACAAGCGCGTCTATTTCTATATACTCATCCACGGTATGCACCAGCTCGCGGCGCGACGGTCCGTACACCGCCGTCGGAAGCATCCGCTCGGCCGCGTAATGGCATCCGTTGGTCCCGAATCCCGGCCGCGCCGAAACATCCGAACAGAGCCCGGCTTCCTGAAGCGAGGACGAAAGCACGCGCAGAAACGGCGCATCGGACGGAATCGTCCACGCCGGGGCGTAATGGCTCCCCCTGATGGGAGCTCCCGTATAGCAGCGGTCCTCCATCACAGGGTACGACACCTTCGCCCGGAGGTCCGGAAGAACGCGGCCCGCCTCGTCCACAATCTCCTCGAACTGCCGGACGACGCCCTCCAACGTCTCGCCGAGCAGCAGACGCCTGTCGAACACCGCGGTGCATCGCTCGGGAATCGCGCTGCTGTCTGGACGCGCCTCGCGCTGCGGGCTCTCTCTGTTATACGACGGTGAGGAAAAAAGATTGGTGAGGACGAGAATTCCTTCGCCGAGGAATTCGTCGCGCGGCGGGGTGAAACGGCTCTTGAGAAAGGAGAGAAACTCGACCATGACGTCCGCCGCGTTCACTCCGTACTCGGGGTGCGAGGAGTGGGCCATCCTGCCGAAAACATCGACGCGAATCTCCGCTCTCCCTCTCTGGCCTCGTTCAAGAAATAAACCGGAGGCCTCGCCGACGATCACGCAGTCGGGATCGGAAAAATCGCCGATAGCTTTGGAAGCGACCCGTTCGAACGTCTCCTGGTGCACCGCTCCGGCGACAAAAAGCCTTCCGTTCAAGACGTCGCTCCGGTCCCTTTTGAGCAACGACCCCGCGAGCATCATCGCGGCGAGCGCGCCTTTCTGGTCCGAGGCGGCTCTCCCGTAAATGCGGTTTTCTTCGATGAACGCGCCGAAGGGGTACTTGGACCACTCCGCCACGTCTCCCGCATCCACATGGTCCATCTGCGCCGTAAGAAGAAGACGCGGCCCCTCCGCGGAGAAGACGATCTCTCCCACGACGTTGCCGTACGAATCGATCACGACGGAGTCGTAACCGAGCGAGCGCATGCTCTCGGCGACGAAACGGGCGACGTCGCCCTCCCGGCCGGACACGCCGGGCCTGCGAAGGAGCTCCTGGCAGAGGTGAATCAGATCGTCCCGTCCGACGGAAGCAACAGCCTGCCGCAGGTTCCGAACACCGAACTCGTCCATGCCATCGCCTCCTTATTCGCCGCGTGCGCTCTCCAATCGCGAAAGGCTTCTCGACGAAGCCCGTCGCGACACTCTCCATCTTCTCTTGCTACCAAGATACACCAGATAGTATTATTTGCAAGAAGGAAAAAATGATATAATACTTCAGGAAAACCTATATCAAGGAGACGACGAATGAATCTTCACCAACTGAGGATATTCTGCACGATCGTGGAAGAGGGCTCTTTCCGCCAGGCCGCGGAAAGGCTCTTCCTGTCGCAACCCTCCGTAAGCCAGCAGGTCGCTTCGCTCGAAAAAAGCTACGACGTCCGCCTCTTCGAACGAAAGGGACGCTCCGTTTCGCTGACCCCCGAGGGACGCGCCCTCCACGTGCTCGCCTCGGACCTCCTCCGTCAGGCGGACGAGATCCCCGCTCGCTTCCGGGACATGCGCGCTCTCCGGTCCGGACGACTGGAAATAGGCGTTTCGCCGTTCGCGGGCTTCTACATTCTCCCGAAAGCGCTCGTCGGTTTCCGGGAGGACTTTCCCGCCGTCTCCATTTCCGTCACGTCGGGGAATACCACCGAAATTCTCCGGGATTTGAAACGGGGAAACGTCGAGATGGTCATCCTCGGAAAGAGCTTTCCTTTCTCAAGGGACCCGGCGCTCACATACCGTCCTCTCGGCGACGACAGGCTCGTTCTGGTCGCCCCCAAAGGACACCCCTGGGCTGCGAGCGGGCAAGCGTCCTTCTCGGACGCGGCACGGCGCACGCTCATCCGCTTCGCCGGCGACTGTCCTCTCGCGACCTATGTGGATGAATTCCTGCTCCGCAACAGGATTTCCTTCGGAGAACAGGTCGAAACCGATGAAATCGAGTTGGCGAAGAACCTGGCAGAGGCAGGCGTCGGCGTCCTCATCACAAGCTCCCTCTCGGTGCAGGGGAGCATCGCGTCCGGCCGCCTCGCCCCCGTCATGCTCGAAGGGATGGACGACATGTCGTGGGAGATTCAATGCGTCTACTCTTCTTCGAAAGGACTCTCCTACCCCGGTTGGGAGATGGCGAAGCGCTTGGAAACAACCTGCCGCGAGCTGCTGCATTGAAGAGCCTCGCCCTATGTAAAAGGGGCTCCTTCGGAGCCCCTTTTTTGCTTCTCAGTCGATCCCCAGAAGTCCGGCGAGCTGCGCCGTCTTTTCCCTGAAGCTCGCCACGGTCTCCTGCAACGGGACGGGCGTCGTCATGTCCACCCCGGCCTCCTTCAGAATATCCAGAGAGTACGCGGAACTCCCCCTCGACAGGAAACGCAGATACCGCTCGCGCTCCTCGACGCTTCCCTTCCGGAGTTCTCGCGTCAACATCGCCGCCGAAGTGAAGCCCGTCACGTATTTATAAACGTAGAACGCCGAGTAGAAATGAGGGATACGCGCCCACTCCACCTCGATTTCGGCATCGACCGTCATGTCGGGGCCGTGATAGCGCTCGTTCAGCTCGCGCCAAACGGAGCAAAGAGAGTCCGCCGTCAGGGGCGCTCCCTGCTCCGCCGCGGCATGCATGTCCCGCTCGAACTCCGCGAACATCGCCTGCCGGTATACGGTGGTGCGCACCTGATCCAGGTAGTGGTTCAGAAGGTAGATTTTCTCCTCCCGAGAGGCCTTCTCAATCATCGATTCCAGCAGCAGCGACTCGTTCACCGTGGAGGCCACCTCCGCGAGAAAGATCGTGTAGTCGGCGTACACCTGAGGCTGCCTCTCCTGCGAATACCACGTGTGCAGAGAATGCCCCATCTCGTGGGCTATGGTGAAAACGTCGCGGAGCGTGCCGCTGTAGTTCAAGAGCACGAACGGGTGCGCGCCGTAGCTTCCCCACGAGTACGCCCCCTTCCGCTTCCCCTGATTCTCATATACGTCGACCCATCGGGCGGTGAATCCTTTCCGGAGAACATCCACATACTCCGCGCCGAGAGGGGCAAGCCCCTCGGTCACCATCTCCACCGCCTTCCCGTACGGTATGGCCGCATCCGGTTCGTCGGCAAGCGGCACGTTGAGGTCGTACATATGCAGCTCGTCCAGCCCGAGCGCCTTCTTTCTGAGGCGCATGTAGTCGTGCAGAGCGTCGAGATTCGCATTCACCGTCGCCACAACGTTGTCGTAAACCGATGCGGGGATGTTGTCCGCGTCGAGCGAGGCTTCCAGCGAGGAGGAATACTTCCGGGCGGTCGCGTAGAAAATATCCCCCTTTACGCTTCCCGAGTAGAGCGCACCCAGGGAGTTCCGGTACTTCCCGTAGGTTCCCAGCAGACCTTCGAACGCCTCTTTGCGCACGCGGCGGTCGCGGGAGCGGCTCAGGAGGTAGTACCGTTCCTCCGAAAGCTCGGTTTCTTCGCCCTTCTCGTCGACGATCGCAGGGAACGTCATATCGGCGTTCGTAAAAAGCGAGAACGCGGTCTCCGCCGTACGGGCCATTTCGGCGGAACGCGCCAATAGCTCCTCCTCGCGCGGCGAGAGCACATGCTCCTTCGAGCGAAGCAGATTGTCGAAGAAATGACGGTAGAGCGCAAGATCCGCGCAGCGCGCGATGAAGCCGCTCACCTTCTCCTCGCCTGCGGCAAGCACCTCCGGGCTGAAGAAAGAGCACACCGCCGCAAAGGACGAATAGAGCATTCCGGCCCTGTCCTCCATCCCCTGGTACAGAGCATCGGAGGTATTCTCGTGGCTCTTCATCGTTGCGTATGCATACAGCTTTCCCATACGTTCCGACGCCTTTTCCTCAAGGCGGAGAAATTCGAGAAGAGTTTCGGGAGATTCAAAAAGCCTTCCGCTGAAAGAGGCAATCCGCTCCATCTCGGAGCCGGCGAGACGGAAACTCTCCTCCCATGCCTCGTCCGAAGACTGAAGCGCCGAGAGGTCCCAGGTATACTCGACAGGAATATCACTGCGGGGAGGGACTTTCCCTCCGAACGATAATTCCGTAAAAGCGGCCTTTTTTTCTGTTTTATCCGACTGAGTGCGCATCATAACGAAACTCCTTTCACAAACAAGGAAATTTAGAAAAATAAAGTTCAAACGGTTTTATTGACATGCCGCCCCGAAGACTATATCATTTTCCCGTCTGATTCTCAGGGAAGTTCTACTCAAATTCTCATCAAAGGAGCGTGTAAAAAATGAAAAGACGAGTTCTTCTGCTTCTCGCCCTCGCACTCGTGGTCTCCTTCTCCGGGACTGCCTTCGCCGCAAAGGAAGGTTGGCCCGATCAGCTTCGTTTCATGGCCGGACCTCCGGGCGGCAACTGGTTCGCTCTCGGCGGAGCCCTCGCCGACATGTGGACGAAGGAAGTCCTTCAGACCACCAGCAGCACCGGCGGCGGCGTCGCCAACGTGGTGAACACGGACAACACCAAAGGCGATCTCGGGTTTTCGGTAACATCGTTCGTCGGCGCGGCGGGCAAGGGAGAGGACCCATTCAAGGCTCCCGCGAAGAACGCGGTCGTTATGTCGAACCTCTACACCCAGTTCACCTATTTCATCATGAGAAAAGACTACGCGGAACAGCACGGAATCAAAACGCTCGGCGATTTCGTCGCGAAGA
>Ga0334886_1002618_pt1 | contig 17462 bp, 11 predicted proteins | sample GraSluR1_MG_9_FD_207232 | JGI IMG/M metagenome (GOLD analysis project Ga0334886, IMG submission 207232) | Sludge microbial communities from methane-producing bioreactor in Wageningen University, Netherlands - Granular Sludge_27_06-R1 | ecosystem: Engineered > Bioreactor > Anaerobic >...
CTGCAGATTTCAAAGGAGAGAGCCTGTATTTGCGTTTCCACCAGGAAAATGGATATGACATCTATTCTCCCTTTTACACCCCCACATTAAAAACCTTGGATCGTTATGAATGTCATGTGGGCTTGGGCTACACCACCATCATCAGCGAACGCAACGGCATCCGGGCAGAGATCACCATATTTGTTCCCAGCCATTACAAAGCAGAGATCCGCCGCATAACCATCACCAACATTTCGCACAACCCAATCACCCTCGATGCGATCCCCGTGGTGGAATACACCCATTTTGACGCGTTGAAACAATTCACCAACGCTGATTGGGTGCCGCAAACCATGCAAAGCCGCACTCACCACGATGCTGACAATCAATTAATCCTGACTCAATATGCCTTCATGAAACGCGACACAGCCATCAACTACTTCTCGGGCAGTCTTCTCGCTGATTCTTTCGAAACTGATCGCAAAATTTTTCTTGGTAACAACGAATATGGCAGTTGGTCAAATCCACTCTCTTTGCAGAATCGATCTCTGTCAAATTCTGAAGCCAACCGTGGTGACAACATTGCCGCTATCCTTTACCCTCTGGGCACGTTGCAGCCTGGTGAAAGCCGTACCCTCATCACCCAATTGGGCCAGACCGACAGGATAACATCAGTGGCGGCCGATATCCATTCTTTCCGCCAACCACAAACGGTGGAAACTGCTCTGTCTGAATTAAAGCAATTCTGGGATGACTACCTCGCGCATCTGCAGGTGAACACACCCGATCAAATGTTTAATACATTGGTCAACGTACACAATGCGCGCCAGTGTTACATCACCAAAAACTGGTCGCGTTACCTGTCTTTGTATCAGTTGGGTTTGGGCGCTCGCGGCATCGGTACGCGCGACAGTTCGCAAGATATTCTGGGTGTGGTGCATGCGGTGCCGCAAGAAGCCAAAATCCTGCTGCGGCAATTGATCAGTGTTCAATCCATCAATGGCTATGCCTACCATCAATTTTACCCACTCACCATGGAAGCCAATATGGGGGATTCAGCCGGTGAGGAATACCGCCCCAAATATTACAGCGATGATTTTCTTTGGACCGTACAGGCAATCGCCGCCTATCTCAAAGAAACTGGTGATCTGGCCTTTCTGGATGAGACCATTCCTTTCTATGAAAAAGATGCCAGCGACCAGCCTTTAGAAATTGGCACCGTCAGAGAACACATTGACCGCGGCATCACTTTCAGCCTGCATGACACCGGTCGGCATGGATTGTGCCTGCTAGGTTTTGCCGATTGGAACGATACCATCAACCTGCCAGCTGGCGCCGAATCCGCCTTCACCACCTGTTTGTTGGGTGTTGCGCTCAAAGAGCGTATCGCCATCGCTGAATTGGACAATGATCCGACAACCCTAAAGCGGCTTGAAGGGCAATATCACGCACTTAAGAAAACCTTCAACGAAGTCGCCTGGACCGGTGATTGGTATTTGAGTTATTTTGACGAACAGGGCAATCCCCTGGGTTCGCCCGGCAATGAATTTGGCAAAATATATGTGTACGGACAAACCTGGCCGATCCTGGCAGGCTTTGCGGATGAGGAAAAAGCCCATAAATCACTGGCCGCCATACACCAATATCTGGTAACTGAACAAGGCATTAAGCTGAGCACCCCTGGTTACGATGGCTTTGACCCCCATGTTGGCGGTATCAGCACCTATCCTCCCGGTGCCAAAGAAAACTGCGGCATCTTCATGCATGTCAATCCCTGGGTTATCATGGCAGAAACCATCACCGGCAATGCCCAGCGAGCTTATGAGTATCATCAATTCACCAATCCGGCGCTGAAGAATGACATCATTGATCGGTATGAGTGTGAACCTTATGTCTATGCGCAAAATATCTTGAGTGACGAACACCCCCAGTTTGGATTAGCCCGCAATAGCTGGCTTTCTGGTACGGCAGCGTGGATGTATGTGGCAGCCACCCAGTACATTTTGGGCATCCAGCCCACCTATCAGGGACTCAGCATATCACCTCGCTTGCCAGAACAATGGGAAAAAGTCACTGTGACAAGGAAATTCCGTGGTGCAGACTATCAAATCACCATCGCGAAGCACCCAGAAACACAGAAAACCATGCGACTAACCGTAGATAGCCATCCCATTGTTGGGAATACCATTCCCATCTTCACAGAAGGATCACACCAAATTGTGGTCTGGTTGTAAACTCCTCAAAGTTTTGGTTATAATAAATCAGTATGAGGATTTTCTCATGCCATTAAGGGCATGGCTATTGGTATTTACCTAAAGGATCTGTCTGGATGAAGAACTTTTTTGTTGCATTTTGGTCACTGATACTCATCATCGTCTTCTTTGTATTTCTATTACATTTTCAGGCATGGGAACTTTTTCAGCTGTCTACCTTGCCGCTGGTATTCGCTATTGCGCTGCCTCTCTCCCTCTACGCCAGTCATTCCTGGAAATTCGGAATATCCACCAACCTTCTCATCGTTTTGATCTTCAATCTAATCATTCACCTGGTCGTGCTTCAAAATGTCCAGCCATTTTACCAATATCTGGCAGAATTTATTCTGCTTGCGTTGACCGTTATCGCCGCTACCATCTGCGGGCAAAAACTGCGGGAGTTTGCAAAAGAATACGACCTGGTCTCAGCGCTGTTTGCAGACAAGAAAATCCCTCACCTCGACGACATCCGATCATTAATCGAATCAGAATTCGCACGTGGTACCCGTTATAATTATCCCATATCGATGGTATTACTGCAAAGCAACACAGATCAAAACACAGAACTGCAACTCAAGGCGGAATTCCTAACCAATTTGTTCAGCGAACGCCTCGCGGGCAATGAGTTATCAACCTTTTTGGTTGAAAAAAGTCGTATCACCGACATACTGGTCAAATCAGAGGTAGAGAACGAATACCTCATGATATGTCCGGGTACGGACCGTCCATCTGCAGAACTTCTCATCGAAAGGCTCAGGAAGGCACAAACAAACGGAAAAATGGTTGATTTCCAGGCCACCATCGCAGCCTTTCCTGATGATGCTCGTTCATTCAACAGTTTACTCGAACAGTTAAGGATAAGCCGTTGACAATTTCTTAAAATTTTTTATTATTAATATCATTTTAATGGTATTATTTAGCAAATAAGCCCACATTAACAATATCACACATGATCCACCATTCAACTAACAGAGCAATCTGGGGAGAAGATTATGAATAAAAAGTTTCTATTACCGTTATTAGTACTACTTTTTTTGGCAATTCCCACAAGTTTTATCCTGGCACAGGGAAACCCGGCGCAATTACAGGTTGACCCGACGCCCACCCCGCTGCCTTTGCCGCCGGATGCACGGCCCACACCCCTGCCAAATATTACTGAATATGAAAATCAGGCTTCCTTTACCTTCGCCAACATCGGTGAAGTAACCACGATTTTGCGCTATCCTGGGCAGCAAAACTTGTACGCCAACTTTCCGAACCAATGGCAATTGATCGCCGGGTCTGGCGAAGCAGAAAAACTCCCACCTGGGGCCACTGACACCCTGGCAAACAGCCGTTTTGCTGGTGTTTCTTTCATCGAAATTCATTATGACTTTGCTGACACAGCCACAGAGGAAAGTACCGGGGCAGAACAAACCTATTGGAGACTGCAGGAACTATATCCCTGGATTTCCCGCCCAGGTATCGAAGTCTACATCAACGAAATTCTGATTGGCATGTTTATCCCTGAGGTAGGTACAGATTTACGCGTGCAGATGCCGATTCCGCCTCTCCTCACCATGTTAAGCGCTGAAAATCCCTATAACGAATACAACATTGAAATTGCCTTTTACAGCGATGGTGACATCTACTGCAATTATGACGGGCTGCTGACTATCTATGATGATTCAAGCATCAATATCAATTATTACTGGCGGTCTGCTTTCAGGGTGTTGTCGAACCTGCCGAGACCCCTTGTGCAGGACACATTCATCCCGGAAACGCTTGCCTTGATCGTGTCCGACCAGCCCACTGCAGCAGATATTGAAGCCATCACCTGGGTTTCCAGCAGCATTGCTCAAAACTCATTTACCAACATCAATTTCCAGGTATTCAAAGGCAACGAAGTGACACAGGATGACCTGACAGACAAAAGCGCTGTCATCATCGGTTCCCCTGCTGAAAATAGTTTCCTGCGACAACTGTACAATGGAAATCTGCTTCCCAGCGGGTTGTCAGCCAACGGCAGAACCATCATTGCCAATAACAACCCTGTTGCCAAAGAGACTGGTGTGTTGCAGATCATCCCTTCCAATGTTAATCCGCTTTTCACCTTTGTGACCATCACTGGTGAAACCGACATTGCCATCGCTCGTGCCGCCAAGGCATTTGCCAGCCCCCCCATCGGTGCGACTTATCAGCTTTTGCTGGTTGATTATGACTTTCCACGCAGCACCGGGGTGACACCATTGGAAGAAATAGTCATTGATCAAGCTACCGGCATCGAAGCGACTCGAAATCTATTCACTTTTGCAAGCCTTGGATTCCGTCAAAGAACAACACAGGGTATTGGCTTACAGCGCTTCTTCCTTAGTTTTTACGTACCGCGCGATGTAATCATCGATGACGACCTGACATTGACCGTGAATTACCTGTATTCTGACGCCATCGACCGCAATTCTTCCAACATGGTGGTGTACATGAATAATCAGCCGGTAGGCAATCTGCCGATGGATACAACACCGACCGAAATTCAAACCGCCGAAGTCACCATTAAAAAAGAAAATGTGGTTCAGGGTAGCGTCAACGTAATTCGTATCGATGGACAGGTCAACATAACCCTGATTTGCGAAGACTATGATCCTGCCATCTATTGGTTGACCGTTTACGCCGATTCCCAACTGACCATTCCCTATACAAAAGTGACCAATGCGGTAGATATCGCACCGATTGTGAACCCGATCGTTCCCTTTGCCTTTGAACCAAACCATGTCGTGGTTTTGGGAACCAACCCCAACAACGCCCAAATGAGTGCTCTGGCTGATGTTTATAACCAGCTTGGCAACCTCAACAGAACAACCGATTTCGATGTGACCATCAGTCTGGAGGACAATGTAGACTTAAACCAATATCCCGACCACGATGTTCTGATGATCGGCTTGCCAACTTCATCCCTATTCATCGAACAAGTCAACGAAAGATTGCCGCAGCCATTCACTGCGGGAACAAACAACCTGCAACAACTCATTGGACAAACAGCTTATCAACTGGTTCCTGGCATTGATCTGGGTGTTATCCAGGCGATCCCCGCCCAGGCGAATCCAGCCCGCATGATATCACTATTGACCGGCACCACTGAACAGGGTTTTGATTGGGGCATCCAAGAGATCCTTGACAATGGCTCCTTCCTGTCTGGCGATTTATTCTTCGTGCAGGAAACAACCACAAACGGTTTCTTCTCCACCCTTTTCTCACAGGCAGTACTGGACACCATGGTCAGCGAAGTGCTCGACGAACAGGAATTTGTGCCTGCTGGAGAGGCAGAGACAGAGGAGGAGGATGATTCTGACGGTATCGTCACCACAGAAGGATTATATATCCGCGACGACGTTACTGACACCACCCGCCCAATCCTGATGATCGCTGGCATAGCCATCGTAGGCCTTCTGATCATCATCTATCTCGGAACACGTATCGCCAGCGGCGGCAAACGCAAGTAAATTTTTTAATGAATTTCATAAAAAAGGAATCCCCAGCTAATCGGGGATTCCTTTTTATACTATCTGTACCGTTTCATTTTGAAGTGAATACTTCCTGCCACAGTGGCATCGACTGCATCCCCCGGCAAATGTAAGCGGCAAGCCGCAACGGCAAACCCATCCCTTTTGGCGAGCAGGATTTCCCGCAACCACCGCACATGGTCGAACATCTTTTGTAACAACCGCTCCTGCGCCAATGGTGGCAAATTCACCTACAGTGATACCAGGCAAAATTACAGCGCCCGCACCAATCGCTGCCCCCTGTTTGACCAGTGTTGGCGAAAGCCAGCTGTGATCTTGATAGCGATGACTTGCTTCCGGCAGGCGAGGTGAGCGCGGATGACGGTCATTGGTGAAAAAGACCCCTGGCCCGACAAACACACCATCCTCGAGTGTGACGCCTTCCCATAACATATTGCCATTTTTAATGGTCACATTGCTGCCAACGGCAACCCCGCTTTCCATGAACGTGTTGTCACCAATGTTGCAACTATCTCCGATGCTGACCCCGTCCATGATATGACAAAAAGCCCAAATTTTTGTACCTTTGCCAATGTCCTGTGTGTCCACGATCGCTGTTGGATGAACAAAATAATCCATCGTACTCTCCAAATTAACTATTATTCTCTATCTCTGAAATAAATGCTGCAGCAGGGAGAAATATTTCGCCTTTTCCAAATCCCATTGCCATTCTGGCAGGAGGTTGGCATCATTAATCGTCACCGCCTCACGCAATTGGTTGCGATCAGCCAGGCACTGCTGGATGACCTTGGCGAATTCATCAACATCCCCGGCCGCAAAAAGAAACGCCTTGCCATTTTTGAAAAGCTGATCAATCACCTTCAGCCGACTGGCGATCACAGGCAAGCCCATAATCGTGAACTCCAGCACCTTGGTTGGAATGGCGATATCCATGTGGGCATCTGGAAAGGCAGGATAAATGCCCGCATCGGCATTCACAAGGGCGGCCGGCACCTCTTCCATAGACACCGCTGGCAGGATGTTGACCCACCTGCCAAGTCTCAACGAGGCAACCAGTTCTCTCAACGCTTGCTTGTATGCATTTTCCGGCCCAATGATGCGAAGTTCAATCGCAGGGTATGAATTCTTCACAATATCGATAGCACGGATGGCAATGTCAAGGCCATACCTTGGCGCGATCGTCCCTGGGTAAACGAGCACAAACTTCTGTAAATTGTCGTTTTTGAATGCTGCAAACTTTTCCCGGTTATATACCTTACGATCTGGGAAATTTCTTATCACGGTGATTTTTTCGGGCTCTGTACCACGTTCTATGATATTGTCACGAAAATTCTCATTGGCACAAATCACTGCATTGGCAAACCAGATTGAGCAACGCTCCTCGAGCTGAAGGAGTTGAACCAGGGTGCTGTCTTCTTTCGCCCGAAACTTTGATTGATAAAATTCTGGCACCGGGTCATGGATATCAAGAATCACTTTCGCGCCAAAAATCCGCGGAATAAGGGCCGAAAAGACCAAAAAATCGGGCATATTGTGAACATGTACCACATCATATCTGCGAAATAAGTATAGCCAGCTGAGAACGAGGAAGTAACAAACAAACGCCAATCCGTATTCCAGAATAAACTCAATGGCGTTGGCACTATTGCCATGGGGTATCAAAATGGGCGTCACCCGAATTGATCCATTTACACGCGTGCGCCTGACCTGTTCCCGTTCGCGGGCACAGACAACATCAACCGTGTGACCCTGTTCTACCAGGCTTTCTGCATAACGAATGACACGCTGGTCAACATAGTAATTCTGGTGAACAAGCATGCAAATTTTCATTCAATCAATGCCCTGTATAGGAATAACTTACCCTTTGAACCTGGCACTATTATTTCAACCTTTCCTATCAGAAGAATCCGACTGCTTTTTTCGGTCAATTATCTGTTGGTAAATTTGCCAGACACGGTCTGCTGAATGATGTATACCATAAGCCTGCATTCTTTCACGCCCACGGCAGCGCAAACCGCTATTCAGCACCATTGCCACCTTGTCTGCCATGTCTGTTGGATTCCTTTTTGCCAAATAGCAATTTTCCACTCCGTCGATTAACTCGCTAACATCTCCCGCATCGACGGTTACAACCGGCAAATTACAGGCAAGCGCTTCGCGAATGGCAACAGGACTGCCTTCATGTTCAGACGCCAGCACACACACATCACAGGCATTGAAATATAGCGCCATTGTTGCATGGGACTTGTCGTGAACGACCACAAGCTCGCTTCGCGGAATCATAGCTTTGACCAATTGCATCATTTCTTCGACAATGTCAAACCGCTTGACCAACCGGGCAGGATTCCATGGGAAAAGAATCAATTTTTTGTCCAATGGCAGTCCTAACTGTTTTCGGGCATCAGCCTGATCAATCAGCGGTAACCTGGACAAAGAAACGCCAAAAGGTATCACATGAGCATCCTCCCGCCCAGACGCTTTTTTCATTTCTTCCGTCATTACAATGACAACATCCGCTCGCCTCGCAGCCGATGTGCCGATTTTTTTATCACGTTGATCGCTTTCACCTTCGCTTAACAAATCGGAGCCCAGAAAGGTAGCCACCACCGGCATACGTTTCTGCAACAGGGCAATATAAACGCTCAATCCATAAAAAGCATGCACCAGGTCATATTTTGGTCTTTGCAGATTCATCCACAAGAACTTCATAGCAGCCTTTAGGTAAGCAATCGGGTTTCCGGTTTGAATAGATATCACATCAAACTCCGCCCCCTTCTGTGCCAACATTCGTTGTTGAATGCCGACACTGGGGGTTCCCGTGTGGTCATCCTCCGGATACACATTTGACACAAGCAGAATGCGAATAGGTTCAGTTGCCATTGTGATCCAGCTTCCCGATGATTCCAGCCATTTCAGCCATGGTCACAGATTGCATTTGGCCTGCTTCTTTGAGACGATTCACGGTCTGAAAGATATGTTCGAGTTTGGAAAGATCATCTTCGCTGCGAAACTCCCACGGATGCGCCCACAAATGAAACATGTGCTTACGATCTGCTGCGTGGTTGATTCCCCTGGTGATTCTGCGCAACCGCAACGTTGAAAGGTGCAACCTGTCTAGCATGGTATCCACCCCGCGGTTAAAGCCAAACAGGTGCTGAGAAGAAGAGAGGCGCAGTAAGTCATCATCTACAATCTCAGCTAATGGATACGTAGGTGCAGTCGTAAAGCCAATGATATGGTCCAAAGTTTTCACATACCGCCCAAAGTAACGGTTCCTGACCAACAAAGGCTCCACAACGTCAGCACGGTAATTGGTAAAACCATGTTGAGACAACAGTGACAGATGACCGACCCGATCACGGGGAAAAACAATTGATACAGCATCAATTCCAAATCGCTGCGCAAGGCGCTTCCACTCTGAAATCTCATGCCCTGCCGCTGAAGCACTGAGCGTATCATATGGTTCATGGGTATGACCATGAAAAGCAATTTCCTGTTTTACCGTCGATTGCTGGATTAATCGCACCACATCATCACCATACCAGAGAGGATGGTCAGTGCCGTAAGCTTCATTATAACTGGCATAATTGCCCTGCCAGTGAGAAATTGGGCAATCAGGGCAATATTCACAATGATTGAAAAATAAATGCCCGACAACCGCCCAGGTGGCATGAATACCATATTGTTCACACAAAGCAAGCACCCGGGCGATGCGTCTTCGCTCCTCGAGGCCATCTCTTGAAAACAAGCGATGGCGGGCTGCGTCATCATCAAAATACCCTGTGCCCAATTCTGTATCAAGGGAAAAAAGGAAATATCCCGAATTACTCATCGCTACCGCCATTAACAGTCGGCAAATGTCGGAGAAGCCCTGCGGAGATTTGCTCTGCTGAATGCCGCCAGGTCCATTGGTCAATATTTTCTGTAGTCGATTTGGCAATTACTGCCAGATGCTCTTTTTTCTTTTGAATATTTGTTAACGCCTGTTCTAATGCAGCACTGTCTGCGCCATACGCCCAAAAAACATAAGAGGCCTCTTCTGGCATAACATCAGTATGACAGCGGATATGGGTCGCCATTACTGGCATGCCAGCCGCCAGGTACTCAAATAATTTCAAAGGGCTGCTGACGCGAAATTTTTCCTCATCTGGGAATGGTAATATACCCACATGGGCTTTCGCCAGCCAGGCTGGTATTTCTGTTGAAGGCACTGATCCGTGAAATTGGATAGAATCGGGGTGTTGTTCAGCATAGTCACGCAAACGCACTTCATCATTGCCCTCACCCACCAGAACCAGCTTAAAACATTGCTGTTGCTCATTTGCCCCAACAACCGCCTCGCTCATAGTGAGTAAGTTCCGCTCAACATGCATACAACCAATGTAAATCAAAATGATCGGCTCCGCTTCCTGCGGAAATTGCCGAATGTCCGCACAGTCAACAAATAATTCAGGGACCACCCCGGATGACCAGGTAGCCCATAATTTCTCTTCAGGAATACCTAACACCTCGGCCATGGCGGGTGTGATCACCATTCTGCCGTCAAACCATTCTGCGCCATGATGTGAACAGAATGTTACATACTTCCTGCGCAGTTTGGTCCGCAGCGCAAGATTCTCTTCTGGCTCCATGGGCAGAGTCCGCGTATCCATCACAAACGAAAAATCTCGTTTCCATAGAAATCGATTCAACCATTGAAACAGCAGCATCCATCCGGCAGACATTTCATGGAACAACACAATGGCGGAGGTTTTCTTATTCGCAAGCATCCACCGCCAACTCTTCCAGTGATACAGCATCTGTTGGATAAAAAAAATGTTGGGCTTGGCAAAGAAACGCACCTTCACCCCGCGAACCTCGCGCTCTCCCTTCTGCAGATTCGAAGAAAGTAAATGGACCTCCCATCCCATCTCCCGCAAATGCCTGGTCGTTTCCAGCCACGTGCCGGCATGCAAAGATTGCGATAAGTCGTTATCTGCAATCCAATAAATCACTGGCTTAGTATGCTCAGATGTCTCACGCTGACTTTTCATCATTCACTGACCAACGCCAGATATTCCCGTTCTAACGCTTCCATGATGGGCGTCCAATCATATTGTTCAACCACTCGCTGCCTGCCTTGGCTTTCCATTTTCTGCCGAAATGCAGGATCGGTGATCAAAATTTCTATCGCCTCACAAAATGTTTCTGGTGTATCTGCCAAAAAGAAATGTTCACCAGCAGTCAGATCCAAACCTTCGGCACCAATGGTGGTTGACACGACTGGCCTGCCCAAAGCCAACGCCTCTAATATTTTCAAACGTGTTCCTCCCCCGGCAAATAGGGGCACAACCACCACCTGGGCATTCTCATAGTATGGCTTCACATCGGGCACCCGGCCGGTAACATGGACCTTCTCACTTTTAAGCGCCAATACTTCATCGCGCGGGTTAATGCCAACGATCCAGAAAACATAGTTTGGCAATGTTTGATCCAACAGCGGCATCACCTTGTTCACAAAATAGGTGACAGCATCAATGTTTGGCCGGTAATCCATGTTACCAACAAATAACAAATGATACATCAGCCGGCTGGCGTTTTCTTCCAGCCTGTCAAACTCTTCCGTATCCACCCCGTTTGACACTACGATGGCATGAATGTCTGGGTTCATTTCACGTAACAATTCCTGGTCATTTTCTGACATTGTCACACACAAATCAAACCGCCCGGCCATTTCAGGTTCCCATTTCCTCATCATACGGCTGTGGACCTTGAGCCTTAATCTTCTTTTGGCTGAAGTTTCCAATTGAGCAATGCGTTCAAATTTGCGAAAATTGATGTCGTGAAAAGTCAAAACTGTCTTGACATTTGCTTCACGCGGAACCGCGTTGACATACATCGCCATGGCAGGATCTTCAATTTGAAGTAAGTCAATATCATTTTTCTGGAAAAGACTTACCAAATCATCCATCAATGCTTTGTTGTTATAAAACCGTAATTCGGGCGGTATCCCTTTTAGCCAATGAGAGAGAGCCTCAAAGGGGCGTGACAACGCCCTGGAGGCTGGCTGCACATAGTACCGCAGCGAATTAACATACGGCGCAAGCCCCTGGAGTTCTTCCTCAGTCGGTATAGTATCAACCAACAACCGCAAATGCAAATGATGCCTTGCGCCAAGGCGCTTGATCAAATTGTAATTGCGAATGCGATGACCTGAATTTGGCGGGTAGGGAAAAACCCCTGCCACATAAACGATTTCCATGCACCCCTCCGAATTTGCCCTGGTTGTTGCCTCTTGCCCAGTAGATTCTTGTGTGTGTTTATTTCGGTTTGAAAATATTCTATATTGATGCAGCACTTGCCCGATGTCATTGGCAGAAATGGAACCAGTGAGAAAGCACAGGAGAAGGTAACCAACAATCAAACCTGCCCGCATATACCAGCGTTGAGCATCTAGCAAAAAGGAAAAAGATAATATCAGTATACCCAAAAGTAAGGGAATTATGTAGTTATTCATGCGTGCCTTCACCTGTTTTCTTCGCAGGAAAAACACATTGATCGGGTTGACTGTTAATAAACCCGCGATATTAGCAGATGCCACCCCAAATATTCCTATGATTGGGATCAGTGTAAAGTATCCTAAAAAGTTCACTGCAGTGTGAACGACATTTATCAAGGGCGGTTTGCTAGATTCTCCCACCGCTACCAGCGAATAGCCAAGGGTGTAATCAATCACATTAAATAACAGGATAATCATCAGGAAACCAAATAGGGGAATACTCTGCTCATAGGTTTCTGTAAATAACAAAAGGATAATTTCTTCACCAAAGAGGAAAGCTACCAAAACCCCGAATACACCGGCAACAGAGATCAGCCGAAGTGAATGATTCAGGACTTTGGAAGCGCCTGCATGGTCCTTCTGTGAAAAAAGATCCGAGAGATAAGGAAAATATACTTTGCGAAAAGCATCATACAAAGATTCCAGGCTTTCAGGGATTTTCCGGGCAATTTCATAAACAGCAATCTCTGCCGGTCCGAGAAAACCGCCGATGATAAAGGTATCAGCGCGCATAAAAACGAACGATAGAATGTAGTTCAGAAACAAAGGGAATGAAAATTTCAGAATTGCCCACAGGAGCTGCAGGTTGATCCGAAATCTCACCTTGATTTTGGTCATCGAAACAGCCAAAAGAATTGAAATGATCAATCCCCCCAGCCTGGCCCAGATGCGCCCAACCAATCCCAGGTCCTGCCAGCCAACCAGCACGATGATCAGCACCAGACTCACAATGGACAACACCACCGTGCTGATACCTATCCATTTAAAATCAAAAACACCACCGAATACAGAGTCAATCAGCCGGAAAATGCTTTCAAAAAATACCAAAAAGGGAATATACGTAATAATACTGGTATAAACGGTTTGTCCAAACAACCCGAACAAGGTGTCTTGCAGCAACAAAGCGGCACCGCTGAACAACAAAATCATGAGCAAACGAAAGGTAACAATGGTGTTAATAATTTCCTGTTGTTTAAGAGGGTCTTTGTTGTCCGCGAGAAACTTCGTCAACGAAAGTTCAACCCCCAGACTACTGATTCCCACGATGAAGCCTGCAATCAATTGGAGAATGACAAATGCGCCCAATTCATCTTTTGTCAGCCAACGGCTGGTCAGGATAAATCCGACCAGCCCGAACACGGTCATGGTAACCGAACCCACACCTGTTGAAAAGATGCCGTTTAATATCCCGGCAAGCACAGGTTTTTTGGTGAGATCAGCTGACATCCTATTTAGCCCCAGATTTGGTGATGATTGCGGGAATGGTCAAAACCAAAATTTTCAGATTCATCGCTAACGATTGATTGCGAATATACCTTATATCCAGGCGCAATTGTTCCTCAAAACTCGATTTCCCTCGCCTGACTACCTGCCAGAGCCCGGTGATGCCGGGCAAGGCATCCATTCGTTCGCTCTGCCACAGATTATATAGATCAGCCTCATATACCGGCACTGGACGGGGGCCTATGATACTCATCTCGCCTCTCAAGACATTGATCAGTTGCGGTAATTCATCAATACTGGTTCGCCGGATAATCTTCCCTATTTTGGTAATGCGCGGGTCATCGACAATTTTACTGCCATTTTCGAGGTCCAAAGTTCCATTGGCATAAGCTTCAATGTGTGTCGCATGAAAGCCATCATCCGCATCTTCCACCATCGAGCGGAATTTGTACATATGAAAAACTTTGCCGTAACGCCCCACACGTTTTTGAGTAAAGATAGCCTTGCCTGGGCTGTCAATTCTTATCAGGATGGCGGTTATCAAGAGAATTGGACTCAATATAAACAAGGCGGTAATGGCAATCAAAAGATCTATGACCCGTTTCGACCAATGTGAATCATAAACCTTCGCATTGGCAATTTGTTCAGGGCCAACGCGTGAAGACAACTTATCCATGTCCAGCCACGTAGAAATCCAACCAACCATTAATGGCTCACCTCTTTAAAAACAATAATAGCACTGAAGCGCTATTATTGTAACATGTAGTATTAAAAATTGTTTATAGCAGAGGTCAGTGTTCTCAATGTCCGACAGGCGAATGTGCGATGATAATATCATCCAGATAAATTGATGACGGATTAGGTTGAATGTCATCTGAATAATGATTCACGCTCCAATGCAAGGAGCCATCAGAAAGCACAGTCGGGTATCCACTGACGTCGAACATTTTCACACCATCCTGCCACACAATCACACGGCCGTCAACCTTATCGCGGTCATAATACGTTTCGATATGCACCCATCTACCGGTGGGCAGCCTCACGCTTTGATCCCAGCAAACCTTATCGGATTCCTTATCGGGTAAATAACACAGTCCTAAAGTCTGCTTGCTGCCCGCACCAAGATTAAAGACGGGGCGGCTGTAGTCGGAGTTACCATTGTAGGTCGACTTCCATTGCATGATATTCCACCAATGCTGAACAACAGTGTTAGCGGGGATATAATACCAGGCAGAATAATAAGCTGCGTCTGGCAGTGTGTTCCAATAAAACAGATACGCTGCTTGTGACGTCTTGCTGGATGTATCGATGGTGAATTTCACCGCATAGTCACCACTACGGACAATGCTGGTCTGCACTTCATACTTCGGTGTCGTACCCTGTTGAATCCAATCGCCATGTCCTGAATATTCTGAAATGTTACCGGTTTCAAAACCGGCGCTCCAAAAGATATCTTGGACGGGTTGTTCTGTTGGCGTGTTGGTCTTGGTCGGTACAGGTGTGTGGGTATTGATTAGAACCGGGGTGCTTGTCATAGTCGCCACAGCTGTATTTGTTAAGGTTGGCACCGGGGTGTTTGTTTTGGTTGGTACAGGCGTATTGGTCTTGGTTGGTCTGCGATTTGAGTCCTTAACTACCCGGTCTTCACGAAAACGATGATCACCAACGATGGATCCTTCTGCCGAAGATATGGAATCGATCGTAGAGGAGGAGCCAGCGAAGGCGCTGCCAGAGTCAACCAAAGCCAAGGTGGGTGTTGCTTTCCCGCCTTCATACCCATGAGTCATTTGGCTTATTACAACAGGATATATCTCAAGCCCACGAGACGGCGTTGCCGGTTCAAATTCTAAAGCAGAGGAACTTGCGTTGGTTTCATTTTTGACCTCGTGGCCGCTCTCTGGTCCACCAACAGGGCGCAGAATGGTTTCGTCCGCCACATCGTCTGCGACATAAGTCGAGACCTCATACAGGCCCATGGCATTTCCGTTCTGCTGCACCCACTGTGTCTGTGTACGCTCAATCTCAGCACGAACCGAATAAACAGAGCCATCACTGGCAGATGATAGTAATGAAAAGACCAAAATGAATAGTCCTGCCACCAGACCGATTGCCGAAATTACGTAATGATACAAAGAGATTTTTCTCATAGCACCTAACACTCCCGAAGTGAAGATTATGAAATCCTGATAATTTCACCTCGATTGTAAAGTGCAAAATATCAATACAAATTGACAGCTTTGTTATGCTAACTTAAGCCAGTCGTTAATGTTGAAACATTATTAATAATTAATGTTACAATCTATAATATTAGCCCAAACTAACTCCATTGGGGAATTTATTGATTTATCGTTAAGAATTGTAGGGAGAACAACCCATGTTTATTCAGCAACAAATCAATCTCGCCGTCATCGGCTGCGGATATTGGGGCAAAAATTACATACGTTTACTCAGTCAGATGGCAGATGTCAATCTCGTCGCCATTTGTGACCGAGACAAAGAGCAGCTTCGAAGAAATAAGACCAGGATTCTCAGCAGCCAGAGCGGCCCTCGTTTACAACTTTTTACAGATTACCAGAAATTATTTGAACTCAGTGACCTGGATGGGGTCATCATCGCAACCAATCCAGATACACATTATGACATCGCACTTGATGCTCTGAACGCAGGCAAACATGTGTTTCTTGAAAAACCCATGACCTTAAAAGCGGAAACAGCCAAAGAGCTGATCGATTTGGCAAAAGCGAATCATTTAACGCTGATGGTTGGTCACATATTTTTATACAATGAGGCTGTCCTGTCGATAAAAAATTCCATTGACAAAGAAGAACTTGGCTCCATTTACTATCTGTACTCAAAACGTACCAATCTGGGCCCGATACGCTCCGATGTCAATGTCATGTGGGATCTCGCACCCCATGATGTTTCCATCTTCAATTTCTTCCTCAACGAAGAACCAGCCTGGGTCAGCGCCACCGCTACCAGTTTTTTACGTGACAACACAGAGGATGTTGGCTTTATCACCCTCGGCTATCCATCCGGCATTCTCGGCCACATCCATGTCAGCTGGGCCGATCCGCACAAAGAGCGCGAAGTGGTCGTTGTTGGTTCCAAACAGCGGGTGGTTTTTGATGACATTTCGAACAGCGAAAAAGTAAGAATTTTTGAAAAAGGTGTTGAAACCTCACGAAAGGTTTATGAAGACTATGGCGAATTTCAACTCAGCATCCGCGATGGCCAAATCATCAGCCCTGCGATCAAACCAATTGAACCATTGCGCTCTGAGGTAGAACATTTTCTTCATTGTATCAATTACAGTGTAGCCCCCCGATCGGATGGCGAGAACGGCCTGTCTATTGTCAAAGTGATGGAAGCGGTAGATCAATCTATCGCAAACAAAGGAGCCCCAGTATTTCTTAAATAATCTTCATAAATTTGATTATATTTGTTATTATTATCAATGACCAAGGACAAAAGACAATGCAAGTGCCATTTCTAGATCTCAACGCCCAATATCGCTCCATCAAAACTGAAGTAGACGCTGCTATTCAAACTGTGCTTGATACAAGTGCCTTCATTCTGGGTCCGGCTGTTACCGAGTTTGAAAATCATTTCGCGCAATTCATCGGTGTCAATCATGCCGTTGGCGTTGATAGCGGCACACAGGCGATAGAACTGGCCTTGCGGGCAGCTGATCTTCAGCCCGGTGATGAGGTAATCGCACCAGCCAACACCTTCATTGCATCAGTGCTGCCTGTCAGCCGATTGGGGGCAAAACCGGTTTTTGTTGAGATCAACCCGCAAACATACAATCTTGATATCAACCGCTTGGAATCTGCCATCACACCCAAAACACGTGTGATTCTACCGGTCCACCTCTACGGGCAGCCGGTGACAGAAATGGAACGGATTCTTGAGATCGCCAACAATCATCATCTGGTGGTCATTGAAGATGCTGCCCAGGCACATGGC
>Ga0334886_1002620_pt1 | contig 17457 bp, 15 predicted proteins | sample GraSluR1_MG_9_FD_207232 | JGI IMG/M metagenome (GOLD analysis project Ga0334886, IMG submission 207232) | Sludge microbial communities from methane-producing bioreactor in Wageningen University, Netherlands - Granular Sludge_27_06-R1 | ecosystem: Engineered > Bioreactor > Anaerobic >...
CAAGCTTATGACCCACCTCTTCAAGCAATTTGATACTGTTGACATCCTTGTACTCGATATTGGAATCAGGAAAATGCCGGCCAATGTCTCCCAGGGCAGCCGCCCCTAAAAGAGCATCACAAATAGCATGAACCAGCACATCTGCATCGGAATGTCCTAATAATCCCTGGGAATGAGGAATATTTACCCCCCCAAGAACCAGTTTCCGGTCTGCCTGCAGTTTATGCACATCAAAACCGCTGCCTATACGCAAAAAGCTCCCCCCTTGACCTGAATTTAATTACCATTAAGTGAATTATCCACCCACTGTATATATAGCAAAGCGAACACCAGTAGTGCCCGGAGGGTGAATCTTAAGATCCTTCGGTATTGCCTCAGGATGACAGTACTAAAGTACCCAAAGAATCATATTAAAAAGTAAATTATACAAAATCCTCACTCTATAGATTTTTAATAAAAAATAAAGCACCTTCAAAAATTCTTGAGCATCATTGTCCATGCGTAAGAAAAGTCTGAGCTATCAGCAGATCATCTGGAGTAGTAATTTTAATATTCCTATGATCTCCCGGCACTACCTTTACTTTACCCACATATTTTTCGAAGAGAGCTGCATCATCTGTTCCCCGGAAACCTTCCGCATATGCTTTTTCATAAGCTTCGCACAAATTAGAATACTTGAATATTTGCGGAGTTTGAATGTTTACGATCCTTGACCTGTTTAATGTCTCAGCAACAAAACTACTCTCATCCACTTTTTTTAAGGTATCCCGGGCCAGAATACCCGGAACAGCAGCCCCCCACTCCTGAGCCGCTCGGAGAATATTTGCCAGTAATACAGGGCTTAATAAGGGCCTGGCTCCATCATGAATGGCTACATAAGCAGTATCAGCAGCCAGTTCCTGTAAGCCAGCCCATACCGAGTCCTGGCGTTCCTTCCCACCTGCTATTACTTTACTGACCTTTTGAAAGCCAAATCTTTCGACTATTTCCTGTCTGCAATATTCAATCTCTCTGGGACTGGCCACAATCACAATTTCTGCTACCGAAGCAAATGCCTCGAAAACATCCAGAGAATACTTCAATACCGGCCAGGATTCCAATAAGATATATTGTTTGTTAATATCGCTGTTCATTCTGCTCCCGCTGCCTGCTGCTGCAATAATAACCCGAAAACTATCAAGCAAATAAATTCACCTCTTGCACATCCTGTAAATTATTTTTGGCATCTCCATGTTTTTCTTCTTTTATCTTTCGTGAAAATATCATCCTGCCTGCAGCAGTCTGGAAAACACTGGTTACCATCACCTCTAAATCACGGCCAATTTCGTCATGAGCATTTTCCACAACTACCATAGTGCCATCCTCAAGGTAACCAACACCCTGGCCTTCTTCTTTTCCAGCCTTAATTATACTGATAGTCATGCTTTCGCCAGGATATACAATCACCTTCACTGCATTGATTAATTCGTTAATGTTTAACACCTGTATTCCCTGTAATTCTGCTACCTTGTTCAGATTATAGTCATTGGTTATAATACTGGCATTCAGTTCTTTGCATAAACGGATCAATTTGGCGTCAACTTCTTTTTCTTCAACAATACTTGTATCCATTATATCAAGTTTTATTCGGGGATGCTTCTGCATTTTGGACAAGAGTTCCAGTCCATGTCGTCCTTTGTTCCTGCGCATACTGTCTGATGAATCTGCAATATGCTGCAATTCATCTATCACAAAAACCGGTACTATCAGGGAACCCTCCAGAAAATTACTCAAACAGACATCATAAATACGACCATCGATTATAGCACTGGTATCTACAACCTTACTGTGTGATTCATTTACCGGGGCATCATCATACTCGGTGTTCTCGCTGGCATTGAAAGGAAGGATTCCATAAATATCGCTGGCTCGGCGTGTTCCAATCTTTAATCCCATATATGCACTAAAAAAGAAAACAGCAATTGTCAAATACTTCCCCGCACTGCTGATCACAGAAAAAGGATATCCCCCCAATAAACCCACGATTATCCCCATCAATAAACCTGTAGTTCCCCCAAGCAAGAGCTCTATTGAAGTATTATCCAGAAAATTGTCGAATATATTAAGATATCGCTTGACTATTCCAATCAACCAGCCAAAGAAAGAATAAAACAATGCACTTAATATTATGGCAACAGCAATTTTCCAAATTGATTCCAAGTCAATAATGAGATCCAATAAATATACGAGCCAAATACCTGAGAACAAAGCCAAAAGCAAAATCTTCGTGGAAACTTTCCACTTATTTTTCATTTAATTCACCTCCATTACTTATTTTTCTATAAAAGGAAGTAAATTATACAGGAATTGGAATTATCTTACCCTTTATACACCCCAAAACTTCCCATTAAATCATTTCAATACTCCCTTGCCCTTTGTTGACAAAGGAGTCTTTCAGGGACTATAATTATTAAAATCACAAAAAAGGGGGCAAGTCTTTTATGAAGGACTTGATTTGTGATGAGTTTCAGAATGTAGTTGATGACCTCTTGATTAGACATTGCAGCATTCTTGATATCCTTTCCAAGCTTTCTGAAGCCTCCTGCCGGGTAAACAGGGCAGTTAATAAGTCAGTGACCAATTGCGGATGTATATCTATTCAGGCACAAAAGCTGCAAATTCCAGAAAATATTAGTTCTCTTGAAGAATTACGCAACTGTCTGGATAATCATTTGCAGGGAGAATTATGCTCTAATTGTGAGGAAGTTGTTATAGGTGAACTGGGAAAGCTGCTCTTTTATTCAGCAGCTCTTTGCAATGTCCTGGATATAAGTCTTTATGATGTTTTTATTGAAGAATACAAAAAGGCCGCCGCTCTGGGTGTTTTTAACCTCACCTGATCTTGTTTCGTTTTTCTTCTCTTAATGGTAAAAGCTGAAATCGTATTATAAAACGATTTCAGCTTTTAAAAATCTTCCAATTATCATTAACTCTTTAATAATAAGAGCCTATACCTATAAACCTTATTTTTCAGCTTATTTATTTATCCCATATATTCAAGAAGCAATTGCTCCTGCATTCGTTTCAGTCCGTTCTTGATAGAGCGGGCCCTTACTTCTCCTATGCCTTCCACATCGTCAAGTTCCTCTATACTGGCTCGCAAAACATGACTGAGCAAGGCAAAACGCTCTACCAGATTGTCTATTATTGAAAGCGGTATGCGGGGTAGTTTATTCAGCATTCTATAGCCCCTGGAGGAAACCTGGTTATCCAGATGGCTGCTGGCACTCCCCATGGATAGTTGCCGGGCAATAAAAACCGAATCGGAAACATCTTCCTCAAAGGCTTTAAACATCGTGTTCAGAATTTCCTGAGGCAAGCCCTTGGTATTAGTATAGTCCTGAATAATAAACAAGACCTCTTCCTCAACATTGGCCAGCATTTCATCGAGCTGCATTTTTACCAACCTGCCTTCAACACCCAACTCAGCAATATGGTTTTCTATCTCTGAGGCAATATGTAAAACCTTGATACTGCGTTTTAAAACTTCACATACATCGGAAACCGTAACCATATCCTCAAATTCCAGACCACCCAAACGCTGAAATTCACGACCCAGAACATTGCGGTATTTCTCCAGGGTCTGCAAGGCCTGGTTTGCCTTAACCAGTATGGCAGCCAGATCACGTAAACGAAAAGTAATATTGCCCTGATACAGGGTAATTACTTTGCGACGCTGGGAAACCGCCACTACCAGTTCCCCGGTCTGCCTGGCAACCCGTTCTGCAGTACGGTGCCGAATCCCGGTTTCATTGGAATGTAAATGGGGATCTGGATCCAGTTGCGCATTGGCTATCAAAATCCTTGAGGCATCACTGTTGGTAATAATTGCTCCATCCATTTTGGCCAATTCATAAAGCCGTGAAGGTGTATACTCACAATCTATATTAAAGCCACCGCTGACAATACTCATCAGCTGTGGAGAATCGCCTACAACAATTAATCCACCGGTATTGGCGTGCAGTACATTTTCAATACCAATCCTGAATACTGTTCCCGGAGCTAATTTTTCAAGATGTTTTCTGAAGTCTCCTTTATAAATGTCTTCCATCCGTTTCATCCCTCCAAAAAGTATTTGTTAATTCATCTATATTATTTATCTCAATTATTTCCATATTATAACTATTATTTTTATTCCTCGCCCTGGCAGGGACAACAACAGATTTATAAGCCATTTTTTCTATCTCTTTTAAACGTTGTTCCAAAAAAGGAACCGGCCTGATTTGCCCGGACAGGCTAAGCTCTCCGGCAAATACTATGTCTGCCGGTAAGGGACTTTCATGGTAACTCGAGATTATGGCTGCAGCAATAGCCAGATCAACGGCCGGGTCTTTCAAGCTTACCCCTCCGGTCACCTTTAAATAAACATCATATGCAGACAGCTTGCATGTTTTTCTTTTTTCAAGAACCGCCAGTATCAAAGCCAGGCGGTTCTGATCAATACCTGATGCCATACGCCTGGGATATGCTGTTCCTGCTGAAGAAACCAGAGCCTGGACCTCCACCAGAAAAGGCCGGCTGCCTTCAAAACTCGCTGCTATCGCGGTTCCAATTCTATCTCCTGCACTGGAACTCAAAAAAATAAAAGAGGGATCCAAGACTTCTATTAATCCCTGCCCGCTCATTTCCAATAAGCCCAATTCATCAGTTGAGCCAAAGCGATTTTTGGCAGCACGCAAGAGACGAAAAGCATAGTTCTTTTCTCCCTCGAAGTATAGCAGGGCATCTACCATATGCTCAAGAAGCCTTGGGCCAGCCAGGTTTCCGTCTTTAGTTACATGACCAACCAGGAAAAACGGCTTTTCTGTTTTCTGGGAAATCTCCATGATTCTGGCAGTACATTCCCGCAGTTGGGATACACTGCCTGGAATAGAATTAAGTTCCGGAGAATATACCGTCTGAATAGAATCAATTATTATCAGAGCAGGATCTATCTCATCTATGTATTCCTGGAGCAAGTCGATGTTCTGTTCGTTTAGCAGGTATATCCCGCTGCTGTCAATATTCATCCGCAGTGAACGAAGACGGATCTGTTTCAGTGATTCTTCCCCTGATAAATATATTAGTTTTTTTCCTGTTCTTGCTATATGATCAGCTACTTGAAGCAGTAAAGTGGACTTGCCTATTCCGGGAGCACCACCAAGCAAAACCAGGGAAGCAGGAACAATACCTCCGCCCAGCACCCGGTCAAGCTCGCCTATCCCGGTACTAAGCCTGCAGATGTCGTCACTGGATATCCGGTTCAGGGGAACCGCTTCTGACTTTTTCACATGCTGCTTTTTGTTCTGCCTCTTTTCCTGGCTTTCTTCCTGCAGGGTGTTCCAGGAAGCACATCCCGGGCATCTTCCCAACCACTTGGAACTTTCATAGCCGCATTCACTGCACACAAACTTGCTAATAATTTTTCCCATTATTTCTCCTCTTGAATAATTATATACGAAGTTTATTTTTTATCCTGTAAAACTGCACCTGATTCAATGAGTCTATTGGCATAATTAGCTTTCTACTTTAGTACTATTATCGTATTTTAGTACTGTTATCTTGAATCAAAGCCAAAGGATCGGGCACTGCTGATGTTGGCTGCGCATATTCATAAATAAGATCTGAATTTTCGAAACAATCCAAGACTCTCAAATAAAAAAATGAAAAAAGAAGCTACCCCCTTAGCTAGCTTCCTTTTTTCTTGCTGTTATTCAGCTTTCTTTATTATGATCTTTTCTCCGTCGCTGTCAACAATAATTCTATCTCCTGCCTCTACCGTTCTTTTCAGGATCTCTTCAGAAATACTGTCTTCCACAAGTTTTTGTATAGCTCTTTTTATAGGTCTGGCACCATATGCCGGGTTATATCCTTCTTTGATAATCAATTCCCGGGCTTTTTCGCTTATTTCCATTTCATATTCATTTTCTTCAATACGTTTTCTCAGCTCTTCCAGCAATAATTCTACTATTTCTTTCAGCTCATCCTCATCCAAACTCTGAAAGACTATGATCTCGTCAATCCGGTTGACAAACTCCGGTCTGAAAGTGTGTTTCAAGGTTTCCATAACCCCATCTTTCATCCGGTTGTAATCCTGGGCTTCATCAATAACGCTGCTGAAACCGACTCTATTAACCTTGCCAATAGACTCAGCACCAACATTGGAAGTCATGATAATAATGCTATTACGGAAATCGACTGTCCTTCCCTGCCCATCAGTCAGTCTTCCATCCTCCATCACCTGCAAAAGAATATTGAATACATCGGGGTGGGCTTTTTCAATCTCATCCAGGAGAATTACGGAATAGGGTTTTCTCCTGACTTTTTCAGTAAGCTGTCCTCCTTCATCATATCCCACATAACCTGGAGGAGAACCTATCATTCTGGAAACAGCATGTTTTTCCATGTATTCCGACATATCCATCCTGATAATCGCATCTTCGCTGCCAAACATAGCCTCTGCCAGAGCCCGGGCCAGTTCTGTTTTTCCTACTCCTGTAGGGCCTAAAAATACAAAGGAACCTATTGGCCTTTTAGGATTTTTCAATCCTGCCCTGGCCCTTCTGACAGCGCGTGATACTGCTCTTACAGCCTCTTCCTGCCCCACAACCCTGCGATGCAGATAATCTTCCAGGTGAATCAGTCTTTCGCTTTCCTCAGCTGCCATTTTATTTACCGGTATTCCCGTCCAACTGGATACTATAGCAGCGATCTCACTCTCTCCCACAGAGCCGACTTCAAGATTTCGCTGGTTAATCCACTCTTTTCTCCTATTGTCGATTTCTTCCTTGAGTTTCTGTTCTTCATCCCGCATCCAGGCTGCTTTCTCGTACTCCTGGGCATTTATAGCCTCTTCCTTTTCCTTGACCAGTTCCTCCATTTTAAGTTCCAGGTTCTTCAACTCTTCCGGGAGAACATAATTGGCCAGTCTTACTCTGGATGATGCTTCATCAATAAGGTCAATCGCTTTGTCAGGAAGAAAGCGGTCACTGATATAACGGGCAGAAAGCCTGGCGGCAGCCTCAATTGCCTCATCGCTTATTTTCACTCCATGGTGGGCTTCGTAACGATCGCGCAAGCCTTTCAATATCTCAATACTCTCTTCAATAGTAGGCTCATCAACCAGTATAGGCTGAAAGCGCCTTTCCAGAGCAGCGTCTTTTTCGATGTATTTCCGATACTCATCAAGGGTGGTTGCTCCAGCACACTGGAATTCGCCTCTGGCCAGTGACGGCTTAAGAATATTGGCAGCATCTATTGCTCCTTCGGCTGCACCAGCTCCTACAATAGTATGCAATTCGTCAATAAAAACAATAATATCCCCGGCGGTTCTGATCTCGTTAACAATCTTGGTCAACCGATCCTCAAATTCACCACGATATTTTGTCCCTGCTACCATTGATGAAAGATCCAGTGCTACAACGCGTTTCTTGCTTAAAATCTCAGGTACCTGATTCCCCTTGATTCTCTGTGCCAGACCCTCAACTATAGCAGTTTTACCAACTCCCGGATCACCTATCAGAACCGGATTGTTTTTCGTGCGTCGTGACAATACCTGAATCAATCTTTCGATTTCATTATCACGTCCAATTACCGGATCCAGCCTTCCCTCTGCTGCATCCTGAGTCAGATCACGGCTGAATGCGTCCAGAGTAGGAGTTTTGCTTCTATTCTTTCTTTTTCCCTGGGCCAGGTTCTGATTAAGCAAAGGTTCCTGATACGGATTTTTGTTTGCCGTATTGGGTGAAGCTTCCCCCCCCAGAAGCATCAAAACCTGTTCCCTGATGCCATCCAGTTTAACCCCCATAGATATCAGCACCTGTCCGGCTACCCCTTCTTCTTCCCTGAGTAAAGCCAGTAACAAGTGCTCCGTCCCCACATAATTGACTCCCTGCAGGCGCGCTTCGTCAAAAGCCAGATTAAAAACTTTTTTGGCCCGGGGAGTAACCGGTAAATCTCCAGCAGCTTCTTCGACAGCAGCAGTATTTTCACCTATTACTTTATTTATTTCTTCCCTTACTTTTTCCAAATCAATACCCGTATTCAACAAGGCCCTGGCTCCAACACCTTCACCTTCTTTAAGAAGGCCCAGTAAGATGTGCTCTGTACCAATAGCCGGATGTTTTAATTGCTTGGCTTCTTCCTGGGCATGAATAACAGCACTCCTGGCTTTCTGGGTAAACCTTCTAAACATAAATCCGACCTCCTTTATCTATTCCATTTCAATTTCACTTTTTGTTAAAGAAGCTTTTCCTTTACCGCCTTGGCTCTTTCTATGTCTCTGCTGAAAGCATCCATCTCTTTTCCCGATTTTTTTTGTAAATGAGCCGGTCTGATAGCAACTATAAGCTCATTCAATACAAAACGTTTAATACTGTTTATAATCCCCATATCCACTCCCAACCTGACATCGGAAAGAAGATTTAAGGCCTCATTTGATGAAAGAGTCCGGGCATTGGTCAATACCCCATATGAACGACCTATACGATCTTCAAGCTGGTATTGCATTTCCTTATTGAGTTTTCCTCTCATCAGCCTTTCCTGTTCGATAATCTGGATGGCAATAGTACTGAGATTGCTGATAATATCTTCTTCTGTCTGTCCCATGGTAATCTGATTGGAGAGCTGAAATAAATTGCCCACGACTTCAGTTCCCTCTCCATAAAGCCCTCTTACAGTCATACCCAGTTGATTAATATTTTGAAAAATTATCCTGGTTTGCCCGCTCAAAGCAATGGCAGGAAGATGCAGCATTACCGAAGCACGCATTCCCGTCCCTACATTGGTCGGACAGGATGTAAGGTAACCCTGGCGTTCATCAAATGCAAAATCCAATCTTTTTTCCAGAGCATCATCCAACTGCTGAACTAAGCTATAGGCTTCTTTAATCTGCAAACCGGGCAAAAAACACTGAATCCGTAAATGATCCTCTTCATTTACCATTATTGCCAGAGAACCATCTTCATTGACCATTAATCCACGAAAAAATTCACTTTTCTCGGCATGTCCGGGGCTGATTAAATGCTTTTCCACCAAAATCTGTCGGTCAATTACACTAATCTGATCAAAGCTAATCGTATTTAAAGCTCCCAGAACCTTGTCTTCATTTTTTTCCCGGGCATCATTAATTTCCCGGATACACTTTTTCCCATATTCCGGAGTCATCAAATGCGGAAACGGGATCATTCTAAGGTTTCTGGCCAGACGGACACGACTGCTGATTGCAATATCGGATTCAGGTCCTGTCTCGGCATCCATCCAACGAACAAAACTATTGTTAAGCAAATCGCTAATACTCACGGCGAGACAACCTCCTAATTAATTTTTTTCTCAATCTCTTTTATGGAATCCCTTATTTCGGCTGCCTTTTCATATTCCTCATTGGCAACTGCTTCCTGCAGACGAGATTTCAATTTCCTGATTTGCCTGTTAATCAAGACCTTTTCTCCACCCCGTGCAGGTATTCTTCCAATATGGCGACTATTACCGTGAATTCTTCGAAGTATTGGTTCCATATTCCGCTCAAAAACCGTATAGCACTCACTGCAGCCGAGTTTTCCAGTCTGCTTGATATCAAGGAAACGCATACCACAGTTAGGACAGGCAACAGCATCTGCAGGCGATTTCAGTTCCTGCATATTGCTGCTGCCAAAAAAGCTTCCCAAAAGCTGAGGTATGGATAGTATATTATCTGGAGCAAACATTTGAACACCCTTTTTTGCTGCACATTCTTCACATAGATGAATCTCTACTTTCTTCCCGTCAAACATCTGGGTTAAATGGACAGTAGCTGGTTTTTCCTTACATTCCTCACAATACATTATTGAGACCCCCTCACTTTAAAACTGCCTTGAATTATAGCTTTATATTATTATTTGCCTTTCATTCAAAAGGACAAGTAGACATTTTCAGAGAAACCCATAAAGCACAGCCGAGCATAAAAACCATATATTATTTATCGGTTTTCGAATTCAAGCAAGGCCTTTTTCAGGCTGTCAAATATTTTCCCTTTTTCCTCTGCTGGAATATTTTTTAGAATATGGTTCAATATGAAGTCCAGCAACTCCTTTTCTCTGGCATTTATCAACCTGTTTTCCAGCAGTTTATCGAGTAAATCAGACAGTTCTTTTTCTTCCCTTATAGCATTAAGATAATAGCCTTCTTCGAACCTGCTTATTCTTACAAATCCGCTTCCTCCTCGCCTGCTTTCAGAAAAATAACCATGTTTTTGGGTAAACCTGGTAGCTATTACATAAGTAACCTGTGAAGGCACGCAATTAAAAGTCTCGGCGAGTTCTGCTCTCTGTATTTCTATTTGTTTATCTTCGTTTCTGGCAATTAATACTTTGAGATATTCCTCTATTCTATCAGCCAGGCTCTTTTTCATGTCCAGTCTCCTTATTTGACTTTGTTTGACCTTAATGGTTATTGTAATACTTATTTTGAAAAAGGTAAACCTCGATTTTTATTTTACTTATTTTTATTATTCTTCATTTTGACTATTTTTAACCAATGTTGCTGATTACATTTTCAGCATTTTTAAACAATCCAATTCCAGCCTGAATAAAAAAAAGAGGCACTATGCCCCTCAAGCAAGCTCTTGATGTTTGCCTTTTTTTGGCCTGCTCCTACAGCTTTTTCACAGGATAAGAGGCAAACACTTCTCATGCTTTTTGCAATTCAAATCTTATCGGGTACCATTTTATTCCCAGATCAGCTCTATTTCACTATTATTAGCTATCGGTGTTGTGAAACCGGCAGCTTTGCCATCTACTTTCATGGAAAGCTTGCTGCTTAATCTGCCTGCTTCTATTTCCACCACTTTAAAAATATCACTTAAAATCGCATTGCTCCTGGTTTTATCTATGAAAATCCTCGCTCCGTCATCGATTTCCTTGTCCAATTCCACTGATTGGCCGTCCATTTCCACTACAGCACCTTTGTCTTCCAGAATTACCGTTTCCCCATTCACCTTTACCTGTAAATTCAGTTCACCGATGTCATTCAGGATGTCCCTTATCACAGGTCTTAACTTATTAATGGAATAGGTGATTTCGGAAGCAGGTGCCACTGTCTGATTCAGCCGGGCTCTTATTCCATTAATATATACTTCTACAGGGATCCATTTCAAGAACATTTTCTGCCCATTAAGGTAGTAGCGATATAGCTGTTCACTCAGATAATATTCGGAGAGTCCTGCCAGTTTTATGATCTTGTCCACTCTGTTGAGTTGTTGATACTCTATTTTTGCCCGGTCAGGAAGCTCTTTATCGATTTTGTAATCACTTCCATTAACTTTTATCTGTGGCTGTAATTCAATTTTTTCTCCATTTACAAAAACATATTCTCCAGAAAGCGGTATTAATTCCAGCAGAGTAATGCAGGCATCATCTCCGTTTTTTCCGGGCGAAAAAATTATTTGATCCCCTTCCTTTATTTCACTTTCCAGGAAAGCTGTTTCTCCATTTACCTTTATCTGCGGAGGACTGCCCACTCCTCCTTTAATCACCTGCAATTCTCCATTAACTTCTATAGTTTTTCCCATACCCGGTCTTCCATATATAGCAGCCAGCGAAATACCGGAACTCAAAAGAGCGGTGCCTACAGTAAGTTCTCCCATATTCCACAGAGCAAGCTCTCGTTCATTAACCTTTACCTTGACAAAAGGAATGGGCGGCCTGTTAAAAGAATAGAAAGCTATACCCAGTGGGGTAATTCCCTGTGGTCCTTTCAAATAATCTGTTTCCAGATTAAAAAGCTTGGAACTTTCTGGAGTTCTGATGCCAACCCTGCTCTTGGGTATACCCAGTTTATCTGCCAGCAAAACAGTAAAATCCGGGGCCTGGCTTCCCCCTCCCACGCAGATAACGGCATCAGGTACATTCTGATTGAGACTCAGAATATTCTCAGCAATATTGCCTATTAACTGCTCACTTACCTCTTGCATACTTTCCTTGATTTCACTGGATGATACCAGGGATTTATTTCCCAGTATATCAACAAGTTCCACCTCTTCCCGACTGTTTAAAAGGCGCTTGATTTCTTCTGCATGGTTAAAATCCAGGAGATATCGAGAAGCAATGGACTCTGTCAGCTTGTCTCCACCCTGGGGCACCATTGCATAAGCAAAGATGTTGTTATTCTTGATTATCGCTATATCTGAAGTTCCCGCACCTATGTCCACCAGGGCCAGATTAAGAATTCTCATTTCAGGGGGAATAGCCAGTGAAATAGCGGCAATAGGTTCCAGAGTAAGGCTATATACTTCCAGTCCGCATCTTTTCAGGGAAGAAAACAAACTATCTACAACAACCCGGGGCAGAAAAGTGGCAATAACCTCTACTGAAACCTCATTGGCAACCTGTCCTACCAAACTTCCTATTTCCTGGTCTTCCAGGTGATAAGATATTATACTGTAACCAACACAAAAGTACTTGTTTTTTTCTTTAGCAGCGAGTTCATCCTGCGCGAGAAGATACTGTGCTTGCTGAACAGCCTCGATCTCCAGGGCTCTCACTTCTTCGCGACTAATTTCATTCAATACAGTACGTTTCTTATAAACACTGCCTCTGGCTGTCTTGAGGGCACGTCCAGCAGCAGCTACTGCAGCTGATTCAAGTTTTATGTCCAGGCTTTCTTCCAGAATATTTTTTATTTCTCCTATAGTGGATGCCACTGCTTCCACATCATGAATCTGCCCATCCAGCATAGCTCTTGTGCTGTGTTCGATCATTTTGCTGCCTAATATATTATAAGCTGAAGAGCTTTTCTGCATTACCAAACCCATGATTTTCCTGGTACCTATATCCAGTGCAAAAATATAATCGTTTTTCAATTTTTCTTAACCCTCCTCAAAAATCACCAGCCAGCAAAGAAAAAGTGCCGTAATCAATATCTTTATTTCAGCCTGTTTCAAATAAAGTCTTATTAAGGCTTCGCCTTAGGGAAATATTTTTCCTTTAGTATCAGCAAAACAAATTTGGGTAAAGCTATTTGCCTTTTAATTCTTAAAGGCTCTGAGATCAATCTATATAACCATTCCAGATTCAATTTGATCATCAATGCCGGTGCTCTTTTCTTGATTCCGGCTACAACATCAAAACTCCCCCCTATTCCCAGACACAAGGGAATATTCAATTCATCCTTGTACTCGCTTATCCAGTATTCCTGTTTGGGCACCCCCAGTGCGAGAAATAGGATCTCCGGTGATTTCTCCTTAATATCAGCAATAATGCCCTTCAGTTCACGATCATCAAAATACCCATTACGGCATCCGCATACAGACAATGAAGGATATTCCTTCATGAGGTTTTCTGCCGCCCTCTCTGCTACTCCCGGCGCAGCTCCTAAAAAGTAAAGCTTCCAACCTTTTTTTGCTGCCAGAGAACAGAGTTCATAAAAAAGGTCTATTCCCGTTACTCTCTCCTGCATACCGTAACCCTTCTGTCGTGCTGCCCATACTATCCCAATGCCATCTGCAGTAACCATCTCAGCAGAATTTATCACTTTTCTCAGGGTCTCATCATTCTGAGCCTGATAAGCAATTTCTGCATTAAGGGTAATAAGATGAGCAGGTTTTCCTTTCTTGATAATCCTCTCAACTCTATTAATGACCTCCCGCATATTCAAGAGGTCTATATAACATCCCAGAATATCAGCTTTTGTTCTTTTCTCAGCGTTCATTTTTCTCCATTCTCCAGTAAGTAAAAATTTTTTCTACTCTTTATTATACTCAAGTCCCGACAATACTTCATCAATTCTGATTTCAAAAAGAAAACCCGGTTTGCGCCGGGCCTTTGACAAGATCAGTCTTTATAGCACCTTTTTGTTGATGGTAAACCGCACTTCACACAGCGGCCAAATAAAATATGTAATAGAACAGAAAAACCCGCCCTTGGGCGGGTTGCTCTCGCCAACCTGGCCAGCGAAGATTTACCTTTTAAAGCGTAGGCTAAGAGTAACTAGCTGACACTACCAACCTGGTCAATGGCAACCTGCATAGTCTCATCTTCAGCCTGCACAATTTTCTGAAGTGATTCATAGGCTCTTACTACACTGATAAGCGTAACCATCTCGCTGACTGCATTTACATTGGATTCTTCAATATATCCCTGTAATACTTCGGGGTTTTCTATCTGAACAAAATCCTGGTCAGCATTGAACAGACTATCCCCTATTCGATCCAGCAGTTGAGGGTTTTCAAAAACCACAATCTTGAGCCTGCTGTTAAATTCATCATCAACCATAATATTTCCCTGGGAGTCAACAGAAAAATCGCCCTCTATACTGATGTATTCGTCATTAACATCAAGCACTGGGTAACCTAAATTAGTAGTGAGCAAACCCTCGTTATTTATTTTAAACTCTCCATTTCTTGTATAACGCTCTCCTTCTGGAGTTTCTACAGCAAAAAAACCTTCCTGGCTAATGGTTAAATCCAATGGGTTTTCAGTCTGTTTTATATTCCCTACTGCAAAATCACTGTATACCGCAGAAACACTTGCTCCAGTGCCCAGTCTGCCAATTACTACCGGGCTCTCTTTCTTTATTTCTCCATTAACAGTTTCCTTGTTTTCCCCCAAACGGCTTATTAACATTTCCGGGAAAGCCTTGGAAACAGTAACGCTCTTTTTAAAACCACAGGTGTTTACATTAGCAACATTATTGGCGACTACATCCTGGCGTGACATTTGCAACATCATCCCGGCACCTGCAGTATATAAGCCTCTAATCAATATATTCCCTCCAAAGCCTTATTTACTTCTTTCTTTATCGTAAAATATATACTTTTTCTTTAATGCATAAACAAGCATTTCATTATAAAATTTACATTTTAGCACTAAAAAACCCGCCTGGCTGATTTGTTTCTACTATTATTCAGGACCGACATTTCATGCAGAGCCTTACCAGTACCCATAGCTACACAGGAAATAGCATCTTCAGCTATATGTACCGGAAGGTTGGTTCGTTTTGAAAGGAGTATATCCAAACCGTTCAGCAGCGCACCGCCACCGGTCATTACAATACCGTTATTTACAATATCAGCAGCTAATTCGGGCGGGGTGATCTCCAGTACTTTTTTAACTCCTTCAATAACTCCTTCCACCTGTTCTTGTAAAGCTATCCAGGTCTCCTCAGAGCTCATGGTAATGGTCTTGGGTAAACCCGTTAACAGATCACGTCCCCTTACATCCATGGTTTTGTTTTCGTTAACATAGGCTGTCCCAATCCTGATTTTTATTTCTTCAGCTGTCCGCTCACCTATCATCAGGTTAAATTCCCTGCGCACAAAGCGAATGATAGCCTCATCGAACTTGTCCCCTCCAATCCTGAGCGAAGTATTACACACAATTCCGCCCAGTGAGAGCACGGCTATATCGGAAGTCCCCCCCCCAATATCAACTACCATGTGACCAGTAGCCTCGGAGATATCCAGACCTGCTCCCAGAGCTGCAGCCAGGGGTTCCTCAATAATGAACGCCTGTCTGGCACCAGAAGAAAGTGTGGCCTGTCTGACGGCACGTTCTTCCACATCTGTAGCTCCTGTAGGAATACATACAATTACCCGTGGTTTAAAAAATATTTTCCTGCCCATTATTCTACGAAGAAAATGTGTCAACATTTTTTCCGTTGTATCATAATCAGCAATTACCCCTTCTTTAAGAGGACGAATTGCTACCACATATCCTGGTGTTCTCCCCAGCATACGTCTGGCTTCCTCTCCCACAGCTATTATCTTGTCGGTGTTTCTATCAATGGCAACCACGGATGGTTCGTTCAAAACTATTCCTTTGCCCTTTTTAAATACCAGTACGCTTGCTGTTCCAAGGTCTATTCCTATATCTTCTCTACCAAACCCAAACATTAAAGCAAGGCCCTCCCCTTTTTTATTTCCTATACTATTTTATCTATTATTACTTACTATTACCAATTATTTCGAGCTTTTCCGGGAAAAACTTTTGCTTTAAATTTATATTTCAAATGTTTGCCTATTATTCAACCAATATTATGCGTTTCCTCTATGGCATTTTCGGCTGTTTGATGGTAGGCAGCATATTTTTTTCGGGTTGCCTCTCCTCCCCTTAAGTGTCTTTCTGCTTTATTCTTATCCAGTATTGATTTTACCTGTTCTGCTAATTTTTCGTCTATCCTCGGTAATCTCTCCGCAACATCCTTGTGCACAGTACTTTTACTTATTCCAAAGACTTCTGCTGTTTGTCTTACAGTATTTGAAGTCTGTAGTATATATTGTGCAATCCTGACCGCTCTTTTCCTTATATAATTTTGCATTAGCTTCCTCCTCCTGAATTATTGAACAGGCACTCCACCAATATATCTTTGCTTTTAAAATGAGTGCCCGTTAAAAATATATTCAGGACTTAGCCGGTCAAGAACTTAGTAGTCCATTTTATAGAACTGAATACCATTATAATATTTGTTTAGTATTTCCCGATATCTTTTACCCTCTTCAGCCATTCCATTGGCTCCATACTGGCACATACCTATTCCATGTCCATAACCGCGACTGTTAACGATCAGGCGGTTATCATTTATCTTCAAATCCCACCATCTCGAAGGTAGCTTTAATTTTTCGCGAAATTCTTCTCCAGAAATTTCCTGCTCATTTATCGCTATTTTTTTTACCCTTCCACCGGGGCTCTTTTCAATTATTTTTAGTTCCATTCCATCTATATCCCCTATTGAATCCTGAAGCTCTTGATTGGAAAATACCTGCACACTTGCAAAGAACTTTGATTCACTGCAATACCGGCAGTCTACCGAGGACAGATATGGTACCTCGGTTCCCCAAACATCAACAGCGCTTTCAGTACACCCCCCGCATGTGGAGTGGTATAAAGCATCAATAGGAAGTCCATTATATATCATTATTTCCCCTCTTGTATCACTGACTGCCTTTTTGAGCCTTTCCCACAAACGTTCTGTATCCATGGGATGCCGGTGAGCAAATTCCTGCCAGGGCACATAAGCCTGACAACTATTTATATCATCAGACAGATCCGCTCCCATAGGATATTGGCGTTTATCCCGAATTTTTCGCAACGAATACGAACGCACAGATACCGCCTGTGCCTTCAGTGCCTCTATTTCAAAAGAAGCAGGCATCTCGGCTGCCACACAGCCAAGAATATAATCTTCCAGCAATAGTTCAATAGTTCTGTTTTCTTCTTTCAAATACAGGCTTATACTGGGTTCACTGCTTCTATCAAGAGTTTCCGGAGCTTTTCTAATCATTGACAGGAAGCACAATAGACCAATAAGGAATATCATCAGGAGTATAATTTTTGTTTTTCTCTTAAGCCGCCAGTTTCGTCTAATCATATTCCATAATATTAAAAAAACATGGCTTTAATGCCATGTTCCTGTGCTGATTATTATTCACATTTGACATAGACTGCGACGTGGGACAGGTGGGGTTGG
>Ga0334886_1002635_pt1 | contig 17387 bp, 13 predicted proteins | sample GraSluR1_MG_9_FD_207232 | JGI IMG/M metagenome (GOLD analysis project Ga0334886, IMG submission 207232) | Sludge microbial communities from methane-producing bioreactor in Wageningen University, Netherlands - Granular Sludge_27_06-R1 | ecosystem: Engineered > Bioreactor > Anaerobic >...
CTAATTACCTAAGTTTCGTACAAACGAAACATTAGCAATTTCCATAAAATAGTTTCCAAAAAATAAATAGTGGATAATACCGAGCCTTAAAGTATAATTTTCTTACCAACAAAAATCAAGAAAGGCAGGTATCATCCACATGAATAATATTAGCTTTAATCGAGATAATTGTAAAGAAGAAACTACTTCCATTTGGTTAGTTGCAGTTATGCAATTTGGCTTAAAAATGAACTTTTTCAAGCCCTTTGAAGACTTTAAACTTAAGATGAAGAAAGTAAAATATTCCGTGTATCAAAAGCTTATAACTACTATGATGTCCATAGTCATTGGCTGTGAAACCACTAAAGACATAAATGAAAAACTTTCTGTAGAAAAGCTTTCTGCCAATATGTTTGGTATGGATACAATTCCAGATCAATCGCAGATTAATTTGTTACTTACACGTTTTGATTCTGATAGTATAATTCAGCTTCAAGATATACATCATAAGATTTTTATGAATAACAGCAGTTCAATTTTTACCCATACTAGTATAGTCGTAGACTGTGATCAAACAGGTCTAATTGCAAATGGTAAAACTTTTGAATTAGCTCAAAAAGGGTATTTCCCTAAAAAGAAAAACCAAAGTGGCTATCAACTAGCTGCCGCATTTACTGGTGAGCACTCCGAAACAGTAGCAATGATCCTAGATTCAGGGAGTGCCCATTGTACTGATCACTATGATGATTTATTAAAATCTATACTATCTAAGTACAATGAGAAAGTTCATAATGGTAATTTAATATTAAGAACTGATAGTGGTTTTGGTTCAGCAGAAAATATTGAGAAACTACGTTCAATTCCTAATTTAAAATTTGTTACCAAAGGATATTCTACTGTTAAAGCTAAAAATTTGGCAAAAGATATACCTTTCTCAGAATATGATAAAGCCGATGAGGCTGTCTGGGTTTATGAACTTCCTCAAATCAATAAAGTTAGGTATATTATAGTTCAGACATTATCTAAAAAAGGGAAATTGAAATACTCTCTACTTATCACAAATATCAGTGCTAAAGAAATGAGTGCAGTTGAAATATTCCATTTTTATAATAAACGTCAAACTATAGAAGCTTTCTTTAAAATAGTTAAAAATGTATACCACATAAAGAATCTTAGAACATCAAAGTTCTATGGTATTTATGGTTTCTTATGGCTAGTATTTATAACACACAACATTATAAGTTCTTTTAAGTCAACGATTCTTCGGGAAACGAAACTTGAGCGTGTAGGTGTAAGAGTTCTAGTCAAAAGTATTGGTAACATAAAAGCATTTGTTAAAAGAACTAGCAATGGAATTAATGTAAATATTCCATCAATGACAAGGCTATCACAGCTTATTGCTGACGCAATCTGTGGTCCTAGATATACACAACTTAGTTTTAATATTTAAGCTCAAAGTAAAATAATGTAATAAAAATTGGAAACTTATTTTAAAGTATTTTTAGTATTGCCATTTTTAAACTTTCTATATTATTCCAACAGGCTACGCCTTAATAAATAGAAAACTAAGGAATATTATACAAAATAATAACAGGCAAATATATGAAAATATAAGTCTTATATTTGTACGAAATCTAGGTAATTAATAATTAAGTTACTATTAAATGATATTTATGAAAGAAGATGAATGAACATAAATGTACTGATTTCAATCATTAAAAGCAGGTTGTTATATCTATTCAAGTTTTTTCATATACAGTAAGTAAACGACGAAAATATATGTTGGCTATTCCAGGTATTTTTAATATAAAGATACACATACTGTTAAAGAAAAAAATCAAATTTACCCTTCAAGAATATTAATATTTAATAACATAATTTTTGTATAAAATAAACTATATAAAATTTAAAGCTGATTTGATTATTCTTCATAATCATTGTTAAAAAACTTTAATTTTATAAAACCATATTTAAGGATATACTAAAAAAGTATTAATAAATACCAAATTTTAAATAATAATGGTAAAGAATTTTTAAATAATGAAATTTCTTACCAGATAGGAGATTGAATGATAAAAAAAAATAAGAGTAAAATAAAAGTAATCCCACTAGGAGGATTAGGAGAAATCGGAAAGAATATTACAGCTATAGAATATGCTGATGAAATAATTGTCATTGACTGTGGTTTAGCTTTCCCTGATACAGAGATGTATGGTATTGATTTAGTTATACCAGATATAACATACTTGTTAAATAATAGTGAGAAAGTAAAAGGTTTTGTTTTAACCCATGGACATGAAGATCATATTGGTGCACTCCCCTATATCTTAAAACAACTTAATGTACCAGTTTATGGAACAAAATTGACCTTAGGTCTAGTAAAAAGTAAACTGGAAGAACATAATATGCTTTCTGATTGTACTCTTGTTGAAGTTAAACCAAGAGAAGAAGTGAAAACTGAAAACTTCAGAGTTGAATTTATACGAACATGCCACAGTATATCAGATGCCTGTGCACTAGCTATACATACACCTGAAGGTATTATAGTTCATACTGGAGATTTTAAAATAGATTATACTCCTATAGATGGTGAATTAATAGATCTTCAGCGTTTTTCAAGGTTTGTAAAGCAAAAAGTACTGCTGTTAATGGCAGACAGTACAAATGTTGAACGCCCAGGTTATACCGTTTCAGAGAAGATTATAGGAGAAAACTTAACAAGAATTTTTGGAACTGCAAAGGGCAGAGTAATTGTTGCTTCCTTCGCATCAAATATTAATAGAGTTCAACAGATTATTAACTCCTCTTTATCTTATGGAAGAAAAATTGCCTTTAGTGGAAGAAGTATGGAGAAAATTTCTAATATCGCTATAGAGTTAGGTTATATGCATTTACCTGAAGATCAACTTATAAGTGTAGATGATATCAATAAATATCCTTCTGACAAAGTAACTATTATAACTACGGGAAGTCAAGGAGAACCAATGGCTGCACTTTCAAGAATTGCATACTCAAGCCATAAAAAAATCACTATTGAAAAAGGTGATTTAATAATTATTTCTGCTTCACCAATTCCAGGGAATCAAAGACTTATATCCAAAGTTATAGATGAACTTTTTAAGAAGGGAGCAGAAGTAATTTATAATGCTCTAGAAGAAGTTCATGTTTCAGGTCATGCTTGTCAGGAAGAACTAAAAATAATGCATACCTTAGTTAAGCCTAAATTTTTCATGCCTGTTCATGGTGAATATAGACACCTGAAGCAACATGAATTGTTAGCTAAAAAACTTGGTATGGATTCAAAAAATATATTTGTTTTAGAAACTGGTCAGGTATTAGAATTAAGCAGAAACAGTGCTAAAAAATCAGGGACAGTCACTTCAGGATCAATTATGGTAGATGGTCTTGGAATAGGCGATGTAGGCAATATAGTCCTTCGAGATAGAAAACATTTGTCACAGGATGGTATATTAACAGTGGTAGTTACAATAGATAAAGCGTCATCTAGTATAATTTCAGGACCTGAAATCATTACAAGAGGCTTTGTTTATGTAAAAGAATCTGGGAATTTATTAAATGAAGCAACCGCACTAGTAAAATCTGAGTTAGATACATGTATGGAGAAAAAAATTACAGAATGGTCAATAATAAAATCTAATGTAAAACGCACCTTAGGGATATTCTTATATAATAAAACAGGAAGAAAGCCTATAATTTTACCAATAATTATGGAAATATAAATATATAAAACTATATTTTGTGTTAGGCGCATTCAAATAAATAACTAGTCAGTATGCTAGTCTATTTTGAATCCTACTGTGTCAACAGAACTCCCAGATAGCTCACTATCCTGATCACCTGTTTCCTTGCATGATTAAAAATATCCGTCGCATCTTTGACTTACTATTTATTTTCATATGCCTTATTCACTCATATTAGGCCAAATCTGGCAGTCTCTACAATTTTGTTGTAGAAACTGCCAGCTATAATTAACATTTAAAATTTTTCTATCAATTTATCAATTCTTCTCATTATAAACTTTTCAATTTCAACAATGATAAATATTCCAATTCCTATTAGTACAGGCAAAATCCATTGATATGGTTTTATAGGCACTGTACCGAAAATTTTATTCATAAAAGGTACATATGTTATTAAAAGCTGTAGTAATATAAGAACTCCAGATACTATAAACGCAGCTTTATTAGAAAAGAAATCTTTATTAAATGCAAAATTTCTTATATTTCTACTGTTGAATAAATGAAACATTTGGCTAATAACAATTATATGCAGTGTTACTGTTCGTACTTGCATTAATTCATAACCTCTATTTATAAGATTAACATTAATGAGTAAGGTTACTCCACCAATAAGTATGGATACAAACACAATCCTCCATACAAAATATCTATCAAGTAGTGGGGCTTTAGAATTTCTTGGTGGTCTTTTCATAGCTCCCTTTTCCATTTTTTCAAAAGCTAATGCCATAGATACGGTTATAGAAATAACCATGTTTAACCAAAGTACTTGAACTGGAGTAAGCGGTATAAGAGTTCCAAATAAAATGCTTGCAATTATCAAGAAAGCTTGTGCTCCATTTGTAGGCAATATAAAGAGAATTGTCTTTTTAAGGTTATCATATACTCTTCTTCCCTCTTCTACAGCATTGACAATAGTTCTAAAGTTATCATCTACAAGAACCACTTCTGAAGCATCTTTTGTAACTTCAGTCCCCTTTATACCCATGGCTATTCCTACATCTGCCCTTTTAAGAGCAGGAGCATCATTAACACCATCACCGGTCATGGCACAAATTTGTCCATGACTTTGAATTGCTTCCACCAATCTTAACTTATGCTTAGGGCTTGTTCTTCCAAATATGTTGTACTTGACAGCAGCTTCTTTCAATTCATTATCAGTCATAGCTTCAATTTCTTTTCCCTCTAAAGCCATATCAGCGTTCTTGATTCCCATTTGCTTACCAATAGCTTTAGCTGTATCAACATGATCTCCAGTGATCATTTTTACTGTTATACCAGCTTCACTACATTTTTCTATGGCTTCTATGGCTTCTTCTCTAGGTGGATCAATTATTCCTGCCAGACCTAAAAATATTATTTCTCCATTTAAATCATCGTGATCTATAGAAGTTACGTCCTTTGATACTTTTTTATAAGCAGCACCTATAACTCTCTTTCCTGTGCTGGCAAATTTCTTCATTTGTTTTTCCCAATATTCTCTGTTAAAACCTTTTTCTCCATTTTTACTAGCTTCTTTTTCAGCTATATCAAACAACCTATCTGGAGCTCCTTTTATATAGACTATATTTTTGCCGTTATCTTTAACTAATGTTGCCATATATTTATATTCTGAATCAAAAGGTATAGTGGCTTCTCTAGAAAGATTTTCTAATTTTTCATTAGACTTTTCTGCTAATGTAAGTAAGGCTCCTTCTGTAGGATCTCCATTAATAATCCATTCACCCTTATTGTCTTTCCCTAAATGTGAATCATTACAGCTTTTAAAACATAAAAGAGTATCTTTTAATGTAATATCATTTCCTATATTTATTTCTTTATTATTTTCAGTTATCTCTCCCTTTGGTGAATAGCCGCTGCCAGAAACCTCATAATAACCATCACTAGTAACCACTGCCTTTACTGTCATTTCATTTTTTGTAAGTGTTCCAGTCTTATCAGAACATATTGCGGAAACAGAACCTAAAGTTTCAACTGACGGTAAATTACGTATTATAGCTTTTCTCTTTGCCATATTTTCTACGCCAATAGCTAAAATAATGGATAGAATTGCTGGCAGTCCTTCTGGTATAGCCGCAACTGCAAGTCCTATAACTGAAAGTAGAAGTTCACTTGTTCCATAATCTCTAAAAAATGCTCCAAAGAAATATACTACTATGGCGATAATTACAATAGAAACTGATATAGTTTTACCAAATTTTGAAGTCTGTCTAATAAGTGGTGTAGTTATCTTTTTTACATCACACAGCATTTTATTTATTTTACCAATTTCAGTATCTTTACCCGTTGCTATTACTACACCAAGTCCTGTACCTGCACTAACTGCAGTACCAGAAAAGACCATATTAGTTCTATCTCCAAGCACTGAATTTTCATCAATGACATCAACGCTCTTTTCTACTGCTGTAGATTCGCCTGTTAATGCTGATTCTTCTACTTTTAAGTTAACTGTTTTAATAAGTCTCATATCTGCTGGTATTTTATCTCCAGGATTTAATATAACAATATCACCAACTACTAAATCTGCTGAATCTATTTCTATTCTTTTACCGTCTCTCATTACATGTGCTCTAAGAGATAACATATTTTTTATTCCTTCAAGAGCTCTTTCTGCTTTATTCTCTTGTAAAAAACCTATAACTCCATTTATAACAACAACTCCAATTATTACTCCTGTATCAACAAAATGCCTTAAAGCAGCTGCTATTACAGCACATCCTAGAAGTACAAAAATAAGTACATCATTAAACTGCTTTAGAAACTTTATAAAAGGACTTTCCTTTTTACCTTCTGGAAGTAGATTCTTACCAAATTCTTCAATCCTATTTTGAGCTTCTTTTTCTGTTATTCCCTTCAAGTCATTAGTTTCTAAACAACCTATTACTTCGTCAGAAGTCATACTATGCCAATTTTTATTTGCTAATCCATATCTATTTTTCATAAAACATCCTCCTTATTTTTCTATAAAATCTCCTTTCACTTTTAATATAAATTATCTGCATTAATTATATTTAAAATACCTAATTTACTATGTTTTTTAATAAATATATAAGTAAATAATGTATTTTATATAGTGTATTTATAAATGAATCTTACTTAGTGGTAGTTTGTGCTCCTGCTAAGTTTAGATTAATTATCCAATGACATAATGTTATCTCTATCTTGTAAAAGAGGGAGCATTACAGCAACTAGTTACTGGATAAAATATTAATATTTCAAATAAGTTTTTATATACTATTTTATGTAGTTTATATTATTAATATAACAATTTTCTTTTACTATATCAAGTTATTCTTATACTTTCATTAAAGAAGTTATTATTTGAATTATCGTTATTGCCAATAATATAGAAAAAGAGCTATTGATAGCTATTTAAAAAATTGCTAATACAACAGCCCCATAATTTTTAAGAATTATAAGTTACTTTTTTTGATTTCCTTGTAAACATTAACCCTGATAGTATAGATGTTGCTGGTGCAACTAACACCAGTCCAAAGCTTCCAACTAATGTATGAAGTATTTCCGCTGAAACATAGGTCATATTTAAAATATTTATAACTGGAGTTCCTTGAGCCATAAATACCATCAACATAGCAGTATATCCTCCTGAATATGCCAAGAGGAGCGTTGTAGCCATTGTTCCAATTACCGCTCTTGACACTGAAAAACCTGACTTTATAGCTTTAGACATATGTATTTTAGGATTAATTGATACAATCTCATATACTGCAGCTGATATATCCATTGCTACATCCATTAATGCACCTGAAGATGCAATAAATATTCCTGCTAAAAAAATCCTGGTTATATTAAGATTACCATATCCTGAATAGAGTAATGTTTCTGAAAAAGGAACTACTGCACCATGTAAATTAAACTCTTTACCGAAAAAAAGTGACAGTATACATGTAGCAACCATGCCTATAAAAGCTCCTAAAAAAGCAACCAATGATTTTTTATTTAACCCACCAACTAGATAAATAGTTACTGCCATTATTATTGTAGTTATAATTAAAGATATAACTATAGGATCATATCCCTTTAAAAAGGATGGTATTAAAATCTTCCATATAGCAAGAATAGTAAATATAAAAGATATAACTGTCTTAACTCCAGTTATTCCAGCAAATGCAATAAGAATCAGAATGAAAATAAAAAAAAGAATAGCTTCAATATTAATCCTGTAATGATCAATTATATTAACAAAAACAACTTCATCTCCTTGATGATCTATAACAACCAGTGCTTTATCACCTACACTGAACATTTTATCAAGTTCAAGCTGTCCTTTTAAATTATTAGTAGAATTAAACTCTTTCCCCTTAAATTCACCTTGAAGAATTCTAACTTTGACCTGTTGAACTCCAGTTTTAACTATCCCTCTTTGCTCAAGCTGAGAATTATCTACTGAAATTACAAGTGCCTTACTCCTTATACTTTTATTATAATTATCCTCAAAACCAGTTGGTATAAAGAATAATATTACAGTAACAACTATCATTATTAAAATAATTGTTATATCTTGGTTTAACCTAATCTTCATTATATATCCCTTTCCTTAGCCATTTTCATATATGTAGCAACTTTTACCCTTTATGTATTTTTGAGATTCCTTAAAAATATGCGGGTCAACCTTATGTTGCTCCCGCATAGAAAAATATTATTCTGTTTTTAAATCTAAAATTGATGTCATTTTCTTAAATATATCAGTATTATCATAATATCCATTGAAAATTTCTTGTCCTTTTCCAATTGCAAAAACTGGCACCGGAACTCCAGTATGTGCATAGGAAGTAAAACCTACTCCTGCTTTATGGGCCATAATATGAGTTAATGTCATAGTCAAAGGATCATATCCACCATATAAAAGCTTTGCTTGTTCATCTTTTGATCTTTCTGAAGACTCAAGCATACTTTGACTTAAAGCTGTCTTTAAATCATCCATATCTTTTGGACTTAGTGCCATACCTATCTTGCTGGCTGCATCTTTATCTGGAGACTTACTGTCCGTAGCTTTCTTATATAAGTCATTATAAGTTGCCGCATCCATTGCTTCAAGGCCATAGTATTTTTTTATAATTGGAAGTAAATCTTCGATTTTGGCATTTTCAGGAGTATGACCATTTTTTCTATAATCTTCAACCTTTTTTGTAAACTCATCATAAGATATTGATTGTTTACTTAATTTATCAAAGAAGGTTGAATAATCTGTACCAGCAAAACCTATACCAAGACCTCCCGTTTCATGGTCTCCAGTAACAATTATTAAAGTTTCATCCTTATGTTTATTATAAAAGTCTTTAGCCTTTTGTATTGATTCATCATAAGAAATTACTTCCTTAATTGATGTAGCAGCATCATTGGCATGACCTGCCCAGTCGACTTTTCCACCTTCAATCATCATAAAGAATCCCTTGTCATTATCAAGAACTTCTATACCTTTTTGTGTAAACTCAGCTAAAGAAATTCCCTCAGTGTTTTTATTTATTGCATAGGGCAATGCCTTCTCATTATCTAAAACAGGACTTACAGCTATAACTTTATCTGATTTTGAATTTAATTTTGTAAACTCACTTTTACTATTAATAACCCTGTATCCGTTTTTCTTTGCCTCTTCAAATGCATCTGATTTATCTTTATTTTTTCCAGTTGATGCTAAAAATCCACCGCCTGCAAAGTAATTAAAATCACTTTTTCCTAATTCCAATTCTATATCATAATAATTACTTCTTGTTGGCTGATGTGCATAAAAACTTGCTGGTGTAGCATGATCAAGAGAAACAGAAGATACAATACCAATTTTCATACCTTCTTTTTTTGCCATTTCTGCAATTGAAGTGAATTTTTTTGTTTTATCTTTATCCATATTAATGACGCCAGTTAGAGTTTTATTACCTGATGCTATCGCCGTACCAGCAGAAGCTGAATCTGTGATAAAACTTCCAGCATCATAGGTAGTAGCCATTCCCTGAGATGGAAACTGAGTAAAAGTAAGTTTTGAATTTTCAGGAGTGTTTGTATTTTTTAATTTTCCTAAATAGTTCTCTGCAGCCGTTATCTGAGGCATTGCCATTCCATCACCTATAAATAGGAATACATACTTTGGTTTTTTACCCGAGTAAGTATTTGTATTTGCTGCTTCTGATTTTTGTGTATCACAACCTGTGAATAAACTTGTAATCATCATTAATACACACATTGTAACAATAATCCATATTTTTTTATTTTTCATTTTGTTCCCCCCTAATATATGTACCACGTAATAATATCTCTTCTATATTAATTTCGTATTATCCTTACGTTAATATATATTAACACTTACTTAACATTTTGTTAGAAAAGTTCATTACAATTACACAATCCATATAAATCCAATTAATGAAAATATATTAAAGCACCATAAAAATTTATTAACTATCAATAAATTTTTATGGTGCTTTGTTTATTACCTATTTATTAATTCAGTATGCTAGTCTTTCACTTGTTATTTATTTTCAAATGCCTTGTAATTTTTGTGTCCTCCAGAAAGATTGTAAACTTTCTTAAAGCCACTATTTATTAATATATTTTGTGCTGCATTTCCCGTTACTCCCTTATTACAGTAAGTAACACAAATCTTATCCTTATTTAAATTTTTAACATTATCTCTAAATTCTCCGTGAGGTATACTTATGGCATTTTCCACATGAGCCTCTTCGTATTGTCTCTTTACTCTGGCATCTATTACTGTTACATCCTCTCCAGATTTCCTCAGTTCATTGAGTTCTTTTGGCGTTATCAATTTTCTGCCTCTATTCATTGCATTATCCAAAATCATGCCAGTATACATTACAGGGTCTTTTGTGGTAGAAAAAGGAGGTGCATAGGCCAAGTCCAGATGAAATAGATCTTCTGCCTTTGCTCCGAAGGTTATGGCTGTAACAAACACATCAATTCTCTTATCTACTCCAGTGTATCCAACAATTTGAGCTCCCAAAATTTTTCCTGTATTCTTATCAGCCACAGCCTTAATAACCATCTCTTTTCCATGATAGTATGCTGGTTTATCAGGCTTAATATTATGGCAAACTACTGTATCAAAGCCTTCACTTTGTGCCTCTTTTTCTGTAAATCCCGTCTGTGCAACTGTCATATCAAACACCTTAAATATTCCAGTACCAAGAATACCTCTAAACTCAAGGCTTCCTCCCGTAAGCTGATCTCCCGCTATTCTACCCATTTTATTTGCAGTTGATCCCAGCGGCCTGTATAGAGACTTTTCATTTATAACAGAAAAGCTCTCAGTACAATCACCACAGGCATATATATCTTTTATATTGGTCATCATTTTTGTATTTACTCTTATTGAGCCTTTAGCCCCAAGCTCTATTCCAGCATTCTTAGCAAGCTCTGTATTAGGTTTTACTCCAATAGACATTATAACAAAATCTGTATCTAACACTTTACCACTTTCTAAAACTACTTCACTGATAAAAGGTTCTCCCTTTAACTCAGCTACGGAATCCCCTAAAATCAAATTAATATCCTTACTTTTTAAATATTTTTCAACATATACAGCCATATCACTATCAAGTCCTGGAGTAACCTGATCTAGTCTCTCTATAAGAGTAACCTGAATTCCAAGTCTCTTTAAATTCTCTGTCATTTCAAGACCAATAAATCCCGTCCCTACTATCACTGCTGACTTAGGCTTGTGACTTAAAATATATTCCTTTATCTTATCTGCTTGCATAACATTTCTCAGATAGAATACATTGCTCTTTTCTGCGCCTTTTATATCAGGTACTATAGGCTTTGCTCCCGTAGCGATAACTAATTTATCATACCTTTCATCAAACACATTATTAGTATCTAAGTTTTTTATAGTCAAAATCTTCTGATCAGTATTTATTTTTAAAACTTCATGTCTTCTAAATACATCTACATTGTATTTTTTCTTGAAAAATTCTGCATTTCTTGGAGTTAATTCATCTCTATCCTGTATTTCTTCACCTATATAGTAAGGCAAGCCACAGCCAGAATAGGATATGTCATAATCCATATCGTATATTTTTATTTCTGCCTTTTCATCATTTCTTCTTGCCTTTGCAGCAGCAGAAGTTCCTGCCGCTACAGCACCTATTATAAGAATGTTCATCAATCTTTCCTCCCTGTTAGGTCTACATTTTACTTTTTTGCTCCCCATTCAAAACATTGCTTAAAGTAATCTTTAAAATAATTGCATAATTAACTTATTTCTATAGATATCGAATTTCATAATTGAATATTACTAATTATACGCATATGTTGCATACTGTATTTTAAAAACATAAATTTATATTTCAAGTTGGATATCTATAATCATATACCTATATATTTTAATTTTCCTTTTTTAAACCAAAGTATTTCCTTCCCCACATCAATGCTACATGTACAAGTCCAATCATTACAGGCACTTCAATTAATGGTCCTATAACTGCAGTAAAGGCTTCTTTAGACTCAATACCAAACACCGCCACAGCTACTGCTATGGCAAGTTCAAAATTGTTACTTGCAGCAGTAAAAGATAAACTTACTGTTTTGTGATAATCTATTTTTGATCTATAGCTTATATAGAAGGAAACAGCAAACATAATAACAAAATATATAATCAATGGAATTGCAATTCTTACAACATCCATTGGCAGCTCTATAATATACTTTCCCTTAAAAGTAAACATTATAACTATGGTAAATAGTAATGCTATTAGTGCCAAAGGACTTATCTTAGGTATAAATTTTTTAGTATACCATTCTGTTCCTTTCATAGGTTCTAAAAGTAATCTGGTAAGCATACCTCCAATAAATGGAATACCAAGATAAATTATTACTGAATGAGCTACTTCACCCATAGAAATATGCACCTGCATCCCCTGAAGTCCTATAGCTTTTGGTAATACCGTAATGAATATATAAGCAAATATCGAATAAAATACTACCTGAAATATGGAGTTAAAGGCTACTAGTGCCGCTGCATATTCATTATCTCCATCTGCCAGACTGTTCCACACAATAACCATAGCAATACATCTGGCAAGACCTATAAGAATTAGGCCCACCATAAAAGGCGGATAATTTCTAAGAAAGACAACAGCTAAAACAAACATTAGTACTGGTCCTATAAGCCAATTCTGTATTAATGAAAGGCCTAATACTTTTGGATTACGAAAAACCTTTCCTAGTTCCCTATAATTGACTTTAGCAAGAGGCGGATACATCATAACTATAAGACCTATAGCTATGGGAATAGAAGTTGTACCCACGGATAAACTTGACAATAAATTAGACATACCAGGTAAAGCCCAACCTAAAAATATGCCTACTGCCATGGCAATAAAAATCCATAAGGTTAAATAACGATCGAGACATGATAATTTTAATGATTTAGTACTCATAATGATACCTACCTTTCTTTATTAAATTGAAAAAGCTTGTTATATTCATATGATTATATTCAATTTTAATCATATGAGAGACTATATTAATTAGCAATAATTATATTAAATATTTAGCATATATTTAACATAGGTTAAATTCCTTTTCTTCTACTCTATTTTGCAGGATCATTACAAAAGCATACTTTCCCAGCTTTTAAATCATCGCAATTTAAACCACTGCACTTATATTTTTTCAATCTTTCATAATCAATTTGACATTGCTGAAGTTTAATAGTTTCCTTTTCTATAATTTCTTTTATAAACGGATATTCTGCTATAGTATTTTCATTTATCCTATAATATACATATTTAGTTACTTTATAATAGTCAAGTATTTTAGCATTAGTCAGCTTTGTTAAATGCCTTGACACATTTGACTGTGTAATATTAAGTATTTCTTCAAGTTCACAAACACACAGTTCACCACTCTTAAGTATATTTAATATTCTTAAACGGGTTTCATCTGATAATGCCTTCATCACTTGTATTAAATTCAACTGTTGTTTCCTCCTTCAATAAACTTTGATTTTCTTCAATATACTTCACTGATTCTTTTCATCAAATTTAGAACATATCATATTCATATATTCAATTATAATCATATAATGATTATTTGTAAATTAGAAGAAGCGAAAAAACATGATTTTGTTTTTATGCTAATTTTCTCATTTTCATCTAATATTAAAATCGTAAAAAGTTACTTCCATTACATTCTCTGTATTTAATCTTGATGATTATACAATCATACTTGTATAATCAATGCTGAGTAGATTTGATATTTTTATGATAGTTTACACTATCTCTGCTATTGCCAATGAAATACTTGAAGCATAACATACTTCCGAAGTATCTTAATGGTACATTTTTTTACCATATAAATTTCCAGTGTTATGTAATGGAATTGTCAGTGGTTCAATTTAATAGAGTATACTTCTTATAGAATATATTTATAACCTATATTAATTACAACATTATGAGTATCGGTTTTAAGCTCAGAAATCTGCAATTATATCCAAGCTTAAAACTAAAAGTATTACCTTTTTATTCTGCTGTAATAAACTTCATAGATAGAATAGCAAAAAAATTTTTAATTAAATTAAAGGAAATATTGCTATACCTATTAATATTAATGCTAAAATAATTACTATTGTTGCACTTTTCTTTTTATATATTTTTGCTACTGTAGAAATCCCTAGTACCATTAATGTCCATTGCCATAAAGTAAATACATCATAAGATTTTAATATTGTATTGATATAATTGGGATCGGTTTATTTGGATTGACAAAAAGTTCTTTATTTTTTCACCAAAAGTCATATTTTCAATATCGTTTATGTTTTCCATAAAAACAGCCTCCTTGAAATTGTTATAATATTTTAACTTGTAGTGATATTGTTATAAACAATTCTCTGTTTTACCATATAAATTATTTCATCATTTGAAATTTTTAAATTCATCATATTATTAATAAAAAATGTCATAACTTTTTCTAAATTTTCACCTTTTAATTTATTTATTTTATCATTATTAGATGTTACAAAATATCCTAGTCCTTTTCTTTCTACATGAATAATTCCATCTAATTTAAGTTTATAATAAGCCTTACAAACAGTATTTATATTAACTTTTAGTTCATCAGCTAATTTACGTGTAGATGGTAGTTTCTCAGATGGTTTAAGTTCTCCATTTATTATATTTGATTTTATATACTCTTCAATTTGAACATAAATTGGTATACTTTTATCAAAGATCATAAATAATAACACCTTTTCTTTCTTAATTGTAACTACATTTTATTTATAAATGGCTTTAATTGGATTTAAATTTCCAGCTTTATAGGCTGGAATAATTCCAAAAATTATTCCCACGCTAATGGATGTAATTGAAGATCCTATCAATGTCCCTATAGTTAAAACAGGCTTAAATGGTAAAAACAATCCTATAATTGCAGATATTCCATAGCCTATACTGATTCCAAGAATTCCACCAATGCCTGTAATAAAAATGGATTCAATCAAAAATTGTAATACTATAGTGTTAGGTTTTGCACCTATAGCACGCCTAATTCCTATTTCTCTTCGCCTTTCTGTAACAGATACATACATTATATTCATTACTCCAATTCCACCAACAAATAATGAAATTCCTGATACAATAGCAATGAATAAGGTTAATCCTCCTATGATTTTTTCTATAGATTTTGTTATTGCTTGAGGGTCTGCTTGTACATATTTTCCTTTCAAATCCGGATGAAGTATTTTTAGTTCCTTTTGTACAGATTTAAATACGTCACTTGCAGCATATCCTTGTTTAATTTTTACATCTATTGAAGAAATCTGTGTATCGTTTTGAAAAAATGTCTTTGTAAAGGTAGGAATGTAGTCATAAGACATATCTACCCCTGTACTATCTTTTTTTTGTATTCCAACAACCTCAAAAAATTCACCTTTTATATTAATACCTTTACCAATTGCCTGTTTTAAGTCTGTTCCAAATAAAGATTTTGCATGATCTTCAGTAAGAATTATCACATAATTCTTAAATTTATCATCTTCTGGTGTAATTCTTCTACCATAAATTAATTTTAAATTTTCCTTATTATAAGTACTCATCATTAATGAGGTTTGTCTATCAAAGAATTCTGCATTTTCATTAATACCTAAATTAATCCCTAATCCTCCGCCACTCTCATTAACTTTTTCTACACCATCAACATTTTGTAAATTCTTAAAGTCAGAGTACTGGAATGCTGTTACCATTTCCATAGAGTTAAAATCTTCAGCCTCAAAATTAATGGTAATAGTATTGACACTGACATTTTTTGTAGATTGATTCACTTGTGATTTCAATCCAGCACCAATAGAGAGGATAGTAACTACAGAACTTATTCCAATTATTATACCAATCATAGTTAAAAAAACTCTAAATTTATGAGCACGCAAACTTAATAGAGCACTATAAATAAGTTCAAATAAATTCATATTTCACCCTCCTTACAAAAGGCTCCATCTTTTAGATATACACAATGAGTTGCATATTTTCTAAGATCTTCGTCATGAGTAACCATAATAATAGTTTTATTTTGTTTGTTTAAATTAACCAATAAATCAATTATTTGAAGACCTGTTTTCCAGTCAAGCGCTCCGGTAGGTTCATCAGCTAGAATAAGATCTGACTGTGTGACAAGAGCCCTTGCAATGGAAATACGCTGCTGCTGTCCTCCAGATAATTCATTTGGATAATTTTTAAATTTTTCTTCTAACCCCACATCTTTAAGACTTTTCTTAATCATTTCCATTCTCTTACTACGTGTATACCCACCATGATATAGTAATGGTAGTTCTATATTCTGAGCTATTGTCAAGGATTCTATTAAATGAAACTGTTGAAATATAAATCCAATATGCTTATTTCTAAAAACAGATTTATCAACTTCTTTTAGCCTTGTTACATCCTGTCCTTTAAATTCATAACTTCCTTCATTAAATTCATCAAGTAAACCTATGGTATTTAAAAGTGTTGTTTTCCCACTACCAGACTTACCCATTATAACAACAAAAGAACCTTGCTCTACACTGAAATCAAGTTTCTTCAAAACATCATAACGCTCTTTCCCTTGGTTATACCATTTTGATAATTCCTTAATTTTCAGTAGTTGTGGCATTAATTGCAGCTCCTTCCTTCATTGCTGATGTTGGTTTACTAATAATCTTCTCGCCAAAACTTATCCCACTCTTTACTTGTATATAGGTATCATTTAACTTTATAACATCAACTTCAACTTTTTTTAGCTTTCCATTATTATCAACCCATACATAGTTCTTATTATTTTCGCTTAAAATTGCTGAAACTGGTATTTTAGGTAGTTGATTTTCGGCAGTAGTGCTTCCTTGAACATGAAAACCAGGATAAAACCCATCTTGTTTATCAATATCTATGTATACAGGATAATAGGAAACATTAGCTGAAGGAATACTTGATGCTTGTGCTGATGAAACTGTACTTGCATTTCCTTGTATTACAGAAGATTGTACAGATTCAGTGCTAATTGAACGAATAGTACCGCTAATATCGGATTAACCCCTTGGTTTTGGACAAAACCTAATAAATTCTTCGATTTTCTTAGAATTAGACCCTTATTTCAATGCCAGTTAGATTCTCTCCAAAATGAAGGGTATAAAATTCATTTGGTGAC
>Ga0334886_1002638_pt1 | contig 17367 bp, 12 predicted proteins | sample GraSluR1_MG_9_FD_207232 | JGI IMG/M metagenome (GOLD analysis project Ga0334886, IMG submission 207232) | Sludge microbial communities from methane-producing bioreactor in Wageningen University, Netherlands - Granular Sludge_27_06-R1 | ecosystem: Engineered > Bioreactor > Anaerobic >...
CGCTCGGCCAAGCCGTCGACCAGGGCCGCAGCGTCGGCGTGGAAATCGGCGAACACGATGCAGAGCGACAGCGGCGCGCCGCCTGTCGCGGCCGTCAGGTCGGCCAGGCACCTGTCCAACGCGCCGTCGAGGTCGGCCGCGACGCCCGTGGCGGCGCCGAAATGCCACTGCACGCGTCCACCCGAGTTCAGCCCGAGCGCCGACGCTCCGATCTCGGCCACCGCCTCCGTCTCGTAGAACCCGTCCCCGGTTGCACCAATCACGACGGGCGCGTTCGCGAGTCCGTCGTGAAGACCTTCGAGCAACTCGGGATTGCCTTCGTAATGGATCGACGAAAAGAGGAACACGACCTCCGGGGCGAACTCCCGCAATCCCTCGCCGAGCTCCAGCCCCGCGCGGTAGGCGTCCAAACGGCACGTGGCAACGGACTTAGCGCGCATAGGTTGACCTTTCAGCGCAGGCCGTTGGGCGCGCTGAGCATGCCACGAATCCCAATCAAAGAGAAGGAATATTTCCTAACAGTGCAAACTTGTACTCTTGGCGCAGATGGGCTTCTAACAGGATTCGATACAGGTACTGCTTCTTCGCCGAGTCTACTGTTTGCCTTGATCACCGCTGATCCTTTACGATTGACGGCGTTATCCGACGGGTTCGTGCCGACTCCCAGCAGAGGTCGTGAGGTCTGCTCTTCATGGCGGCCGCCGTATTCCGCGCCAAGTTCACCGTGCCGTCCTTGCCCGCCGATTACCGGCCGCGGCCGCGGCTCGACCGTCTCTGGCGCGCGTGGCGGCAGGTCAAGCTGATCGAGGTCACCGCCGGCCCGGGTTGGGGCAAGACCTGTTTTCTGGCGGGCCACGCGCGCACGCTGGGCGACCGTGTCCTCTGGTACACCCTCGACGACCTGGACCGCGACCCTACCGTGCTGACGGCGCACTTGAGCGCTGCGTGTGGGTTGAGCGTCTCGCCCGCGCCGCCGCTCGAACAGCTCGCGGGGATTGTCGGCCGGCTGGACCGTTGCCGCTTGCTTGTGCTCGACGACGTGCAGTCGATCGCCCGGGCCGATGCCGCGCGCGCGATCCTCGGTCGCTTGCTGCGGTACCTGCCCGAGGACTGCCGGCTGGTGCTCGCGGCGCGCGAGCCGATCGCGCTGGCCGGTGCGCGCCTGCAGGCGCGGGGCGAGGCGGCGGGCCTCAGCGCGCAGGATCTAGCCATGACGCCCGACGAGACCGCTGCCTTCCTGGCCGACCGCCTCGGCGCCGGCGCCGCGGCGCCTCTGGCCGTGCAGATCCACGCCTTGACCGAGGGTTGGCCGACCGGCTTGGAGATCGTCTGCCAGGCGCTCGCCGAAGGCGAACCTGCGGCGCGCGCCGAGGTATTGCAGCGATTGGCCGCGGGCGGCGGCCGCTGGTTCGACTTCTTCGCCGAGGAAGTGTTGGCCGAACTGGACGCCGACACCCGCCGCTTCCTGCTGCTCACCGCGACGTTGCCCCACCTCGATCGCGAAGCCTGCGACCGACTGACCGGCCGCCGCGATAGCGCCGAGGTTCTGGCCGATCTCGCCAGGCGCGGTCTGTTCACCGTGCCGGTCGGCGACGGCGCCTGGCGCTACCACACCCTGCTGCGCGCCTCATTGCGCCATCGCCTCGACCGGGAGTTGTCGCCGGCGCAGGGCCGCCGCGTTCGCAGGCGGGCGGCGGGTCTGCTTGTGCGAGCGGGCGAGGTCGAAGCGGCGGCGTTGGACCTGGTCCGCGCCGGTGATGCCGAGGGCGCGGGCGCGTTGCTCGCGCGCAACGCCCGCGAGCTGACCGGCACCCGCCGGCCCGAGACGCTGGCTCTGGCACTGGCCGACCTGCCGGAGACGCAGGTGCGCAAAGAACCGGCGCTACTCTTGGTGCGGGCCAGCCTGGCCCAGTTGCACGGGCGCTGGGATCAAGCCGAGCGAGATCTGCGGGCCGCCCTGCGCGGCAATCCGCCGTCGGCGCTGGCCGGATCGCTGCAGGCTCACCTGGTGCGCTTGGCCATGCAACGCGGCCGCTACGAAGCATGCCTGCGCGCAGGTCGTCAGGCTCTTTCCCGCAGAGCGGCTTTCGCGCCGTCCGACCGGGGCACCATCCTGACCGCCATGGGCGTCGCGGCCGCGAGCCTCGGCCGCCTGGCCGAAGGCGCGGGCCTGCTCCAGGAGGCGTTGGCGATCGCCCGCCGCCGCCGCGACCCGGTGTTGCAAGGCCGCTGCCTGTTCTTGCTCGCGGCCAACGTGCATTTCATCCGCGGGGACCTCGCAGAAGCGCTGCGAGATGCCCGCCAGGCCCGCGACCTCTTCGCCGGCCTCGGTCGCGGCGACCTGGCCTGCCATGCCGAGGGCGTGCTCGGATTCGTCCTGGCCGGCGCCGGCGATCAGAACGGAGCGCGTCAGTCCTCGCTGTCGGCCCTGCAGCGGGCCGAGGCGATCGGCTACCGGCAGATCGCCGGCTATGCCCGCCTGACCCTGGGGGAGTGCGACCTGCTGGCCGAGGACCCGGCTGCGGCGGCAGTGCGTTTCGGCGAAGCGTGCGCGATCGCTGCCGACCTCGGTGAACAAGCGCTCGCGAACTGGGCCTGCCTTGGACTGGCGGAATCCGCCTGGCGGCTCGGCGACCGCAAGCGCGCAGCCGCCGAGGTGGCGCGCGGCCTGGATCTGGCGACCCGACGCCGCGACCAGTTCTGTCTGGCCCGGGCGCTTGCGCAGCAGGGCCGCTTGCTCGCCGCCCGCGACCACGCCGGCGCTCAGGCGCAGTGGTCCCAGGCCGAACGCTTGTTCCAGCGGCTCGGCGCTCGTCCAGAGCTAATGCGTTTGCGCCAGTGGCGGGAAGACGTCGCGAGGTCGTTGTCGTCGCCGTCGCTGACGCGGACCGCCTCCCGCACCGCACGGACGCGCCGCGCGACTCATGCCGAGCGGACCGCCGTCGCCTTGGTCACCGAGGTCGAACCGCTGCACCTGCGCCTGCTGGGCAACCTGGAGATCGATCGCGGCTCGCGGCCCCTGGTCGCCGGCGCCTGGCGCCTGCGGCGGGCGCGGCGACTGTTGAACATGCTGCTCGGCTGCCGCCTGCGGCCCGTGCCGCGCGACCAGCTCATCGAGTCGCTCTGGCCCGAGTCCGATCCCGACAAATCGGTCGTCAACCTGCGGCAGGCCGTCTTCCAGTTGCGGCGCGTGCTGGAGCCGACGAATGCCGGCGAACCGGTGCACGTGATCAGCGAAGGCGAAACGCTGCGCCTGGATATCGGGCGCGGCGGCACGTGCGATTTGTTGCTCTTCGAAGCGGCCCTCGAACGAGCGCGCCAGGCGCGCCAGGCTGGCCGGCAGCCGGTCGAACGCGCGCAGCTCCAGGAAGCTTTGGCTCTGTGGCGCGGACCGTACCTGGCTGATACGCCCTATGATCCCGCGGTGGAGGATACCGCGTCTGCGGTGCGCCACCGTTTCTTGCGGGCCGCCGAACGATTGCTCGAGCTGCTGACGAACCGCGGCGCGTGGGACGAGCTGGTCACCCTGGCCACGCGCGCCCTGGCCGAGGATCCCCTGCACGAACCCTTCGCGCGCTCGCTGCTCTTGGGGTTGTTGCGCCTCGGGCATCGCCAGGATGCGCGCCGTCTCTACGCTCAATTCGAGGCGCGACTGGTGCGCGACTTCGACCTGCTGCCGTCGCCGGCCTTGAAGGAGCTGGCCGAACAAGCGTCCGGCCAGCTCCCGTGAGACATCTTGGCGGGCGGCGTCCGGCGGGCGGTTACACTCGCCCGACCTCGTATGCCGACAACGCCGCCATGTTGACGATCTCCGATACGGAGGACCGTACCGACACGATGTTGATCGGCTGCTTCAGCCCATACAGCAGAGGCCCGATCACCTCGCGCTGGCCGATATGGCCGACCAGTTTATACGAAGTGTTCGCGCTCTGCAGGTCGGGGAAGACGAGCACATTCGCCTCGCCCCGGACCTTGCAATCGGGCACCGACTTCAGGTTTTGCGGGCCGCCGACCGCGACGTCGGCGTGCATCTCGCCGTCTACGCGCAGGTCGGGGTGCTCCCGGTGCAGGATCTGGACGGCTTCGCGCACTTTGCGGGTCTCGGGCCGATCGTTGTCGCCGAAATTGGAGAACGACAGCATGGCGATGACCGGTTCGAGGCCAAAATGCCGCGCCACCTGCGCCGAAGTCAGCGCGATCTCGACGAGATGGCGGGCGTCCGGGTTGATCGCAATCGTGGTATCGGCGAAGATGAAAACCTTGCCCTCAGCCAGGATCACGTGCATGCCGACGGCCTGCCGCATGCCGGGCTGCAGCTCGGCCCACGGCAGCACGATGCGGATCGTGTCGACATAGCTGCGCGTCGCGCCGCAGACCATGCCGTCGGCATGGCCGGTGCGCAGCATCATGACGCCATGGTGGATCGGCCGCTCGACCAGGCGCCGCGCCTTGGACAGGTCGCACCCCTTGCGCGCCCGCTCCTGGTGCATGATGCGGGCCATCTCGTCGTTGTCCGGACAATGCAGCGGATCCATGATCTCGACGCGATCGAGATTCAGGCCGATGCGCTGCGCGTTCGTCGCGATCGCCTGTTCGTTGCCTAGCAGGATCGGCTGGCACAGGTTCTCGTCCAGCAGGATGCGGCAAGCCTCGAGCACGCGATCGCGCTCGCCCTCGGCGAAGACGATGCGGCGCGGCACGGCGCGGGCCTGGCTGCGCATGCGGGTCATCACTTCCCAGCTCTTGTGGATCATGCCCTCGAGCCGCGTGCGGTAGGCGTCCCAGTCGGTAATCGGCGCGAGCGCGACACCCGTGTCGCACGCGGCCTTCGCGACCGCCATCGATTCGGCCACGAAGACGCGAGTGTCGAACGGCTTGGGAATGATGTACTCGGGCCCGAAGGCGAATTCCTGCCCGCCATAGGCGCGGGAGACTTCCTCGGTCGCGGGCCGGCGGGCCAGGTCGGCCAAGGCGTGGGCCGCGGCCATCTTCATTTCTTCGTTGATCGTGGTCGCGCGCACGTCCAACGCGCCGCGGAAGATGAAGGGGAAGCCGAGCACGTTGTTGATCTGGTTCGGGTAATCGCTGCGGCCGGTGGCGATGATCGCGTCGGGCCGCGCTTCGCGCGCGTCATCGTAAGTGATCTCGGGGTCGGGGTTGGCCATGGCGAAGACGATGGGCTTGTCGGCCATCGTCTTGAGCATGTCCTTGCTGACCAGGTTCTTGGTCGAGACGCCGATGAGGGCGTCGGCGCCGACGAGCGCCTCGGCCAGCGTGCGCTTCTTGGTGTCCTGGGCGAAGAGTTCCTTGTAGGGATTCATCCCCTCCTTGCGGCCCTTGTAAACCACGCCCTTGCTGTCGGTGAGCGTGATGTTTTTGGTCTTGACTCCCAGCTGCACGATCAGTTTCGCGACGGCGATGGCGGCGGCGCCGGCGCCTGAGACGACCACCTTCAGGGCGGCGAGCTCCTTGCCTTGCAGCAGCACGGCGTTGATCAAGCCGGCCCCCGCGATAATCGCCGTGCCGTGCTGGTCGTCGTGGAAGACGGGGATCTTCATGGTCGCCTTCAACTTCTCCTCGATGTAGAAGCATTCGGGAGCCTTGATGTCCTCGAGGTTGATGCCGCCGAAGGTCGGTTCCATGAGTTGGCAGGCGCGGATGATCTCGTCGGGGTCTTCGCTGTCCAGGTTGATGTCGAAGACATCGACGTGGCCGAAGCGCTTGAAAAGCACCCCCTTGCCCTCCATGACCGGTTTGCCGGCCAGCGCGCCGATGTTGCCCAGGCCGAGGACGGCGGTGCCGTTGCTGACGACCGCGACGAGGTTGCCGCGGTTCGTGTACTTGTAGGCGAGCGCAGGGTCGGCGGCGATGTAGTTGCAGGGCACGGCGACCCCGGGGGTGTAGGCGAGCGAGAGCTGCCGTTGCGTCAGGCAGGGCTTGGTGGGTACAACCTCGATCTTGCCTGGGCGTCCTTGGCTATGGTAATCGAGCGCATCCTGATCCCTGGTGGCCATGATCCGGGGTCCTTTCCGTTGAGTACAACGCCCGGGAATACAAACCGGGCCGGGAGCCTGCTTGTCGGAAAGGAGCTTCCGCTATTTCGCGCCGGATGTCCAGATTCTCGGTCAAATCGCAGCGCCGCCGTCGTACACGGTCTGTTCGGCGAGGTAACGCCCGTCCGTAGCGACCACCGCTTCGACGACCCGCAGGTCGCGCCGCCCACATTGCTGCGCCGCCTGCACGGCCATGGCCGTCAAGCCGCGGCAACATGGCACTTCCATTCGCACGACCACGACGCAGGGGATGGTCGGTTCGGCCAGGATCGCCGCGAGTTTCGCGACGTAGCCCTCGGTGCGGTCGAGCTTGGGACAGGCCACGACCACCCCGCGGCCGCGCACGAATCGCCACTGTACGTCCGGCATGGCCACGGGCGAGCAAGTGCTCAGGAGGCAGAGATCGCGATGGCGCAGAAACGGCGCGCTCGGCGGGACCAGGTGCAGCATGATCGGCCACTGGCGGAGGTCGGACGGGTTTACCGTCCCAGAATCCCGCGGCGGCAGGCCCGCGGCGGCCGTGCGGCCGTCGCCCGCGGCCGCGAGCGGAAAAGGGGGTGTTCCCTTGGCTGACGACGGGTTGGGGGAGGAGGGGGAGACGCCGCCGCCAACGGCCGGGAACACCCTTGAACTCGATCCAGGGCAACCACCGCCGCCGGGTGGTTGCGTTCGCGCTAGGTCGGTGGGCGAGTGCGATTCGTGCCGGGATGCGGCGGCATCGAATGTTGCAGTACCGGCGTCCCCGCGCGTACGGGCGACATGAGCCCTGGCGGCGTCGGGGTCGTAGTCGGTAACTTCGCGTTCGACGATAGTCAGCGCCCCCGTGGGGCAGGTTCCAATACAATCTCCGAAGCCGTCACAGAAATCTTCCCGGACAATCTTGGCCTTGCCGTCGATGATTTGCAAGGCGCCTTCCGCGCAGCCGACCACGCATTCGCCACAACCATTACACAGAGACTCGTCGATTTCAACGATTTTTCGCACCGGCATGTTGCATCTCCCAGTCCGGGTCTCAAGGATAGAATACGCTTTATATCTCCGTTTCGCACGGTCGCTCGGCCGACAACGGAATTTGGACCATGCTGCGAGCAGGCACTATCATTGGCGCCGGCACCCGCCGCCCGGCGCCGGGCGGCGGCTACGGGACTGCAGTCAAAGGACTCAACGATGCCCATTCTCGTGCACGGCGACGTCACGATCGAAGTCGACGACGACGGATTCATGGTCGAGCCGCAGCGGTGGGATGATCGCATTGCCCAGGCGCTGGCGAGCACTGAAGGCCTGGAGACGCTGACGGAGGCTCACTGGACGATCATGAACTACATCCGCGAGTACCACGCGCAGTTCGGCGTGGCGCCCATGGTCCGCAAGCTCTGTAAAGATACCGGCTTCAAGCTCAAGGAGATCTACGAGCTGTTTCCCAGCGGCCCCGCGCGGGGGGCGTGTAAGGTCGCCGGGCTCGAGAAGCCGACCGGATGCGTGTGATTCGCGGCGCTGGGGAGCCTGCCGAGGAGACCGTTCGTGTCTGAACTTAGCATCGTTGTGCTCGGGGCCGGCGCGGCCGGGCTGAAAGCCGCCGCGCGCGCGCGCCGGTTGCTGCCGGCGGCCCATGTGACCGTGGTGGACCGGTACGAGACGATTCCCTGCGGCGCGTGCGGCCTGCCGTTGTACCTCGGCGGCGAGATCGACAGCCTCGACCCCTTGTGCCGGACGAGCTACGGGGCGTTGCGCGACCCCGATTTCTTCCGCCTGACCAAGGACATCACGGTGTTGACGGGCCGGCGCATCGTGGCGCTGGATCGCGACGCCGGCGCGGTCACGGTCGAGCAAACCGGCGACGGCAGCGAGCGCGTCATGTTGATGTACGACAAGCTGGTGTACGCGCTCGGGGCGCGGCCGTGGATGCCGGCCAGCGTCGAACGCGGTCCTGCGGTGCTTGCGTTGACCACGGCGGCGGCCGCGAGTGAACTTCGCCGGGACTTGCAGAACGGCGCGGTCACCAGTTGCGCCGTGCTCGGCGGTGGGTGCGCCGGCGTGGAGATCGCCGCCGCGCTGGCGGATCTGTGGGGATGCGAAGTCACCTTGCTGGAAGCGGAGGACCGCCTGCTGCCAAGGTTGCTGGATGCCGACCTGAGCGAGATCGTGTTGGCTGAGCTGGCGCGCGCGGGCGTGCGCGTGCGCACGGGCTGCGCGGTCACCGCCGCGGCGACCGCCGGCGGCCGCGCGGTCGTCACGACGAGCGAAGGCAGTCTGACGGTCGACCGCGCCGTGGTGGCGCTGGGCACCGCGCCGCGCGGGGAGCTGGCGCGCGCGGCCGGGTTGGCCGTCGGGGCGCTCGGCGGTCTGGTGGTCGACGCGAATCTGCGCACCTCCGATCCGGCCATCCTGGCGGCCGGCGACTGCATCGAGCTGGTGCATCATACCAGCGGCGAAGTCGTTCGGATGCCGGTGGGGTCGCTGGCCAGCCGCCAAGGCCGGGTTGCCGGCGACGTGCTGGCGGGCCTCGACACCGAGTTTCCGGCTGTGGTCGGTTCGCTCGCGATCAAGGTTCTGAATCTGAACATCGCTGCGACCGGACTTACCGCCGCGGCGGCGCAGGCGGCGGGGCTCGATCCGGTGGCGACTCTCGGGTCGTTCGACGATCGCCTCCACATCCACCCCGACCGCGCGCTGATCCATCTGGCGCTGGTGCATGAAGCCGGCAGCGACCGCCTACTGGGTTTGCAGGCTGTGGGCCCCGGCGACCCGGTCAAGCGCGTCGATGTCTTCGCCTCGCTGCTGCGCCAGGACGGCGATCTCGCCGATCTCTTGGACGCGGAGTTCTGCTACGCGCCGGCGTACAACACGCTGTTGGATCCGCTGCACGACCTCGCCGCGGCGGCGCTCGATCCGCGGGTGTTTGGCATCGCGCAATCGCCGCTGCGGGGCGCGGCGGCCGGCCGGCTGCTGCTCGACGTGCGGACCACGGCGGAGTACGCCGGCGGCGCGTCCTGCCTGCCGCGCGGCTCGATCCACATACCGTTGGCGGAATTGCGGTCGCGGGCGCATGAGCTGCCGCCGGGTCAACCGTTGTTGGTCGTCTGCGCGAAGGGCTCGCGCAGCTTCGAAGCGGCCCGCATCCTGCGCGAATGTGGATTCACCGACCTGGTGTATCTGGCCGGCGGCATCGCGTTGTGGGAGCGCGGCCGCCTCCGCTAGCCGGAATCGTTGACAACGGCACGGTGTCTGTTATCCTACTAGCAGCTCTATTGCCGATCGTTTGTTACGTGCAGGGAATATGTAGCCTATGCGGTGGACCGCCGGCGCGGCCGGTCGGCGGGGGGATTCGAACCCTATGGATACGATCGAGTCCCTACGGACTGTCTGTGCTGCCATCGGCTTGCGTTGCGACGTCAAGTACACGCAGGTCGAGCCGCGTTTCTCCGTTGTTGTCGTGGCCGACAACGAGGGCCCGCGGCTGCGCGTCCGTATGCGCGCCGACGGTTCGGTGGCGGCGATCGTCCTGGACCACATCGCCGACCCGCCGGGAATGCTGCTGGAGATCCAGGAGGAAACGGTCCAACGTGAGCCGGTCCTGGACTTGTGGCTGCCGTACAGCGCGCGCCATCTGCATTTGGTGCACCGGAGCTCGGGCGGCTGGGTGGTCGAGCGCCTGCCCGGGCTTAGTTCAGTGGCGACGGTGGACGAGGCCCGGGCGCTGCTGAAACGGCGGCGCGCAGCCCAAGCTTGACCCAACGACAGCGGTTATTCGACGCCTGGCGTCGCGGAGCGGCGGCGCGCACGGCGGCGGATTGTGCGCGCGGGCGGTCGTGTGCTAGATTTCCCTTTGTTGCTCTGTCCCGGATGATTCGCGCCGGACCGGCTGCGACAGGGCAAACGTCTGCCGCTTTCTCGCGGCGGCCGTTCCCGTCTTATCCGGACTGACCTTGAACCGAGAGGTGCCTCATGCGCCGCGTCCTGTTCGTTGCCGTGATCGTGGGCCTTGTCCTGTCCGCCGGATGCGGACGTGGCCCGACCACTGAAGAGCGATTGTTCGTCGGGCTGGCCAACCGTTATCTCGCGGCGCTCTATGCGCATCAACCGGCCTGGGCCACCCAACTCGGCAATCACGACCACGACGACCGCTTGCCCGATCTATCTAGACCGGCCCGCGACGCCTGGGCCGACCTTAATCGAGCCTACCGCGACAGCCTGCGGGCGATTCCGCCCGACCAACTGGGCGAGCAGGATCGCATCGACCGCGAAATTCTGCTGCGGCGCATCGCGTACACGCTGTTTGCGCATGAAGAACTGGACGAACCGAGCTGGAATCCGCTGCTCTACAACCCCGGCGACGCGATCTACTCGCTCCTGGCGCGCGAGTTCGCGCCGTTGCCCGCGCGCTTGCAGAGCGTGGCCGCGCGACTCGAGCAGATTCCCGTCCTGCTAGCCACCGCCCGGGCGAATCTCGAAAATCCGCCCGCCGTCTTCACCCGCACGGCCATCACCCAGAATCAGGGCACGATCAACCTCGTGATGGACGGACTCGACCGGTATCTAACCGACGAGCCGGGCATGCGCGATCGGCTGGCGCGTCCGCGCGCCGAGGCCATCGCCGCGCTGACGGAGTACGGGGTCTGGCTCGCCGACGATCTGCTGCCGCGTTCGCGCGGCGACTTCCGCCTCGGCGCCGAACGGTGGCGCCGCAAACTGCAGTTCGCTCTGGACAGCGATCTGGAGCCGACGGCGATTCTCTCCTCCGCCGAGCGTGATCTCGAGGCGACCACCGCGCGGATGGCCGATCTCGCACGCACCATGTACCCGCAGCGGCTCGGCTCGCCGGTCCCCGCCCAGATTCCGCGCGAAACGCTGATCGCCGTCGTCCTGCGCAACCTTGCCGAAGATCGGCCCACCAGTGAGACCATCGTCGACCAGGCGCGGCGCGATCTCGAGCGCATCACCGCCTTCGTGCGCGAGCACGATCTGGTGCGCGTGCCGGACGAGCCGATCGAGATCATCGTCATGCCCGAGCACCAGCGCGGCATGTGGATCGCCTACTGCGATTCGCCCGGGCCGCTGGAGCCTCATCTGCCCACGTTTTACGCGATCGCGCCGACGCCGGCGGACTGGACGCCCGAACGCGCGGAGTCGTTCTACCGCGAGTACAACGACTACATGCTGCAGGACCTCACCGTGCACGAGGCCATGCCCGGTCACTATTTGCAGATCAACCACGCCAACCGTTTCCGCGGCTCGACGCCGGTGCGAGCGGTCTTCAGCAGCGGCACCTTCGTCGAGGGCTGGGCTACGTACGCTGAACAGCTCATGGTCGAGTCGGGTTGGGGAGGCCCGGAGTTCGAGATGCAACAGCTCAAGATGCGCTTGCGGCTGATCATCAACGCGATCATCGACCAGTTGATCCACACGGTGGGCATGACCGAGGGCAAGGCGATGACGTTGATGATGGAGCGCGGCTTCCAGGAAGAGGGCGAAGCGGCGGGCAAATGGATTCGCGCCTGTCTGACCTCGACGCAGCTGTCGACCTATTACGTCGGCAACCTGGAGATCAACGCCATCCGCCGGGACTGGCTGCGCAAAGCAGGCGCGCAATACCGGCATCGCGATTTCCACGATCGCCTGCTGTCCTACGGCGCGCCGCCGCCGCGGCATCTGCGCGGATTACTGGACCTGGCGGACTGACCCGGATGATTCATGGAGGTCCGGCTGGCACGCGCGGCAGAAGCAAGTTGAACGGCCGCCGATCACGAGGCGCTCGATCGGCGTCTTGCAACGCCGGCACGGTTGTCCGGCTCGGCCGTAGACCTGCAGCCGCTGCCGGAAATTGCCCGGCTTGCCGTTGAAGTCGGTGAAGTTCAGGAATGTGGTGCCGCCGTGCCGCAGCGCAAGGCGCAGCACCGCCTTGGCCTCGCGCAACACGCGCTGCAGCGTCGCCGCGTCGCATGCGGCGGGTTCGGTCAGCGGGTGCACGCCCGCGCGGAAGAGGGCCTCGTCGGCGTAGATGTTGCCGAGTCCGGCCGCCACTTGCTGGTCCAGCAGGACCGATTTCAACGGTGCCCGCCGCCGCGCGACCCGCGCCAGCCACGACGCGAAGCGTACGGCGAGCATGTCCGGGCCGATATGGGCCAGTTCCCGCTCACGCCAGTCGGGTCCGACCGCCGTCCAGCGGCCGAACTTGCGGATGTCGCGGTAGTGCACGGTACAGTCGCCGAATTTGAGCGACAGATGCACGTGACGGTCAGGGCGGTATCCCTCCTGCAGGAAGATCTGCCCGGTCATACGCAGGTGCAGCAGGACGTGGCCGGGCTGCCGCCCGTCAAAGGTGAGGATCAGGTACTTACCGAGGCGTTCGACCGCAACGAGGGTTCTGCCGACCATGGTGCGGCGCACCACCGCCGGCGACGGCTGGAGCACGCCCGTGAACCGTACCCGCAGACCGGTGCAGCGCCGGCCCGCCAGAGCGCGGCGCAGCGCGCGTGCGATGCTTTCGACCTCGGGCAGTTCCGGCACGGCGCCATCCTTGTTGGAGTCAACCCTGAGTGTCCGTGAATAATCCAGGTCAAGCTGTTGCGTCGCCGGCCGATAGGATACACGAACTGGTGGCGCCGGACACGGGCCTTGTTCGCACGTCGCTCGGCCGGCGGCTGGTCGCAACGGAAACAGAGGAACGTCGTTATGCGAGTTCTGGTGGTCGAGGACGACTTCATCAGCCGGCGTCTGCTTTGCCGCTATTTGCAGGCATTTGCCGAGTGCGATGTCGCGGTCAACGGCAACGAGGCCGTCGGGGCCTTCAAGCAGGTCCTGCAGGCCGGCCAACGCTACGACCTGGTCTGCCTGGACATCATGATGCCAGGCATGGACGGTCAGGAAACGCTCAAGCGCCTGCGCGCGCTCGAGCGGGAGCACAGGGTCGCCGACGAAACGCGGACCAAGGTGATCATGACCACCGCCCTCGAAGACCACGACAACCTCATGGCCGCCTTCAACAACGCGTGCGATGGCTACGTGGTCAAGCCCATCGAGAAGCGCAAGTTTTTGGAAACTCTACAGGAGATAGGCTTGCCGGTCGCCGTCTAACGGCATGCGAACGGCGGCGGCATGAGGTCAACGATGGCTGCAGCGTCGGCCCCCAGCGTCAGCGATGTGCGCGACATCGGCGAAGCGGAGTTCCAGGCGATTCGCCAACTGGTCTACGAGCATTTCGGCATCAGCCTGAGCGACCAGAAACGCTCGCTCGTGGTCGGGCGCCTGCAGAAGGTGCTGCGCCAGCGCCGGCTGCCGGATTTCCGGTCCTACCTGGAATGGCTGCGGGCCGATCAGAGCGGCGAAGCGCTGCAGGAACTGGCCAACCGGATCTCCACCAATCACACCTTCTTCTGGCGCGAGAACAGTCATTTCAGCCACTTCGCGTCGACGGCGCTGCCTGAACTCGTCGAGCGCCATCGCCGAAGCGGCGGCAATCTCCGTTTCTGGTGCGCCGGTTGTTCCACCGGCGAAGAGCCGTATACGCTGGTCATGCTGATGAAAGAGGCCTTCGGCCTCGAGTACCGCGCCTACCAGCCGCTGCTTCTGGCGACCGACCTCTCGGCCAATGCGCTGCGCATCGCCATGCGCGGGGTCTACAGCAACGAACGCCTTGCGCAGATGCCGCCGCATCTGCGCGGCAAGTACTTCCGCCGCGGTCCCGAAACGGGCACCTGGCAGGTGGTCGACGATGTTCGCCGGGAGGTCGTCTACCGGCGCCACAATTTGATGGATAGCCGATACCCATTCACCAAGCCGCTGGACGCCATCTTCTGCCGCAACGTGATGATCTATTTCGACAAGGCGACGCGAGACGCGCTGATTGCGCGGTTCCATCGCTACACCGCCAAAGGCGGCTACCTCTACGTCGGTCACTCCGAAACGCTGACTCGCGACAACGCACTCTTTGAATACGTTTTGCCCGCGGCCTATCGGCGTATTTGATCGTTCGGCGCGCCGATGCATCCGTCGCCCGTTGCTTGGCAGGCGCAGTCGCCGTGATTAGTCTTGGTTATCAAGTTCTAACCCGGGTTATTCATGAAGGACCGCCGCGAGAAAGGATTCCGCATGCTGCGTAGGCACCAGCTTCCATTGTGCATCGCCGACTCCGCTGACTCTGCGGCCGACGCCGAATCGAACGCGTCCGCGGTCGCCGTCCGCCGGCGCCATGAGATCGAGGACCGCTTCAAGTGGCGGCTGGAGCGTGTCTTCGCGGACTGGGACGCCTGGGAAGCGGCGTTCACGGCCGCCGAGTCCGACCTCGGCGGCCTCGCGCCGCGGCGCGGGACTCTCGACCGGAACGCCGAGTCGTTGCTGGCTACCCTGCGCGCGATCGAGGACGTGCAGCGCCGGCTCGAGGTGATCACGGTCTATGCGAACCTGCGTAGCGACGAAGACACTCGCGACGCGGCCAACACCGCCCGCCGCGGCCGCGCGGCCAGCCTGAACACGCGCTTCGCCGAGGCGGTCAGTTGGTTCGAGCCCGAGCTGCTGGCGCTGGACGACGACCGTTTGGCGGGGTTCGTGGCGGCCAGCGCCGACCTGCGCGTCTATGCGCACTACCTCGACAACCTGCGCCGGCTGCGCGAGCACACCCTCGACGCCGAGCGCGAGGAACTGCTCGCGGCTGCGACCAGCGTCACCCGCGGCGCCGGCCGCATCTTCTCCGCGCTTGCGGACGCCGACCTGCGTTTTCCGATCGTCCGCGACGAAACCGGCAACGAGGTCGAACTGACGCACGCGCGCTACAGCAAGCTCCTGCGCTCGCGCGACCGCGAGGTCCGCCGCCGTGCGTTCGCCGCCTATCTGGATACCTACGGTGCGGTCGCCAACACCTTGGCCGCGACCATGGACGCCAACGTCAAGAACCATGTTTTCCGAGCCGAGAGCCGCCGGTACCCGAGCTGTCGGCAGGCTTCGTTGTATCCCGACGCGGTACCGGTTGCGGTGTACGACAACCTGATCGCCGAGGTCCGCGCCAACTTGGGCTTGATTCACCGCTACACCGACCTGCGGCGCCGCGTCCTGGGTCTGAGCGAGCTTTGCGAGTACGACCTCTCCGTGCCGCTCTTCCGCGAGGCGGAGTTCAAGTTCAGCTACGACGAGGCATGCGAACTTCTGCTGGCCGCGCTCGCGCCGCTGGGCCCGGAATACTTGGACATCCTGCGGACGGCCTACCGCGAGGGCTGGATCGACGTGCACGAGAGCCTCGGCAAGCGCAGCGGCGCTTACTCGAGCGGCGTCTACGACACACAGCCGTACATCCTGCTCAACTGGTCGGACCAGCTCTCGGACACCTTCACGCTCGCGCACGAGCTGGGACACAGCGCCCACACGTACCTGGCGACCCGCCACCAACCGTTCGTTTACGGCGACTATCCCATTTTCACCGCCGAGGTCGCTAGCACCTGCAATGAACTGCTCTTGCTGGACCACCTGCTGGCGGACGCCGGCCGGCGCGACCGCCGCCTCTACCTGCTCGACCACCACCTCAGCCAGATCATCGGCACGGTCGTGCGGCAGACCATGTTCGCGGAGTTCGAGCTGCGCATCCACGAGCTGGGCGAGCAGCGGGAGACGCTGACCGTCGACAACCTAGGCGATCTATACCACGAGCTGCTGGCCGAGTACTGGGGGCCGCTCGTCGTGCTCGATGCCGAGCGAAGCCGCCGCACTTGGAGCCGCATTCCGCATTTCTATTACAACTTCTACGTCTACCAGTATGCCACGGCTTACTCAGCGGCAGCGGCCTTCAGTCGGGCCGTGTTGACCGGCGACCCGTCCGCGCGGCCGCGCTACCTCGATATCCTGCGTTCCGGTTGCAGCCGCTACCCCGTCGATACGCTCGCCCTCGGCGGCGTCGACATGATGACACGCGAGCCGTTTCGCGATGTCTTCCACCTGTTCGCAGCCCGTCTGGACGAAATCGAACGCCTGCTGGATGCTGGCCATTCGGGCTGAGCGCGCGGCGCCAGGGGTTTTTCGCGACCTGGCGCCAACCGGCGCTCAGGTTCGCCGGGAACCGGCCGATCATTTAGCTGCTTCGGTCCGGTAGCGGCCGCGAGGGCCCGGACCGGTTCTGGCTTCGCCCACCCCGGCCGCCCGACGGGCACGGGATGTGCCAGGAACCAGCCTGCGGTATTGGGTCTTGCATGCGGGGCGAACGACGATCGGCAAGCATCTCGAGGGAGTATCGCCCATGACGACCGAGACGACGACATCACTCGCAGCGCCTGGTTGGCGAGCCGTCAACCTCGATGTGCTCAAGCGTATCGAGGCGCTGCCGAGCCTTTCGACCGTGGTCAACGAATTCCTGGAACTGACGCGCCGGGAGTTTTTCACGGCGAAAGATTTCGAAGCGGTGATCAGCAAGGACCAGGCGTTGGTTGCCCGGCTGCTGCGGGTGGCCAACAGCGCGTTGTTCGGCAACTCGCGTCGCATCCACTCCATCCCCGAGGCCGTCGTGCTCGTCGGGCTGGAGAATCTCAAAAAAATCGTGTTCTCGGTCAGCACCGAGGGGCTCACGCGCCTGCGCTTGCGAAACTACAATTACGAACCGAGCCGAGGCTACTGGATGCATTCGACCGCCGTCGGCCTGGCCGCGCGGGCGCTCGTCGAGATGCTGCCGCAGAAAATGCTCCATGGCGAAGAAGCGTTCGTCGCCGGCCTGTTGCATGACGTCGGCAAACTGATCGTCGACGATTTTCTCGACCCCACAGCGGGCAAACGGCCGATCACGCTGGCGGAGGAGGCCGAGGCGGCCGGCATGAACCACGCCGAACTCGCCGAATTCATCCTGCAGCAATGGCGGTTGCCCGAGACCATCGTCCTGGCGATCCGCGATCACCACGGCGGCGACGAGTCGGCCGCCATGAGCGACGGCGCGAAGATCCTGCAGCTGGCGCAGATCATCACCGGCACCTGGTCGATCGGTCGTGGCGAGCCGATCGATCTGAGCGCCGATTTCGATCCCACACCGCACGCAGATCGCTTCGCGACCCTCGGCTTACCGCTGGGCAAGACCCCCCAGTTGATCTGGGATATTCGGCAGAGCTTGACGGGGTTGGAAAAACTGTATCCGGAAGACTGAGCTTCGAAGCTTCTTGGAGCTCTTGCGGCCGATTTGGCGCCCGATCGTAGGATTTCGGGCCGGGGTTTGATGCAAGGGCATCCCGTATGTTGTGCCGTCGAGATTGTTGCTGGCCGGCGCAACCTGCTGTTACCGATGCGTTTGCGAGCTGAGTACCAACCTGCCCGCCAAGTCCGCTCCGGGTGCTGCGTTAGGCGCCGGCCA
>Ga0334886_1002644_pt1 | contig 17343 bp, 14 predicted proteins | sample GraSluR1_MG_9_FD_207232 | JGI IMG/M metagenome (GOLD analysis project Ga0334886, IMG submission 207232) | Sludge microbial communities from methane-producing bioreactor in Wageningen University, Netherlands - Granular Sludge_27_06-R1 | ecosystem: Engineered > Bioreactor > Anaerobic >...
AATAATGAGCCTTTATAAAGAAAAAGGAGTCAGTCCTTTGGGGGGATGCCTTCCTTTATTAATTCAACTCCCGTTTCTGTTTGTTCTTTATAGAGTCTTAGTGAATTATGATTATGGTCAAGCAGGATTTCTCTGGTTACCCAGCCTTTCGGCCGCTGATCCCTATTATATTTTGCCTTTATTAATGGGATTTACAACCTTTTTGCAACAGAGAATGACTGTGCCAGCTGCCGGAGCAGAAGGTTCACAGCAAAATATGATCATGATGATTGTTATGCCAATATTCTTGGTGTTTATTAGTTGGAGTCTTCCTTCGGGAGTGCTCCTTTATTGGTTTGTTTCAAACCTATTCTATATTTTCCAGCAATATATGGTAAACATTAAAACCCCAAAACCAATAGTCTCAACAGTTACAAATCCAATAATTGAAGCCAACCCGAAAGATGCCGTAGACATTGTAGAAGAAAAGAAAGTTTCTTCCCGAGTTTCTTCTCCAGAAATCAAGAAAAAAGGGGGCAAGAAACATGCGAAGAAGCGTTGAAGTTTCTGGAAAGACTGTTGAAGAAATACTCGAAAGAGCTTCGCGCTATTTTGACGTACCAAAAGAAAACCTTTCCTATGAAGTGCTATCTGAAAGCCGAGGGTTTCTCGGAATACTGGTACCTCGTACGGTGAGAGTTCGAGTATGGGTTGAAAGCGACAATAATCAAACCGAAGAATCGGTACCTATTGGAGTAAATAAAGAAGAACCGGGAAATGAGTTTGCCAGAGAAAATTCTAATTTAACCTCAGAAAATTTAGAAGAAGAGAATTTTCAAGATTTGGAAAAAGCTCGGGAAGAAATACGAGAATTTTTCGAAAATCTTATCGAAAAAATGAACATTAATATTGAGTACCATGTTCGAGAAAATGGAAAAAAAGTATTCCTTGACATTGATGGTGAAGACTCTGGATTACTCATTGGAAAGCACGGAGAAACCTTAGAAGCCTTAGAATCATTCTTAAAAATTCTTCTGGTAAAAAATGGATACGCACATATTGGTTTGGATGTTGACGTATCAGGCTATAAGAAGCGTCGAGAAGAAACACTTACCAAGTTAGCATGTAAAATGGCTTCAAAAGTGATACAAGGTCGACGTCGATTTAAATTTGAACCGATGAATGCAAGAGAACGAAGAATTATTCATACCACACTTAAAGATCATCCGAGAGTTATAACTTATAGCATTGGTGAAGAACCAGAAAGAAGAGTTGTAGTCGATTTAAAAAATGAAAAAAGAAAAGAATCAAATCAAAGAAAGCATCCAACGACAAGAAAGAAACCAAGAAATTAGAGAGACTATTGTTGCAGCTTCAACTCCACTAGGAGTGGGCGCAGTTGGTATCGTTAAGCTCAGTGGGAGAGATTCAATTGAAATAGCGTCAAAGGTATGCAAATTAAGATCAGGAAAGAAAATACAAAAGCTCCCAAGTTTTAAATTGACACTCTGTGATATTATTGACGATAACAATAAGGCTCTTGATGAGGGTTTAGTTGTCCTCATGCGAGAGCCTTATTCTTATACCAGAGAAAATGTTGTAGAAATTCAAGTTCATAGTAGCACTTTAATAATACAAAAAATCATTCAAATTTGTATTATTAAAGGTGCTCGATTGGCAGAACCAGGAGAATTCACAAAAAGAGCCTTTTTAAATGGAAGAATATCTCTCAATCAAGCAGAATCAATAGCTGAAATAGTTAAGGCACAATCAGAAAAAGCACTTTATAGTTTATATCAAAATCTACGAGGGATGTTTGGAGAAAAAATTTCCGAATGGCAGAAAAGCTTAATATTAATACAAGCAAATATTCAAGTGGAATGTGACTTTTCTGATCGAATAGGAACCTCTGATATAAAAAATTCCATCATTGAAGAAATAAATACCATAAGGCAAAATATAAAACAACAATATGACAAGAGTAAAAAATTTCAAAATTTACAAAACGGTCTTTTAGTTGTGATTTGTGGTAAACCGAATGTAGGAAAATCAAGTTTGTTAAATGCTATCCTTGGAAAAGAAAGGGCGATCGTTACACCGATTCCAGGGACAACCCGCGACGCTATTGAAGAATTATTTCTTATTGAAGGCTTCCCTTTTCGCTTTGTTGATACAGCAGGTATACGTGAAAGCCAAAACTATATTGAGAAAATTGGAATTAATAAGACCAAAAAATATTTAGAAGAAGCTCATTTAGTCATTGTAATATTTGATCGAAGCCAAGAATTGAATAATGAAGATTATATGTTAGTAGATTTGGTTAGAAAGAAACCCAATATAATAGTATTAAATAAGAGTGACCTGGCTTCAAAGATTGAAATAAAAGATGTTAAAAAACTTTATCCAGAAGAACCGATAATTGAAATATCCGCTCTTTCAGGAAAGGGTATCGATGGATTATTGGATAAAATTATTGAAAAGGTTAAGATAATTAAAGATAATTATGATGAAGATTATTTAGCAATTAACCTCAGACAACAAAACGAACTTTTTAAAACAGCTGCATTTTTAGAGCAAGCCCAAAAATCATTAGAGGAAGGGTTCCCAATTGATCTTATAAGCATTGATATAGATGGAGCTCTTCGATGTTTAAAGAGAATTAGCGGCGAAGATATTGATAAAGATATAGTAAATAGTATATTTACCAATTTTTGCATTGGTAAATAAAGAGATTTTAAAAGATAAAGTATAATTCGATTCTCTGCTAATGCCACCAGGAAAGTATAAATCCTCTCGCTCGTATAAAATGTTGAGTTAAAAATATTTTGTATTTCAATTAAATCCTTTTATTTAAAAAAGCGAGATATTTATTTTAATTAATTTATAAAGGTTTTTTTTGGGGAATACCAATTCGTCTTGGGTAATCTATAGGTGTAGAAGAGGATTTAGAAACAACTATAAAATAGTTCTGTCGGTTAGATAAGGGAATAGGAATACTTAAAATAGATTCTAAGTGACAATTCAACAAGGAAAAGGAATTAGATGAAAGGGATATTTCTTTTTGATAAGAACTGCCCTTAAAAAAGACTGCCTTACCCATCACTTTAATAAAGGGAGTAACTAATTCTAAATTTGTTGATAAAGAGCTTAAGGCACGAGTCATTGCGAAATCAAAATATTCCCGGTATATAGAGTCATGACCTAAAGACTCAGCACGATCACATAAAAAAAAGGAATGCTTAAGATTAAGTTGGCTTGCTACAATTTTTATAAAATTAATTTTTTTATGATTTGAATCAAGATAATAAAAGTGGATATGAGGAAATAAAATGTTTAGTGGTATTCCAGGAATACCAGCACCAGTGCCTACATCAATAGCTGTGTTTATTTCTTTAAGAGGAAAACTGGTTTTTAAAAAAGAGAGACTATCAAAAATGAGATCAACTAAAATATCTACATGCGTTTTAAAACCAGTTAAATTAAAAAGACGATTATTCTTTTCAATCATATTTATAAAAAATAATAATTGATCTTTCTGAGTTGAATTAATTGAAATGTTCAGTTCAATTAGTCCCTTTTCGAGGAGAAAAAGAATTTGTTTATCCACAAGTTATCAACAGTCCTTTTTTTTGAGATAAGTTGTCCATTTATAAAATTTAGAGAATAGTATCTATTGAAAGCACAAAAAAACCTTATTTATCAACAAAAAAATGCTATATAGTTAATATACTTATAATTATAAGGAAAAAAGGAGTAAATTAAACAAAGATATTAAATAGTTATCCACAATTAATTTGCTCAAATTAAAATGTTCCACGTGGAACATTTTAATAATACATAAGTATCTAAATCCGCTAATGTTGTCTATAGTAAAAGATAAAACGAAAACGGTAAAGAGTTGATTATGATAATGAAATATGTTAGTCGTTTATAACTATGATAACGAGTAAAATAATAGAATGAATGTTACTTATAAATAAGAGATTTATGTTACTGCTTTGTCGAACGTTTATTCGATTATCTGTATATTTTTTATAGGCAAGACATCTATACCGGTTTGTCTCACTAAATATAGGTAAAAATACTTATTCAAAAGCAAATCGCCTCTTTTTGTAAATGGGGACAAGGGGGGATTTGAGAGAACCGTAAAAAATTGAATCCCAAACCAACTCCCTTTATCCAAAGGGAGAGGTCAACATAACGGGAAATTGGTTAAAAATGGGTTTTCAGGATAAAATGAAGTTTTGATAGCCTTAGATTTATCATAGGAGAAAATAAAGTCCTTTAAAAAGGAGAAAAGCTAAAATATGTCGATCCAATACGGAGATAGAATTTATATATACATAGATGATGGAAGAGATTATATATTGACTATTCAGGAAGGGAAACAGTTTAGTACTCACCGTGGGAATATATTACATGATGAAATAGCTGGAAGAAGTTATGGTGAAAGTGTATTGACGACAAAAGGCAATAAGGTATATTTATTGCCAGTTGGTATAATAGAAAATATTTACCATATGAGAAGGTCCTCTCAAATCATATATCCCAAAGACCTTGGTTATATCTTGCTTATGTTGGATATAGCCGAAGGTAACCGGGTAATAGATGTGGGATTAGGGAGTGGATCGATGTCAGCTGCTATGGCACGGTTAGTTGGTAATACAGGTAGAGTATATGCTTACGAAAGAAGAGAAGACATGATATCATTGGCAACTCAGAATCTTATTACCTGGAAATTAATTGATAGAGTTACTATTCAGCAGAGAGATATTGAAATTGGTTTTGATGAAAAGGAGATAGATGCTATATTTCTTGATGTGCCTCAACCGTGGGATTATCTTAAACAATGTTGGGACGCTCTTGGGGGTGGTGGAAGATTAGGAATTGTTTCACCTACTGCAGGACAGGTTATGGAGGTCCTGCGTTCTTTGAATAAATTACCATTTATAATAATTGAAGTTTGGGAGAATATGTTTCGCCAATATAAACCGGATCCTTTCACATTTAGACCCTATGATCGTATGGTTGCTCATACTACCTATATGATTTTTACCAGGAAAGTTAACGAAATTTAGAATAGACCCTCATACTGCTTTGTGGCACCAGATGAGGATGAAAATAGGTATCCAGGAATCGTTTCCCCCTTTAGCAAGGGGGGTTAGGGGATTTGAATTTTTTCCTGCTCCGTCATTGCGAGAAGCCCAACCGTTCTGTGGTTGGGTGACATGGCAATCTCATTTAGCCATTCTTTCATTCTGAGCAGGGTGGCGTTTTTACCAGACATGATAAGCATCTCATTTATTCCAATTCCACAATTCCACACATAATAAAAGATGACTGAAGAGATTGCCACGACCTCAAAAAACCAGGTCTCGCAATGACGACTCAAAGTTCCTTCTCCCTTGATGGGAGAAAGTGAGGATGAGGGTGAAAGTCCAAAATGAAATTATGGTTGATTGCTATAAATACATTACTTACAAAAATCATTCATATATTTTCAAGATAGACCCTCATGCCAGGTTGTTGCACCAGATGAAGATGAAAATCAAGAATTCGACATGCCATAGCATGTCGCTACATTAATTAAAGAATAGGCACAATACATTATACCCCTACAATTTTATATTCTTTTGTAGGGACTTGATTTATCATGCCCGGTGCTTTCCAGGATAGACCATCAAACTGGAAAGCACCGTTCAGGATGACGCCTGCGTTATAAAATGAGATCTTCTGCCCTCGCTTGGTAAGGTCCGAGGATGACGTTAATTTTTTATTCATTTATTATATTTATTGGACAGAGTTTGAAAAAAATGCTTCCTGTTGCTTATTAGGTGCAGTTATCGTGATAGAATAATAAATAATTACTGAGAAATAAAATGTAATAATATAAAATCCATTAAAAAACTAATATATAGGTTTTAACCAGCTTTTTCGTGTAGAATTGACTAAAAGAAAAGGAAAATTTTTTATCACTAAATGGTTCTTGCTAATCTTATGGAGGTAAAGTTGGATTATACTGAACCTTAAATAAGAGTATTTATTTTCAATGATTGTTTTTCTAGTAAATATTTAATACAATAAAACAAGTTAAAAAAAAGAAATTAGGAGGGGCAGAAAAAATTCCTTTTTTAACCTCATAATTTTAAACTCACAGTATATCAATTAAATCCTATTCTTCAATTTGATTTGTTTTAAGAACAGAAATGATTTACTGGTGATGGTATTGAAAGAATTAGGTTAAATAAATCCATTAAAGTGTATTTAAAGCTAATATATATGTTAAAATAATTCTTGTTTATGGGAAAAGTGATTGCTATAGCTAACCAAAAAGGGGGAGTTGGGAAAACCACTACCTCGATTAATCTAGGCTCATGTTTAGCACAAATGGGTCTAAAAATATTGTTGGTTGACTCTGACCCCCAGGGGAATGCTACCAGTGGCTTGGGAGTTAATCGTTCAGTTCTTAAAAGATGTTTATATGATTTATTAATACCGACTGAGTCTGAATATTCATTAAATGATGTAATACAAACGTCATCGATTTCAAATTTGTGGTTACTACCTACAACCATAAGGCTTGCCGGTGCAGAAATAGAATTAGTTTCGGTTATAGGGAGGGAATTCCGTTTAAAAGAAACACTAAAAGAGGTTATTAATGATTATGATTATATTTTAGTTGATTGTCCACCCTCTCTTGGCTTGCTAACAATTAATGCATTATGTTGTGCGAGCTCTATGTTAATCCCAATTCAGTGCGAGTACTATGCTTTGGAAGGCTTGGGGCAGCTTTTAAACACTCTTAATGCAGTGAAAAATTTGCTCAACCCTCAGCTTGAAATTTTTGGGGTTTTATTAACGATGTATGATGTGAGAACTAACTTATCTCAGCAAGTAGCTCAAGAGATACAAAGAGTTTTTGGAGATAAAGTGTTTAAAACTATAATCCCAAGAAATGTTCGATTAAGTGAAGCTCCAAGTTTTGGGCAACCGGTGATTACCTATGATCGTTACTCAACTGGTGCCGAAGCATATCTTAACTTAGCCAAGGAAGTGTTAGCAAGAGATGGCAAGAAAAAGTCTTGGTAAAGGGCTTGATGCTCTAATCCCTGGAGTTGGAAATCTTGGTGCACGGTCGATCCAAGAAATTGATATTCAACTTATTCATAGTAATCCTCTCCAACCCCGACTTCAAATAAACGATGAGAGCTTAGAAGAGCTTGCTCAGTCGATTCGTATTCATGGTGTTCTACAACCAATTATTGTACGAACCGATGGGACAGGATATGAAATAGTTGCAGGAGAGAGAAGATGGAGAGCAGCACAAAAAGCTGGTTTGCCAACAATTCCTGTTATAGTTGAAGAAGTAAATGAACAAAAAAGATTAGAAATTGCTTTAATTGAGAACTTACAGAGGGAAGATTTAAACCCCTTAGACTTAGCTAAGGGAATTCAACGATTGATGCTTAATTTTGAGCTAACTCAAGAGGATATTTCAAAAAGACTGGGGAAAAAGAGACCCACCATCGCTAATGTGCTCCGCCTTCTTGACTTACCCCAAGAAATACAAAAAATGCTTGAAAACAACGATATTTCATTTGGCCATGCTCGAGCATTACTTGCCATTGAAAGTCAGGATTTAAAAATTCAACTATCAGGAAAAATCATCCGAGAAAATCTTTCTGTTCGTGATATTGAAGAAGTAATTCGTAACATAAAAGCAAAAACTGAAGAACCTAATCCTTCTATAAATTATAAAGAGAAAAAAATAATTACAAATGAACAACAAGAAACCGAAATTACTTTCATTGAAGAGAGTTTGATGAAATATTTGGCAACCAAAGTGAAAATAGTGAAAAAACGAATAACCATAGAATATTATGGGGATGAAGACCTCCATCGCATTTATAATTTAATAACCGGTAAGGAAGAACCATTTTAGAGGTGGGTGTATGCCTTCAAAAGAGCCAAAAGACTTAACGGTATTTTGGATCAATCCCTTGAAGGGACAAATGAAAAAAATTAACCTCCGATGGAAAACTATTCTTATGGGCTTATTGTTGGTTATTTTGGGGGTTGGATTTGGTGTGGGTGGGATTCTTTGGTATAACAGTAGAATTAAATACGAATTGGGGAATATGTTTATTCATTTACAAGACACTAAAAGTGAATTAGCTTCCCTGGAGATCAAGAAGAAAGAACAGGAACAAAAATTAGAGGAATTATCCAAAAAGGCTGATCAAGTTATTCAAGAAATGAACCAGCTACGTGAATTAGACCAAAAGGTAAGGAGCTTGTTAGAAAAAGATTTACAATCACAATTAAAAAAGTTTGGGATAGATCTGGGTTTTTCTGCAGCATCGAACGAATTATACGTTCCGGTACAAATGTTTCTTAATCCCAATCTGGATAGCTTTCCCTTTGGAATGGGTGGGCCAAATTATATGTCGTTTTCAGGAGTTCCTGTTTCTGCTCCTTCGCTTCGATCAACCATTGATCCTGAATTTTATAATAAAGCGAAAAGTATAGAAGATAATCTTTCATGGCTTCGTGCTGAAATGATGGTCAGGGAGAAATCTTTTAATGAAATAATTCAAGTAGTTGAAAAAAAAGACAAATTAATCACTATGGTTCCGATGCGTTGGCCAACTTGGGGAAGAGTTTCATCGAGTTATGGCTGGAGGAAAGATCCCTTTACCGGTCGCAAAGCTTGGCATACAGGGGTGGATATTGCAGCACCTGCTGGTAGAAATATAGTTGCAACTGCGGCAGGGAAGGTTATTTTTGCTGGTTGGAATGGAAATTATGGAAGATGTGTGATAATCAGGCATCAATTTGGGTATGAAACTGTATATGGGCATTTATCAAAAATTCAGGTTGAAAACGGTGAAGAAGTAAAAAAAGAAACTATAATTGGGAAGGTCGGTTCTTCTGGGCGAAGCACTGGTCCTCATTTACATTATGAAGTAAGAAAATATGGAAATGTCATAAATCCATGGCCTTATTTACCATAAAGTTTGATAGTTTAAGAAATATTAAGTTGGTAAAAGGTTTATTAATAACTAAGTTATATTTTACAAGCCAGTAAGTGTATTTAATACAATTTTAAATTCTGCTAAGCAACTTCTTGATAATACAGTTTTTAGAGCTTCTAATAGGTTAGATAAATTGGTATTTTAACTACTGAATCTTTTTTGATATAAAGACAATTCTATATAGCAGTGAGAAAATAATTATAAATAGACGTCCATTCCACTTGGTTGCACGAGATAAGGAAGAAAATATCGATTCGGGAATCAATTTCCCATCTTAGCAAAGAGGAGAGGAAATAATAAAAAATAAAAAAGATAAGATCCTCACGCCCTTAAACACTGAGAGGGAGAGGGTGCGAGGGGGAAGAAAAAGGGGAAGAGAAGAGGGTTCAGGATGATGGCATTTTTTTTAAATCTCTTGTAAGGGCTTGATTTATCATAACCGTGGGTTTTCAGAATAGAAAACATTATTATAATAGGAACAAATAAGCCCAAAAAGGAAAATACTATAAATAAAACTTTACTAAGGGGTGAAAAAGATGAAAAATCGGATAAGAGGGGCTTTTGTTCTTCTTCTTATTTTTTCTTTTGTCATACCAGTTTGGGCAGAGATACAAAAAGCGGAAATTGTAACTGTTAAATACGAAGGAATTGGAGAAAATGCCTCTATAACTATTGAAGGATCAATCAGTTCTGATCAGACAGGTATTGGATATTTGGAAGCAATTATAACCTTTGAAGGCAAGGATTATAAAACTCAAGCTGTTGAAATTGAATCGAGAATACCGAAACAAAACTATCGATATTCGTTCCGGGTGGATGATTTTCGCTACATTGATCATCAAAAAAATCAAATTGAAACCCTTTCCAATTTTCAGCCTGGACAAACTATTGTGGTTTATTTGTACCAGCAAAAAATAACTGCTGGGGAGAAGCTTACTATAGATGCACAAAATGAACTTAATCAAAGAGGCTATGCTTTGAGAGGAATTTTAGCTAAAAAGACTTTTAAACTACCTGAATGAATTTAATGAAATGTAATATGTTAGGAGATTTCGATCCCGATTAGCAGCACCAAATGGAGATTAAAATTTGCTTTCATTAACCAGTTATTCTAAGGAGTACATTTCTGAAGATTTCTGTATCATGATCAAAAAATAATTATTAAAATTCTAAAAATACCCTCCCCGCCCCGAAAGCGGCACCCCTCCAAGGAGGGGAATTGTTGAATTTATTCCCCCATTGAGGGGGGATTCAGGGGGGTGTGCCTTTTTCTTTTTTGTTTGTTCAAATTTCACTCGATTCTATATTTTCAAAATAGATAATAAAAAAAGGTTATTCAATCATCCGTTTCAAATCTATAAAGGCTGATGAGGAGGGCATTCTTTTGAACAGGATGTTTAAGGAAATTAAAGAACAACCTGAATTGATTAGAAAAATATCAAAAAAATACCTTATTGATGGCAAATTATTCAGCTGGAAAGCACCAAAAAAAGGAAAAATCATAATAACTGGCATGGGAAGTTCTTTGTTTGCTGCTTATCCAGCCTATCTAAGACTTTTAGACCATGGTTATCCCGTTGTCTGGATTGATGCATCTGAGTTGTTGCACTATGGGTTAAATAGTATAAATAAAGAAGATACTCTTATCAGCATATCTCAATCAGGTGAATCATTTGAAGTTGTTGAAGTTATTAAGAGATGTCCAAATAATGATCAGATTATTGGTTTTACAGCGCAAATAAAGAGTACGATGGGTAAGTTGTGTGCGGAAACCATTGATATTCTTTCGGGCACGGAAGAGTCAATAACCTCTACCAAAGCACACACTGCGACCTTAGCGCTTTTGAATCTCTTGTCATTATCTTGGATAAGTACACAAAATGAAATAAACGGATTACGTTCTTTATTGGATCAACTTGCTGATGAGATCGAAGAAGTAATTGAAAATTCGGAGAGCTGGTGTAATGACCTACTTGATGAATTGGATATCATCCAACCATCGCATCATAAGGTAATCATCGCCCGCGGGCCAGCTCTGAGTTCGGCTTGGCATGGGAATCTATGCTTTTCGGAATGTGCAAAGGAGCTTTTTGCCGTTTTTTCCGCGGGTCAATTTCGTCATGGACCTTATGAACTTGCTGTCAATCCTTTGCTGGCTATAATTCTTTCTCTTCATGGCAAAACGCAAAAACTTACCTCTTCTCTTGCTCAAGAGATTATCCAGAAGGAAGCGCAAATTCTTTTGATTGGCGAAAAAGAGTTTTCATTTTCAGAAAGAAGTCATCGGTTCAAATTTCTCCCAATTCATTGTAATGATGAGTATTTTGCTCCAATGATAGCCATTGTTTATCTTCAAATTATTGCCTACTATGCAGCAATACGAAAAGATATTGAACCGGGAACTGCACAAATTGTAAGCAAAATGACGCTTAAGGAGTAAATCATGAAGAAAGTTTTTGTAGGAGGCAACATTAGCCTCGATCTTGTATTAGGTGAAATTGATACTTTTCCTGGCTGGGGCGTAGAGTTGCTCATCCCTGGATATACCATGCGACCTGGTGGCCAATCCAGTAATGCCGTGATGGCTTTGGGTAGTTTAAAGGTTCCTGTATATGTGATCGGAACAGTAGGTGTAGATAATGTTGGGCAGGACATTCGGAATTCCTATGAAAAGTGGGGAGTCAATAGTGACTTTTTGTTTGAGCTTCCCAATATAGCAACTGGTTTATCGGTTGCATTAACCAATAGAACAACCCATGAAAGAACCTTTTTGACCGAACTTGGTGCACAAAAAAAATTTTCACATATCCATTTAGATAAAGTATATTCTCATATTCAAGATGGTGATTATTTATTAATATGTGGATATTTTCTCAGTAATTCCCTCAGAAATGATAAATTTGTTCACTTCCTACACAAGATAAAAAAAGAAAAACCTAAAACTATTCTTTTGCTGGATACCGGTTGGCCACCAGAAGGTTGGACAAATCAGGTTAAAAATGAAATATTAAAACTTCTTCCTTGCTTTGACTACTTTCTGCCAAATGAAATTGAAGTTGTCCATTTAACCAATGACCAACCGACTGAGATTTTCAATACATGGTCTGGCACTCTGGTGGTAAAAACAGGTAAAGATGGAAGCAGAGTAATGACGTGTGATGAAGTATATCATATCCCAACAATTCAGGTTGAGGTTAAAGATACTATTGGTGCGGGAGATTATTTTAATGCTGGTTTCATTTGGGGGCTATGGAAGGGTTTTGATCTTCTACAATCCACCCGTGTTGCTAATATTATTGCCTCTCTAAATATTTCCTTAGATGCTCAACGATCGAAATTAGCGAATCCTACAGACGTTGATAAAGTTTTAGAAAAGTTCGATTGAGGAATTTAAAACTCTGGTAAGTTATTGACTCAAAAACCCAACTTATATCATCATTTTCAGTCCTTCATTTAATAATGTATAATAAAAAGATGTTAGGTTAGTCTCAAATAAAAGGGGAAGCGAGGAGAAAAGAGATTGTTGATCTTTCAGCACCCTATGTACCGCAATTTCAAGCGCTTTCGAGAAATAATACGAGTATTCAATAAATATGGTTTTGCTCTTCATCATTTAGTTTTTTTTGAACGCTGGACTTTCCCCCCGATTCCCAAACAAATCTTAGCTAATCCTCCTCAACTCAACCTCAGAATGGCTTTAGAAGAACTTGGAACAACCTTTATTAAAATTGGTCAAATCCTAAGTACTCGAATTGACCTTTTATCCGAAGATTATTGTCAAGAGCTAAAAAAACTTCAGGATGACACCACGCCGGTTCCCTTCGAAGAAATTCGAGATGTCGTAGAGCAGGAATTAAAAGCAAAAATAGAAGAGCTTTTTTCCGAATTCGATCCAAATCCTATTGCTTCAGCATCAATAGCTCAAGTACATCGAGCGGTATTAAAAAGCGGTGAAAAAGTAGCTGTTAAGGTGCAAAAACCAAATATTGAAAAGAAGGTAAATGCTGACTTAGAGATTTTATCCTATATTGCAGGATTTTCAGATCGTTTAAAAATATTTTCTGAGAACATTTCTTTTAGTGAATTAGTTGCAGAATTTAGAAAGAATTTGACCCGAGAAATTGATTTTTTGTATGAGTCGGTTAATGCTCTGAAATTCAGGGAAAATTTTAAAGAACAAGAAGGCATATACATACCACAAGTTTTCCCGAGGCATTCGACTCGGAAGGTTTTAGTCATGGAACTGATAGAAGGTGTTCGACTTACTCGTATTCATGATTGCCATATTCAAGGGCTTGATTGTCAATTATTAGCTGAAAGAGGAGCATTGGCAGTATTAAAAATGATATTTGAAGATGGGTTCTTTCATGCCGATCCTCATCCAGGAAATATTATGGTAAAAGAACCCGATGGGGAGCTGGTATTTCTTGATTTTGGGATGGTAGGTGCTATTGATAGTGAAACCCGGGTAAGTATTGTTAAAATTTTGTTGGCAGCTTTAGAGAAAGATGCTTCAAGAGTAGTAGCTTATATTGAGGAAGATATACTAACTGTCCCAATAAAATCAACAGTTGGGTTAAGGCTCGATCTCAATGAAGTTTTAGAAAGATATATAACGGCTGATTTAAAAGAGATGAATTTGAACAATTTAGTTACTGATTTTTTCTACATACTTCGTAAACATAACCTTAAATTTCCTGCTCATTTTGTCTCAATTTTAAGAGCCTTAGTAGTTGCTGAGGGGACAGGTATGATGCTGAATCCCCATTTTACGATAGCCCCCTACTTAGAAAAAATCTTAAGAAATATATTTGCTCGTGCTATGGATTATGAGAATGTTAGTAAAAAAGCCTTTCATTATTTATTTGATTGGAAGAAATTGCTCGAGGAATTTCCGGGTAAAGGCCATGAAATCCTTACTAAATTAGCATCAGGTCGGTTTAATATAAAATTTGAAAATAAAGAGTTAGAAGAAATTGGGAAAAAAATCGATTCGATAAGCAATCGAGTTTCTCTAAGTATTATTTTAGCCGCTTTTTTAATAGGATCTTCGCTCATATATACTAATTACCAGTATCTTAAATCCTTAAGTATCCTTGGTATCCTGGGTTATATTATTGCAGCTTTTTTAGGGATTACACTCATATTCGAAATGCTTCGTCATCGATAAACAGATTGTTTCTACCCTGAAAAATATATGCGGGCATGATAAATCAAGCCCCTACCAGAGAATATAAAATTGTAGGGGCACAATGTATTGTGCCCATTATTTAATTAATGTAGCGACATGCCATGGTATATCGAATCTTGGATTTTCATCCATAGCTGGTGCCACGAAAGTGGTATGAAAGTCTATCCTGAAAATGCAGTGAGAAGTGAGTGGTGAGTAGTGAGTTGTAAAAAAATTACAACCCGATTTCCTGTCTTTTTCTCATCAAGAGAGAAGGAACTCTGAATTCTTTTGTTCTTTTTTCCCTCGCCCCTTGGTGAGAGAGGGTCAGGGTGAGGGGGCAACTCATTTTCATCCTCATCTGGTGCTGCTAGGTAGCATACGGGTCCAACCTGAAAATACCTGAACACATGAAAAGGAATCATAAAAAGTGGAAAAAAGGCACACCCCCCTGAATCCCCCCTCAATGGGGGAATAAATTCAACAATTCCCCTCCTTGGAGGGGTGCCGCTTTACGGCGGGGAGGGTGTCTTTCGCTTTTCCCTCGTTATCCTGAGAAAAGGCTAAAGAAATACGAATAAAAGATGAGATCCTCACGGCTTCTAAATACGATGCCTCAGGATGACGCCGATAGCATGAGATGAGATTCTCACGTCGTATGATACGCTCCTAAGAATGATGGGGTGGGTGGATGGGATTGTTACATTGCCTAACCAAAAAACGGTTGAACCCCTAGCAATGACGGATTTAATTGGGATTTTTCATTTTTACCTATAGCTGCAAAGCAACATAAAGACTGATGAAGGGGGAGAGTTGAAGATGAATAGGAGGAATTTTTTTATTGTTCTTATTCTGTTATTTTTGGTATTTACATTATTTCCTTTTGATAAAGCAGCTATTGCCACGAATACAGATCAATTTATACTAAAAAGTCCGTCCTTTACCGAAGGAAGCATGATCCCAAAAAAGTTTACTTGTGAAGGGGAGAACATTTCTCCAGAATTAATCTGGGAGAACCTTCCAGAGGGCACGGTTAGTCTGGTCCTTATCTGTGAAGACCCTGATGCTCCGGTTGGGATATGGACTCACTGGGTTCTATACAATATTCCTGCGGGATTGCATTCGATTCCTGAAAACCTGAATAGTCAAGAAGAATTGATTACTCAAGAGAAGATTTTAACTGGAATGAATGATTTTAAAAAATTGGGATATGGGGGTCCTTGTCCACCTCCGGGTAAACCACATCGCTATTTTTTCCGCCTGTTGGCTTTAAATACAAAACTTGATCAGAAAACAGGATTAAATCGAGATCAAGTATTGGCAGCTATCAAAGGAAAGGTTATAGAAGAAGCACAACTTGTTGGATTATACAGTCGTTAAAAAAATAAAACCTATTCAATAAAACTCATAACTGGAGGATAAATAATATGTATCCGTGGCACGCAACTTTTCACATGGGTATTGTCCATTTTATGGCTTACCCTCAGGTTAAAACCGAGGACGAAATCTTAAAATCTGTCCATAAAATTTTAAACGATGACTTTTTCCAAGCAATTGAAGTGAATATGTTATATGAAGATAACATTTTGGAAAAAATTTCAGCTCTATGTGAAACAGCCGATATTGAATTTTTACTCGGGGCACAACCATTTCTTTTATCAAAAAAGATCAATCTCAATGCAGGAAATGATGAAGAAAGACACCAGGCGATTCAATTATGCAAAATGCAAATTGAGCGCTCATATCGGTGCCGGGCCCGTGCTTTAACCTTTTTATCGGGCCAGTACGACTTCACAGAAAAAAAAGATGAATTAAAACAAAATTTGATTCATTCTTTAAGAGAATTGTGCCGTTATTCCCAAGAAATAGGAAATACAGCAGGATATCAATTGGGGATCGACCTCGAAATATTTGATCATACTGTTGATAAAAAAGTATTAATCGGTCCAGCTCCCGATGCCTTTGATATAGCAAAAAGCGTAAAAGCTGATTATCCAGCTTTTTCTTTAACTGTTGACCTTTCTCACCTACCTTTAACCTTTGAGGACCCATACTACGTTTTGAAACTATTGGCTCCCTTTATTGGCCATGTTCATATAGGAAACGGTATCCTGGAAAAGAAAAATCCTTTTTATGGAGATCATCATCCACGTTTTGGAATTGCCGGTGGTTGTAATGATTATCAAGAGGTAGCCTATTTTATGATTGCTCTTGAAAAAATTGATTATTTTAATCAAAGGGTAATGACTAAAAAACCAGTTATTTCTTTTGAAGTCAAACCATTACCTCATGAAGATTCGGATTTAGTTGTAGCCAATTCAAAAAGAAAATTTTTAGCGGCTTTAGATAAAGCTCACATAGATTATAAAGAATTGGGGTATAAATTATGACAAAACCTAGAATATTTGTGACCCGAAGAATTCCCCAAGAGGGTTTGGAAATCTTAAAAAGATGTTGCCAGGTAGAAGTGAGTGATTATGACGGGGTAATTCCTCGATCTCTTCTCTTGGAAAAAGTAAAAGATACCGATGGTTTATTAGTTCTTCTTACTGATATGATTGATAAAAAAGTAATTGTTGCGGCAGGAAAGAAACTCCGAGTTATTTCTAATTATGCAGTAGGATATAACAATATTGATGTGGTTGAAGCGACCAAAAGAGGGATAATGGTTACCAATACCCCCGGGGTCCTTACCGAAACAACCGCAGATTTAGCTTGGGCACTTCTGATGTGTATTGGCCGGCGTATTGTTGAAGGAGACAAGTTGGTTCGAGCTGGTAAATTCCGAGGTTGGGAACCAATGTTGTTATTAGGGACTGATATCCATGAATCAACCTTAGGACTCATTGGTTTTGGTAGAATAGGACAAGCTATGGCTCGGCGGGCCAAGGGATTTAATCTCAAAGTTATATATTATGATAGGGAACCTGTTCCTCCTATTATAGAAAAAGAATTAGGAGCAAGTTATGTAAGTTTTGATGAACTCCTTCGAAAAAGCGATTTTATTTCTGTACATGTTCCGCTGACTGAGGAAACTTTTCATCTCATTGGCCAGGAAGAATTTAGTATGATGAAAAAAGAAAGTTATTTAATCAATACTGCTCGAGGACCAATAATTGACGAAAAGGCTTTGGTTAAAGCGCTAAAAGGTGGTGTCAT
>Ga0334886_1002679_pt1 | contig 17143 bp, 8 predicted proteins | sample GraSluR1_MG_9_FD_207232 | JGI IMG/M metagenome (GOLD analysis project Ga0334886, IMG submission 207232) | Sludge microbial communities from methane-producing bioreactor in Wageningen University, Netherlands - Granular Sludge_27_06-R1 | ecosystem: Engineered > Bioreactor > Anaerobic > Unclassified...
TGGCAATTGGTTTCAGGGTTTTTTTAAAGAGGATGACGCCTCCCTGGGAAATAGTCGAAGCGTTTCGCTCCATTCCTGCCCCTAATGTGGCAGACTGCCTGAACAGGATGTGCTCCCTCAATTCCGAGATACGTTTGATTTCGTCACCGCCGAACGATGTCATGGTGGGTGTGGCGCTCACCGTGAAAACCCGCCCGGGCGATAATCTTATGATCCACAAAGCGCTCAGCATGGCCGAATCCCATGATATCGTCATCGTATCCAATGGAGGCGACAGGAATCGGGCGTTAATCGGCGAGATAATGGCATCGTACGCATTGAAGAAGGGGATACGCGGGATCGTGCTCGATGGTCCCGTACGGGATATCGACGCTCTTTCTAAAATGACGATGCCTATTTACGCCACTGGAGCTAACCCCGACGGACCGTTCAAAGAAGGCCCGGGAGAAGTGAATGTACCTATTTCCTGCGGCGGGATGATTATCAACCCGGGGGATATTCTACTTGGGAACAAGGACGGCGTAATAGTAATACCTTCGCAGGAAGCCGAAAGCATTTTGCGCGCCGCGAATGAGTATTGTCTTTTCGATCGGAAAAAACTTGATGCCGCGATGAACGGAAAATCCGACCGCAGCTGGATAGATAAATCGTTGGAAGCAAAGAATTGCCAATTTATTGACGATTTTTACAAATAATCCGATTATGCGCGCAAAAAAAGGGCCGCAAGTCTTTCCAAGACCTGCGGCCCTTTCGCGATTCGGCGAAGTGTGATCGATTTACCACGTTCCCGCCTTCTTCTCGACAGCCGTATCGATATCTTCCTCGTCCATGTCGAGCAGAATACGGGAAAGCAGCACCCTCGACGCTTTCGCGTTCTCGGGAAAACAGAGAAAATTCTTGGCGGGTTTTATTTCCTTCTCCCGCCCGCCGGGAAATCCCGCCACGACGAACACCACATCTTCTTCGGCCAATAATCCCTCCAGCCGCGCGCCCTGGGGATTTTTATAAAATTGCAACTTGTGCCGTACACAGGAATAATCGAAAAGGAAATCGTACTCCCCGGGCCCGGAAAGGACCAGGGTCGAAAATCCCCGCTGGGCGAGGCCGCGCACGAAATCGTCGATCTTGTCCCGGTAAAGCGAAGCGCTTCGCGCCGCCCTGGAAAAATACGCGATGGATCGCCTGAGAATTTCCTCCATTCCGCCGGGTGTGAGAATATAGGACAGGCTCTTGCCCGAAAGCCGCAGCAACTTAATCCATCCGCGCTCGGCGAAACGCCTCAACAGGGCGTTCGTCATTCCCAGGGACAGTCCGGCCTCGCCGGCCAGTTCCCGCTGCGATACCGCGGCGTTTTCGCCCTGTTTAGAGTAGATTGTTTCCAATAATTGGAGTTCGTTGTCGGCCGTGGGTCAATCCTACCGCTGAGGCGAGTTTAAAAGCTTGAAAAATTCCAAAGCTATGCCCAGCCTCGCGGTTTTGTTTTTTTTCGAAAAAAGATTCATAAACACCATACTTTCGGAAATCGCGACAGTATCCGATAAAACAGCATCAAGGCTGTTCAAGAACGTAAGGGTATAGTTCGTTTTCTCAGGTTCGTTGACCCGCTGTATCGAGCTCGAATACAGCGTCAGCTTCTTTTCATCGGATAATATAAGTTCAGCCTCCCCCGAGGGGACGAAGCTCGAATCGGCGCAAAACCTGATCGAAAGCGATCTCAATTTGCCCGATTGGTTCACCTTGCCCGCGACGCGAATTTCGGATAAGGACAGATCCGGAGAAGAAATCGGATCGATTTGAATCGACACGGTCGAAGAATCTTCCGCGCGTTCGATAGCGATACCGCGCAACGTCTCAGCCTTAGGCGAAATACCAGTCTCTTGCGCGTAGGCGCCGGAAACCAGGATGAAACAGCAGATCCAAAACAGTGACCGCGAAAGGCTCTTCGTTTTTTTCATGAGACTTTTGCCTTTGTTCTTTTACAACTTTATTTGATCGCGATTCGGTCGCAGGTCTATTTTTTTTCCCACAAGAACTATAGGCTTCCCCCTTAAAAGATATTGGAAACTATTGTCACGCCTCGACGAGGCGCTGTTCATGCCTTCTTTGTTCTATTCTTCCCGAAAGGCCTGGCGGAACCGAACTTGGCCCGCACCTCCGGGTCGGCTACGAGTTTTTTGAGCGCGTCCAGCACGAAGGCCAGCAACACCGAGAGGAAGCCCCCCGCCAGGGTGCCCACCACGCAGATCATGGCCCGGGAGGGCTCGCTCTTCCGCTCCGGCGCGATAGCCGGGTCTATCACTTCGATAAAGAGCTTTTCCGAAGCCTCCTGGAGCTTCATCGATTCGAGGCTTCCCACCAGGCTTCCGTAAAGCTTGGTGAGCATCTCCAGTTCGGCGGTGAGGTTGGCGTATTCCATCATAGTCGCCGGGGCGGCGCTGATCGAAGGCCCCACCCCTCCGCCGGTGCGTTCGTAATCGGCGATCTGGCCATTGATCGCCGCCAGTTGGGTCTTTGCCGATACGAGCTTGGGGTTGTCCGAGGAAAGGGCGCTTTCCAATCGGCTGATTTCTATCTCCAAGGCTATGCGCTGCTGGATAAGCCCCTGGTAGAGCTGAATCCCCCCCGAGCTCTGGGCCTGGGGAGACACCAGCTTGTTCTTGCGCTGGAACTCGGTGAGCCTGGCCTGGGCCGCCCTGACCTTAGCCTCCTGCTCGACCACCTGGGTTTCCAGAAGGCTTATGCTTTTCCCGCTGGACGAAAGGGTCCGGGCTTCCAGATTGGCCTGCAACAAGTCGATCGCCTTGTTGGCGATATCCCGGGACAGTCCCGGGTCTTTAGTCTTGGCCGACACCTTGATAAGCGAAGTCTTGGCGTCGGTGGAAACCGAGAAAACATCCTCCTGGAAGACTTTTGTCGCCTCCCCCAGGGGCGTGCCTTTTTTTATCTTTTCCGGTTTTTCGATAAGGGCGGGAATGAGATCGAGCTCCTCGATCAACTTCTCCGCCAGGCCCCGGCTTTTGAGAATAGCCCCGATCTTCACCGTCGGATCGCCGGCGCTGGCGCCGGGAAGGCTTATGCCCGCCATGGCCGCCAGGCCCGCGTACTGAGCCAGGCTGGACGAGGCCGAACCTGAAATCGGCAACAGACTGCTCGTGGCGGTGTACCTATTAGGCTGCAGCAGGGCGTAGGCCACCGAAAAAACGGCGGCGACCAATGTCACGCCGACGATGAGCCGCCTGCGCCGCCACAGGGTGGCCGCCAGATCCACCAGACTAATCTCCTCCCCATCGTCAGGAGCCTGCGCCGATTGCGCCACCGGTCCGGGCCCGGCGCCGCTCGAAACCGGGGTTTGGCCTCTCGCCCTGCTAACGTTATTATCTTCCATGTGTTGATCCGACACCTTTTTCTTCCTTACCTTCTGTCACAGAATTGTCATGTCACACTTGTCACAGACCCAGGAGCGTGACCGCCGTGAGCGCCGAAGTGAGTATGGTGGATACCACCGAAAGCCCGTCTTTTATGTACGACCAGGCCACGCTCACCTTGACCGCCTTGGAAGGCACCACCACCGTATCGCCGGGTCTGAGCTTGTAGTTCAAAATGGTAGGCTTGAACCAGAGGAAGCCCAACTTGCCCTCTGTACTGTCCAGCCTGCCCGAAGCCCTCACGATATATGCCTTGGACATGTCCGCCTCGGCGGAAACCCAGCCGGACTCGGCCAAAGCCTTGCGGACCGTCAAGCCTTCCCGGAACACGACAACATTCTGATCCGCCACCTGCCCCGAAACCATCACATAGCTCGGCGTGGTGGGCACAAAAATGAGATCGTCCCGTTCCAGCATTATGTTGGACGAAGACCCGGCCAAGGCTTCGAGGCTGTCGGGGATTTCCAAGGATATGCGGCCGAAACCTTCTTTATAGAGCTGACGCAGACTTCCCAGCTTGGCGCGCTGAACCGCCAGGTCTATCTGGAGATTGGCCACCACCGCCGCCGCCGAGGAAAGCGAACTATCGGTGGAACTGGGCAGGGCGGCTCCCGCGGCCGACGCCGCCTCAAGCTGGGCGATAAGCCTGTCCACCTGCTTTTGCTGGGTTTCCGCCGCGGTCTTGCGTATGAGCACAAGCCCGTAAGGATAGGCCCTGGCGTCGTACCCGCCGGCTGTCTGCAGGGCCTCCAGGAGCTTCATGCCCTCCCTGTACGCCAGGGTCTGGGGATTTTTCACCGCGCCGCGCACCGTCACGACCGGTAGATTTTCCTCCGGCAACAAGTCCTCGACCGATACCGCGTCGCCCGGCCCCATGAGGATTTTCGAAGCGCTCTGCTTCCGGTAGTAATCCTCGAGATACACGTTCAATCGCTGGCCGTCCGCCTTCGTAATCACCGCCTTCAAGCCATCGATGCTCTTGGCCAGAACGACGGAGCGCAGGACCGTCGAAAGCTCCAAGCCCTCGTAATAGGGAATGACCTTGTTTTGTTTCACCTCGCCGGCGATGGTCACCGGCTTGTTATAGTACTTGGGATAGAACACCACCATGTCCCGGGGCTGGAGCTCGATATCCGCCGATCCCTCCACCAGGGCCTTGGGGGAAAAACTCCGTATGGAATCGTCGGAAAATCCCCGGCGACGCAATTCGGCGTATTCGATATTCGTATCGATAAGCATATCGTCGGCCGACACCAGATCGGACAAGTTCAAGCCTTCGTACCACGCGTAGCGTCCTTGATGTCGCACAACGCCGGAAATCAGAACGGCGTTAGGGTATCGGGCGAAATCGTGATCCGTCACCGATTCCGCGGCCAGATGAAGTCGCACGATATCCCGGGGAAAAACCTTGAAATCCTGCTCGCCCAAGAACACCGCTATCGGGCTGAAGGTGATATATTCCGTGCGTCCGCCGGGCACCCATCGTTCGATCTCGGCGTAATGGATATCCGTGGCGCCCAAAAGCTGTTCCACCGTGATCACCTCGGAAAGGGGCAGAGACGCGCTCATGGAATACAAGCCCGGATTTCGAACCGCCCCCAAGAGGGCGTAGGCGTTGCCGAAACGATCGAAGTCCGGTTTTTCGGGCATATAGCCGAGTTCTACAAAGCGAATACTATCCTGTGCCCTTAAGCTCAGATCGAATACGCCGGCGAGCACCTCGCGGGGAGAGAAACTCATGAACTCCCAGGCCCCGTCAGTCTTGCGCCTGGATAGTTCGGCATAGTCGAGATTCGTGTTCGACAGCATCTGATCGGCGGTGACCACCGAAGAGAGCTTTAACGTCGGCGTCCGGGCGTAAAGGCCTTCGTACGTGACCGGCCCCGAAACATTGACGATTTCCACATAAAAACCCTTACCCTCCAGAGTGCCGGAGGCGGATTCCGAAACCGCGCCCGCCGCGCCGGGCACTAAAGCGGCCAACGCGGAGGACCCGGAAGCCGCCGGCCCTGTCGTCGCGCCGAGGGCTTGAGCGCCCCCGGCCGAGGGCATGGCGCCCGGCGCGGCGCCGGAGACGAGGCCGCCTCCGGCAAAGCCGCTCTCGCCGACCGGAGCCTGAACAACCGGCGTCTCCCTCGCCTTAGCCTTCGCCTCCTCCATGGTCGCCATGGAATAGAAGCTCAGGGTATCCTTCGGCATAAGCTCCAGATCGAAGAGGCCCTCCGCGACCTCCCTCGGCGCGAAGGTGATAAGTTGACTCTTCCCGCCGGGAAGAGGCCGATGAATATCCGCGTAAACCTGATTCGTATCCAACACGATGGATGCCAGTTTTTGCAGGCTTGAAAGCTTCATGCCCTTTTCCCAGGCATAGAGCCCCGGGAACTGCGCCGGTCCGCGTATCAGCACCGCATCCGTAAAGCGATCGAAATCGGGCTTCGCCGGCGCGTAGGCCACCTTGTGCAATCGCACCAGATCCCGGGCGCCCAACTCCATATCCCAGGAACCGTCCAGTACTTGGGAAGGCCGGAAGGTGATGTATTCGTTCTTTCCGTCCAGCCGGATCCTGGTAAGTTCGGCGTAATTCAAGTTCGTGTCCAGGAGGATCTGATCGCTTTTCACGACGCTTGAGAGCTTCATCCCCTCCCGGTGCGCGAATATCTCGGGCCTCGCGACCTGACCGGCCAGTTGAACCACATTGACAAACCGATCCAGGTCAGCCAAAGCCTTCGTACCCTTAAAGCCTGTCTTGGACACAAACCGGATCGAATCCCTGGCCTTGAGCACCAGATCGAAGGTACCGTCAAGCACCGCCCTGGGCGAAACTGCAATATACTCCGCGGTCCCGTCCTCTTTGAGCCTGGTCAGCTCGGCGTACTCGAGATTAGTCTCTTCCAGCAACTGATCCTTGGTGACGATCGAAGAAAGCTTCAGGCCTTCGGTCCTGGCGTAGGGGCCTATATAGCGAACCGTTCCCGAAACAGTGACCACCTCGAAGAATAGCTTTCCGGAATCGGCGGAAATATCTCCGACGCTCAAAACGCCGATGTTGGACGCCGGGACGCTGGCCGGAGCCTGCGCGAGCCCTGGGGCCTCCGTAGCGGCCGGAGCCGGCGCAGTCGCCATGGTCGGCGGCGGTGTAGCCGCCACGATTGGAGATGGAGCCGGCGAAGCCGCCATGGTCGGCGCGGCCGCCGAGGCCGGCGGCGTAGCCCCCGGAACAGCTTGAGCCGCCAAAGTCGGCGACCCTTCGGTTTTCAAAACCTCGGCGGATTTATTCTGTTCTTCCGCCGATGCTTTGTTCGCCGTCACCGGAGTCGTCGTATAAAGCCGCACAACGTCCCTGGCTTTAAGATTCAGATCGGCGGACTTGGAAGCGATCTCCCGGGGCGCGAAGGTGACATATTCAAAGGCCGTCCCGCCCAGAGGCCGAACGATTTCGGCGTAGAACTGGTTCGTTTCCAATGCCGGCCCTGCGCTCGCCAGGAGCGAGGATAACTTCATGCCCTCTCTCCACGCGTAAAGCCCGGGGAACTTCACCGGGCCATAAAGCTGCACCGCGTTCGTAAAGCGATCGAAATCGTGCTGTTCCGGCGCGTAGCCCACCTTAAGCAATCTCACAAGATCCCGGGCGCCCAACTCCAAATCCCAGGAACCATCCAGGACTTCCGAAGGCCTAAAGGTGAGGTACTCGTTCTTGCCGTCGGCCTTGAATCGCGTAATCTCCCCGTAATTGAGGTTCGAGTCCAAGAGCAGCTGATCCTTGGTCAGCAGCGAAGATAGCTTCATGCCCGGCCCGAGCGCGAATATCTCGGGTCTCGCCACCTGCCCGACGAGTTGCACGACATTAGTGAACTTGTCCAAGTCCGCCGCTTCCTTGACGCCCTTGAAACCGGTCTTGGCGATAAAACGCACCGAATCCCTGGCGCGAAGATCCATATCGAAGCTTCCCGTCAGCACCGCCTTGGGAGAGAAGGCTATATATTCTTCGGAACCGTCTTCCTTGAGTCTGGTAAGCTCGGCGTAATCGAGATTCGTCTCGGGTAAAAGCTGTTCCTTTGTTATTATGGAGGAAAGCTTCAATCCCCCGGTTCTCGCGTAAGGACCAATATGACGAATGGCTCCCGATACCCGCACCATCTCGGTAAAGTTCCGCACCGATTCAATCGGCACGCCGCCACCGACGGCCTCGGCAACTTCGGCAGCCGAATAAAGCCGCACAACGTCGCGGGCCATCAATTCCAGGTCAGCGCCGTTGGAAGCGATTTCCCTGGGCGCGAAAGTCAAATACTCGAACTCCACCCCGCCCACATGACGCACGATTTCCGCGTAGAACTGATTAGTTTCCAGCCCAGGCTTGGCGCTCGCCAGGAGCTCGGAGAGCATCATGCCCTGCTTCCAGGCATACAGACCGGGGAAGCGGGCCGGACCGGTCATCATCACCGCGTCGTTGAATCGATCGAAATCGGGTTTTTCGGGTGCGTAAGCGACCTTATGCAGCCTGACCATATCCCGCGGGCCTAATGCCAAATCCCAGGAACCATTCAAGACCTCGGAAGGCCGGAAGGTCAGGTACTCGTTCTTGCCGTCGATCCTGAGCCGCGTGAGCTCCGCGTAGTTCAAATTGCTATCCAGCAGCAGCTGATCCTCGGTAAGCAGCGAGGAAAGCTTCATACCATCCCGCAACGCGAACACTTCGGGCCGGGCCACCTGACCGACGAGCCTGACCGCCGCGGCGAACTTTTCCACATCCGTTTCCGCCGGAGCTCCGCCGAATGGCGTCTTGCGTATCAGGCGAATGGAATCCCGGGCGCGCAAGGCCAGATCGAATTTTTTCTCCAGCACATCCTTGGGCGCGAAGGTCAGGTATTCGTAACTTCCGTCCTCTTTCAGGCGCGTCAACTCGGCATAGTCCAGATTGGTCTCTTCCAGCATCTGGTCCGCGGTGATCACCGAGGAGAGCTTCAGCGAGGGCGTCCTCGCCCAGGGCCCGACATAGCGCACCGTCCCCGACACCCTCACCACTTGCAGGAATCGATTCATATCGACGGAAAATTCTCCGGTCACCTGCCCGGCGATCGGATTCGCGGCCAGCGCCGGGGCTGCCCCGGGAACCGTCCCGGCGTTTTGCGCCGCCGCCCCAGGAGCCGCGCCGGGAACCGTCGGGGCCGTTGGGGCCGAGGCCGGAGTCGTCGCGGTCGCCGTGGCGCCCTCCGGGGTCGCGGCGGTCGGAGTCGCAAGCCCGGCGGCCGCCCCATTGCCTGTCATCCCGCCGGAGGCAGCCGCGGCCTCCTTGGCGACAGCAACCCCAGGCTGCGCCGCCGTTTCCGACACCGTCGCATCGGCGCCCTGTTTCGCCCCACCGACCGGCACCGTCGAGTACAAGCGCACCGTATCCCGGGCGTTCAGCGTCAGATCGAAGACTCCGGCGCTCAGCTCTTTCGGCGAAAAGGTAAGGTATTCGAAGGCGTCGCCGCCCAGGGGTCGCAGGATTTCGGCATAGACCTGATTGATCAGCAGGGAAGGCTTCGCCTTGGCCAACAGGGCCGAAAGCTTCATCCCCTCCCGCCAGGCGTAGAGACCGGTGAACTGCGCCGGGCCGGTGATCCGCACGGCGTCCTGGAATCGGTCCAGATCCACCTCGGCCGGAGCGTAGCCGACCTTCACCAGGCGAACCTTGTCGCCGGCGCCCATCTCCAAATCCCAGGCGCCTTCCAGAACCTCGGAAGGCCTGAAGGTGAGATATTCGTTCTTTCCGTCCACCCTGAGCCGCGTAATCTCCCCATAGTTGAGATTCGTGTCGAAAAGCAGCTGATCCTTGACCAGCAGCGAGGAAAGTTTCATGCCATCCCGCAGCGCGAACACTTCGGGCCGGGCCACCTGGCCGGTCAGGCTCACCGCTCCGGGGAATTTGTCGAAGTTATGCGTCGCGACGTCGGCACCCCTTTTGACGAACCTGAGCCTGTCGAAACGCATGAGCGGAATATCCTTCGCCCCCGAGAGGATCTCCTCGGGCGAGAAGGTATGGTACTCCTCGGCTCCCGAAGCGCTCTTTCTCGTGATTTCCGCGTAGTAGGGGTTCGCCTCGAGGCTCAAGGCGTTGTCCGCCATAAGCTTAGCCAAGGTCAATTCCCCTCGATACATGTAAAACCCAGGATATTTGACCGGACCCGAAACCACCACCGTATCGGCGAAACGGTCGAAATCGGGATCGAGATCGACATCGTCGTAGCGGTACAATACCACGCGATCGAATTCGGCCAGGGGGATATCGGCGCCCGCCAGCACATCCTTGGGCGAAAACACGAAGGACCTATCCCTGCCCGACGAATCCATGCGGTAGACCCGGCCGTAGAACAAATTGGTCTCCGGCAAGGACTGCGCCTTGCCCAGCAGGGCACGCAAGGAGGCAAACGAAGCGGCGTCATAACGTCCCGGATACTTCGCCGCGCCGCTGAGCTGAACCTGACCCACCAAAAGCTCGCTGGTCCTGCCCACATGGATAAAATCCCCATCCGCGGCCCGGCGGGCGGTAAAGGCGGCCGAGGCCAAATCGCCGCTTATAAGGCCGCGCCCCAGTTCGGAAAACTTGAGCAGGCTCACCGCCCCCGAGCGGGCGGAAGGCAGAACGCCGCCGGCGAGTTCGATCGCCGACGCTATGTCCGTCTCGCCCTTGAGTTCGTAAATCCCCGGTCGCCTGAGTTCGCCGGACAACGCCGCCGTAGGCCCTATGCCGGGCACGAAAACCGAATCCCCCTCCCGCACGCGCAAATCCAGAAGAGTCCCGTTGATCAGGCTGTCGTAAAAATCGATCTCGAGCTTTTCGGCTCCGCCCTTGCCCACCCTGTTCAGCTCCACCGTACGCAGAGAACCCGTTTTCCTTATTCCCCCCGCCCTGGAGAGCAGGGTCAGCAGGGTATCGGCCCCCGTGGCCAGCACCGTACCCGGAGAGCCGGCAAAGCCCGAAACGAAAACCGGAAACTGCCGCAACCCCGCCAGGGTCAGACTCATCTCCAGCCGCTTGAAGCGCCGGTCCAGAATCCCCTTTATCGCCGAGCGGACGGCGTTCAAACTCTGTCCCCACACGGCGATCTGCCCAGTCGGCGGCAGAAAGATAAAACCATTGCGGTCCACCGTAAGGCTATAGGAAGCCGAAATCTCCTTTATGTCCACCGGATCGCCCCAGAGGTAGAGCACCAGGCTGTCCCCAGGGCCGAGCACGTAATCGTCCCCGATCGTCGCCAGCGACGGCGCCGTGGGCTTATCGAAGAGCGAGTAACCGAATTGTTCGAGATTCTGCCCGGGCGCGCCGACACCCGCCGCGAGCCCCGCAAACATCGCCTCCAGGGTCGATCGGCCCGCCTCGGTCGCCGCCACCGCTGTCCCCGCCGCCCCGCCGGCATCAGCTCCACCCGGCGCGGCCCCAGTACCGCCCGTCGCAATCCCACCCCCGGCAACCGCTCCCGGCGCCGCCAGGGCATTCACCGTCGGCTGGGCCGGCGCCGCGGTCGACGCGGTCCCGCCGGAAGCCCCCTGCGCGGCCAAGGCCTGGGCCAGCAAAGCCTGGTCCACCGCCTGGGCGCCCAGGCCTATCCCCAGGCCCGCGCTCAAGGTCAGCGCCAGGGAAAAAGCGAGTATCTTCGACTTTATTGAGTATTTTCGCATTATCATTCTCCGGTTCATGGGCTGCATTCTATCATAATTTTCGGACAGGGTAACAAAACAGAACAGGATTTGCCGGACAATCTTATACTAAAGGCCGCCACGTAAAGGCTTTCCCCTTACTCATAAGGATCCCGTCATCTCATCAAATTCCGCTATTAAACTAGCCGATTTATATTGATTTCAGCTAATAAGCCCTGTATACTATCGGCATGGATATCGGTACGCACATCCCGCGCGGCCTAAAAAACGCGATTGTCGAATGGTTCGACTCGCCAATTCGCATACTCGTCCTTTACGGGCCACGGCAGGCCGGGAAGACTACTCTTGTTCAAGCTGCGTTATCCGAATACAAAGGCAAGGTCGTCAGTCTGAACGCCGATGAATACCCTGTCAGAGAAGCTCTTTCCCAGGGGGATTTGGCCAAACTTTCGGCGCTTGTCCAGGGACGGGACCTTCTTTTTATCGACGAGGCGCAACGGGTCCCCGACATCGGACTGAACTTGAAAATTCTCCACGATGGGATCCCGTCACTGCGCATCATCGCCACCGGGAGTTCGTCCTTCGAACTGGCCCGGCAAACCGGCGAGCCACTCACAGGTCGAACACGCAGCATGACGCTCCTGCCCCTCAGCGTGGCGGAATGGTCAGGCGTCCTCACTCCCTTCGAGCTTTCCCGCAAAAGGGAGGAATTTCTTATCTACGGCATGTACCCTGCGCTGGTAAAATTTCCCAACTACACAGAAAAAGCCGGTGTTTTAGCCGAACTGGCGGATAATTACCTTTACAAAGATATTCTCTCCCTGGGCGGGATCAGAAACGAAAGAAAAATCCGCGATCTGGTGCGACTCTTGGCCTTCCAGACCGGGAGCGAGGTCTCCTATTCCGAACTGGGCGGCAGTCTGGGGATCAGCAAGGATACGGTGATTCGCTATGTGGATCTGTTGGAAAAGGCTTTTATCCTTTTCAGGGTCCAGGGTTTTTCTTCGAATCTCCGGAATGAAATCACCAAGAAGGAAAAAATCTACTTTTACGACACCGGCCTGAGAAACGCTGTGATCGACAATTTCAAGCCCCTTTCCTTACGGGACGATACCGGCCGGCTCTGGGAAAATTTTCTTATGGCCGAGCGACGCAAGCTTCATTATAACCGCCGCGAGCGTGTTGACATGCGCTTTTGGCGCACCCACTCAGGATCGGAGATCGATCTGATCGAAGAGTCCGAAGGGATGGTTAAAGCCTGGGAAATCAAGTCCGGCCAGAAAAACGCCAGGGTGCCGCCCGCCTGGGCCACAGCCTATCCCGAGGCCCCCTTTCAGGTGGTCAACGAGCGCAACTGGCTGCCTTTCTTGGGCGCATGACCTTTCCCGGACAGGATGACAGGACCGCCCTGCACATTCTGCTATCCCGTCTGCCTTCCCCATCGGCGCATGGTTCTACAACAAAACCGTTTTACATGTTATCGGTTCCACGATAGACTCACGATATGGAAGACATTTATGCAACGCTCGATTCGATGCGTATCGTCCAGACACGCCTTGAGGCTTCGCTCATGGAGCCTGCAAGACCCTGGCGAAGCGAGAGGGCGCCGAACGACAGGGCCATACTTCTCTACGGTCCACGGGGTGTCGGTAAGACGAGCTATCTTCTGCGGACAGCCAAATCGAAGGGCGCCGCATACCTCAGTATGGATCATCCAGCCTTAGCGAATATTTCGGTCTACAATGTTGTCGAAGCGCTCTTCCAAAGAGGAGTGATGCGGGTGTGCCTGGATGAAATCCATTACGCGCCGCGCTGGAGCCAGGAGCTTAAGGCCCTGCATGACGCATGGCCGGATCGTTCAATCTGGGCATCCGGCTCGGATTCGCTTTTGCTGTCGTCGGGGATAGGGGACCTTTCGCGGCGCTATATCGACATCGCCATGCCATTTCTGTCGTTCAGGGAATTCCTGGTTCTGAAGGGATTCCCGGACTTCGGTGTCCACGATCCTTTTCAGGCCGATACCGCATGGGTATCGGAGCTTATGGCGCAAGGCAATATTCTGGGGCTTTTCGAAACCTATCTGTCATCGGGCTTGCGTCCGCTTTTCGCCGAAGGCGAGGACCGCTACACGGTCAAGGTTCTGCAGGTAGTGCAAAAGACCCTCGAGGCCGATATCCCCCGGATCGTGCCGATGATAGCGCAGAATCATTTCAGCCTGATGAACTCTGTGCTCGGGTATTTGTCGCAGACGAAAATCCCCATGGTCCAAGTTAATTCGCTGTGCCGCGAGTGGAACGTCGGCAAGGAAAAGCTTTACGGGCTTCTGCAGGCGATGGAACAGACAGGTCTCATAAGGATCCTGCGAAAGCCGGGCGATCACGCTGCCCGGTCAATCGGCGCAAAATTATTCCTGGCCGATCCATCCTTATACCCGGCGCTCGGTGGCAAAGAGGGCAACGCACGGGAAGCTTTCGTGGCCTGTGCGCTTTCTTCGGCCGGTCATAAAGTACAAACTTCCGCCGATGAGCGGGACGCCGATTTCCTTGTGGACGGTTCGTTCCAGGTTGAAATAGGCGGCTCGCGCAAGGCCAGGAAGAAAGCCGATTTCGTAATTCGCGACGGGGCGGATTATCCTGCTCCCGGCATAATCCCCCTATGGATGCTGGGCTTCGGCTGGTAGGCTGTTTCACCGGTAGGACAGGATAACAGGACCCTCAGGGCTCACAGAAAATTTCCGCAGAATCAGACTCCATTCATGAAGAATAAAAGTAAAAAGCGAATTAAAATCGTACCGCCATCCTTGCGGCGACCAGGTGAAAGATCTCAAGATACTCCCGCATTTTATTGGATGCTATAACCTTATAGACCATGCGGTCCGAAACACCGAGTTCATCTGAAATTATCGGGATAGTACCCTTATTCATCAATCGGCAAAAAACGCCGACGCTTGTACGTTTCCAAGTCTTGAAATCCTTAGAAAATACGGCAAGTATTTTCTCCGCAAGTTTATTGTCCGATGGATGCATTCCAGAAACCGCAAGTGTTGTGTACGTGTTTTTTTTCAACAGCATCATCGTGCTTCGTGCAATATGGAAGGCAGGACCATCCATGCCAAGGGCTGTTTTTGTGTTGATATCGGTATCAATCCGCCCGCAGCCGATCGAAATCCTGATTTTCAGACCCCGATTTTTAGATAAAATTGTAAATACAATTGACAATTTTCACCACGCCATTCATAGCATTCCGCCCCCGAAATCTCCACCATGCTCTATGCAGGATTCTATCCCCGTATCCATGACAAGAACCTTGATCCATCGGAGGCGATGTCCTTTTATTTTTCGACCTATATCGAACGGGACTTACGACAGATTCTCCAGGTGAAAGATTTGGGCAACTTCGAACGATTCATGCGCCTTCTGGCCGGACGCAATGGCCAGATCCTGAACGCGAGCAGCCTGGCGGGTGAATGCGGCATCAGCCATGGTACCGCAAGAGGCTGGATCAGCGTTCTTCAACAAAGCGCTCTGGTGTACCTTCTTAAACCCTACTACCGCAATCTAGGCAAGCGACTGGTGAAATCGCCTAAACTCTATTTCCTCGACACTGGACTGCTGTGCTGGCTTTTGAACATCTTCACCCCCGCGCACCTGGATACACACCCCCTGCGGGGGGCGATTTTCGAAGCCTATGTCGTCGCGGAATTCCTCAAGTCGCTATATAACCACGGGAAACCGGACACGCTCCTCTACTTCAGAGATCAGAAAGGACATGAAGTGGACCTGCTATCGGAAACTCAAGCAGAGACTTTACTCTGTGAAATAAAATCATCCGCCACTTTCCATCCGGATTTTATCGCAGGGATGAACTATGTTGAAACCTTACTTGCCCAGCCTGTTAAAAAGCGCCTCGTCATGGGGTCTCCGGATGAACCTTACTGGTTTAAGGACACCCACATATTCGGCTACTCTAATGCAAGCGCCATGTAATCACTTAAAATCAGGGTCAAACACCATTAGTTGACCTATATTCCGGTACCAACTGCTTGAGCATGGTCACCATCTCCCCGGGGCTCATCGCCGCCGCAGTGCCCGCGCCACCTCCCGTAACGTCCCCCGCCGTTCCCTGTCCTTTCAAAAACTTCTCCAACATCCCCCTGTGCCCATTCAGGTCTCCGTTAACCTTGGCCTTGAACAGCTTGGGATTGTTGGTGGGAATGGTGGTGTCCTTGTCGGAGAGGCGTTCCTCGTAGAGTTTTTCGCCGGGGCGCAGGCCGGTCACCACGATGCGGCTGCGCTCGTCGCCGTAGTACTGTATCAGGCGCTCGGCGAACTGGTAGATATTCACCGGCTCTCCCATTTCCAGCACCATCACCTCGCCGCCTTTTGCCACGGCGCCGGCCAGGAAGACCAGGCTCACGGCCTCGGAGATGGTCATGAAATAGCGGATAATGCGGGTATCGGTAACGGTGATGGGCAGACCGTTTTTGATCTGCTCCATGAACAGGGGAAGCATGGAGCCCCGGCTTCCCAGCACGTTGCCGAAGCGCACGCAGACGATCTCGGTCCGCGGGCTGCTCAACATGGAGGCGATCTGCTCGGCCACCCGTTTGGTGGCGCCCATGACATTGGTGGGATTGACCGCCTTGTCGGAGGAGATGAGAATGCAGCGGTCTGCCTTGTTCGCCACCGCCGAGGAGAACACGTTATAGGTGCCCAGAATATTGGTCCGCACCGCCTCCTCGGGGTAGTATTCCATCATGGGCACGTGCTTGTAGGCCGCCGCGTGGAACACCAGCTCAGGCGTATATCCGGCGAAAATCTCGCCAACCTTTTTGCCGTCCCGCACATCGCAGACAATGGGCACGATCCGCTCGGAGAACTCGGTCGTATAGCCGTGGAGCCGCAGGGAAAGATCGTGGAGTTCGGTCTCGTCGATGTCCAAAAGCAAAAGCCGCTTAGGCGCGTAGTCCAGAAGCTGGGTACAGATCTCGTTGCCGATCGAACCTCCCGCCCCCGTGACCAGAACCGTGCGATCCCTCACCATGGCCTCGATGGGCAGCCTGTCAATGGTGATCGGGGTTCTGCCCAAAAAGTCGTCGTAATTGATGGAACGAATATCCACCGACTCCTTGTGGTAGCGCTCCATCTCGAACACCGAGGGCACGATATGCACCTGCGCGCCCTTATCTTTGGCGCTCTTCAGGGCGACCTGCAGGTTGTCGGCCTTGAGGTTGGTGATGGCGATAATAAGGGCCTGGATCCTATGATCCCGCATCACCTTGTCGATATCGTCCAACGTCCCCAGCACAGGTAGTCCCTGGATCAAGGTACCGCGCTTGACAGGATCGTCATCGATAAAACCGACAATATAGTAGGGCAGCTTGCGCTTGAAAAAATAATGGGCCAACTGCACCCCGATCTCCCCCGCCCCATAAACAAGGGTCCGCGGATAGCCTTCCTCGTTACTTCGATTAAAATGATAGGTAAGCGCCATCCTGTACGCGATTCTATACCCCAAAATCGAAACGCTCGCCCCCAGGTAATAGGGAACGAAAAACCTGAACGCATGACTGACATCTCTTGTATAGGCCAAAAGGGCGATCAATATGACAAAGCCCGAAAAGGTAAGCGCCGCCTGCCCCCGCAGCGCCAGCTCCAACGAACTATCCAGCAGCCGGATCGCGTACACCTTAGCCAGCCACAGCACCAGAATCTGAAAACCAACCATCACTCCCAGCGCCGGCAGATGAGCGAACACCTCTTCCAGGCTTTCGGTGGCGATATACGAAGCCAACATTACTGAAAGAAAACTGAATGCCACATCGAGCCCAATAAGGATGAGCCTACGACAAAGCCGATACTTTCTGGTTTTCAATTTTTCTCCTATAAAAATTCGTACTAAACCGACTCCGATATATTTTACACCTGACCAATGCCAGGTCTATTATGCTGAGCCCTCTGATCAAGACCAAAAACAGCTAACGAATAAGGTGGCGATTCACGCCGCCAAATCCTTAGCCTGGAACGAACGATAGCGCTGGTCGGGCGTCTCGTAGTCCAGGTTCTGGTGAAACCGAT
>Ga0334886_1002686_pt1 | contig 17116 bp, 19 predicted proteins | sample GraSluR1_MG_9_FD_207232 | JGI IMG/M metagenome (GOLD analysis project Ga0334886, IMG submission 207232) | Sludge microbial communities from methane-producing bioreactor in Wageningen University, Netherlands - Granular Sludge_27_06-R1 | ecosystem: Engineered > Bioreactor > Anaerobic >...
CTCGTTTAATAATACGATCATAACGATCACCGACCCGCAGGGCAACACCCTGTGCTGGGCTAGCAGCGGCAGCAGCGGTTTCAAGGGCAGCCGCAAGTCGACGCCCTTTGCCGCGCAGTTGGCGGCCCAGAGTGCGGGCAACGCCGCGCGCAGCGACTTCAACATGCGCGAGGTCGATGTGTTCGTCAAGGGGCCGGGGCCGGGTCGCGAGAGCTCTATCCGCTCGCTGCAGGCCAGCGGGCTGACGGTGCTGTCGATTACGGACATCACGCCTTTACCGCATAACGGCTGCCGTCCGCCCAAGAAGCGGCGTGTCTAACGGCGCGACGCTTGCTCAGGACGGCGCAGTTCTTGCCACGGAGCCAGCGGAATGGGCAGACAGATCGCCCACATCGGGCGATCTGTAGTATTCGTTGGCGCCGGACCTGAAATAGAAATCATTAGCCGGAGGAAATATGGCAAGATATTCAGATGCAGTATGTAAGTTATGTCGCCGCGAGGGGCAGAAGCTCTTTTTGAAGGGCGAGCGTTGCCTTAGCCCCAAGTGCGCCATCGAGCGGCGCAACTACCCGCCCGGCGAACACGGCAAGAAGGCAACCTTCCGCCGCAAGGTGTCGGACTACGGCATGCAGTTGCGCGAGAAGCAGAAGGCCCGCCGCATCTATGGCGTGATGGAACGGCAGTTCCGGCGCTATTTCCGCGAAGCCACGCGCTTGCCCGGCCTGACCGGCGTGACGTTGTTGGCGATGTTGGAGCGGCGTCTCGACAACGTGGTCTACCGCATGGGTTTTGCCGACAGCCGCGCCCAGGCGAGGCAGTTGGTGCTGCACGGCCATTTCGAGGTGAACGGCCGCAAGACTGACATCCCTTCGTTCAACGTGAGCGTTGGCGATGTGGTGGCGGTGCGCGAGAGCAGCCGCGGTTCCGCCTATTTCAAGGATCGCACGCAGATCATGGAGAGCAGCCGGGTGCCGGCATGGCTCTCGCTTGACCTGGCGGGCATGCGCGGTTCGATGGCGGGCGAACCTAGCCGTGAGGATATCGAGATCCCTCTCAACGAGCAACTGATCGTCGAGTATTACAGCCGGTAAGGGCCGCTGCAGCCCGCCTGCGCCGCCTGTTGAGGGCGCTGGCGGCGGGTGCGGCGTCGCCGTTTCACGGCAACAGAGGTAGGCGGACGCTTGGAATTGCGAGGGGCCGGTCATCGCCGGCTCCGCACGCGCTGAAAAGTAGGGAGGGTGCTCGTTGCTAAACACGGTATTACCCAAAATCGAGATTGAGGCAAGCTCGCAAAGCTATGGACATTTTGTCATCAGTCCGTTGGAGAGCGGCTACGGCATCACGTTGGGCAATGCGTTGCGGCGCGTGTTGTTGTCTTCGCTTCCCGGCGCAGCCGTCACATCGATCCGGCTGAGCGGCATTCACCATGAGTTTACGGCGATTCCGCACGTTCGCGAGGATGTGACGCGCCTGATCCTCAACGTGAAGCAAATCCGGCTCATCAGCCGCAGCGAAGAGCCGGTGCGCATCCATGTCGAGGTGACGAACGAAGGGCCTGTCACTGCCGGCGACTTGATCTGTCCGCCGGAGGTGGAAATCGTCAATCCGGACCAGTATCTGCTGACGGCTGATTCAAATGACGTGGACCTGGACATCGAGATGGTGGTCGGCGTGGGCCGCGGCTACAGCCCGGCGGAAGACCGCACCCGCCTGCCGCTCGGCGAAATTCCGGTGGATGCGATCTACAGCCCTGTGCGCAAGGCGGCCTATCGCGTCGAGCGCACGCGCATCGGCCAGCAGACAGACTACGACCGGCTGAACCTGGAAGTGTGGACCGACGGCACGATTGCGCCGGAGGACGCAGTGCGCAGCGCGGCTAAGATTCTGGTTACCCATCTGGAACTCCTGGCCGGCGCTACTGTCGAAGAACCGGAAGAGCCGGAGGAGCCGGAAGAGGGCATCCCCAGCCGCATCTACGAGGCGCCGATCGAAGAACTCGAGTTGACGGTGCGGGCTTACAACTGCCTAAAGCGGGCCGGCATCACCAAGATCGGTGAGATTCTGCGCCGCATGGAAAAGGGCGAGGATGAGATGTTGGCCATCCGCAACTTCGGCAAGAAGTCGCTGGATGAGCTGGTCGAACGCTTGCGCGATAAGAACTACCTGACCGTGCCGGGCGTCGACCTGAGCGCCTATCTTGCCGATAGCGAGCGGGAAGACGGCGATGAGCCGGCGGACGAATCCGAAAACGACGAACTTGACGAATTGTTGAACGCAGAGGCATAGGCAGGCTACGGCTTGCGTCGCCTCGGCGGACGGTCGTCAGGAGTGGCGGTTGCACTAACAGAGCGGGAATGGAATCATGCGACATCGAATTGTGGGGCGAAGGCTGGGGCGAGACTCCGGTCACCGGAAAGCGCTGTTTCGTAATCTGATCCGCGAATTGTATTTGCACGAACGGATCACGACGACCGAAGCCAAGGCGCGGGCGATCCGCTCGGATGCCGAGAAGCTGATCACCACGGCCAAGCGCGGCCTGGCGGACGGCGGTAATCGCGTCCATGCACAGCGCACCGTGGTTGCGTATTTGAACGACAAGGGCGTTGTCCAGAAGTTGTTTGATGAGCTAGCCCCGCGCTATGCCGAACGACCGGGCGGATATACGCGCATCGTGAAGATCGGCAAGCGTCTGGGCGATGCGGCGGACATGGCCGTGATCGAGCTGGTCGAGGCCTAGCGCCGGGAGAGTGGCGCGGCGTGGAAGTTCCGACGATCCATGTATGCGGGCTGGCGGCCTATGATGGCACGGACTATTTCGGCTTTCAGGTGCAGGCCGATGCCCCGACGATACAGGGTGAGTTGGAGAAGGCGCTCGCCGAGTTCAGCGAGCCTGTAGGGCGGGTGGCGGGCGCTGGGCGCACCGATGCCGGCGTCCATGCCGGCGGCCAGGTGATCGCCGTGCGCACCAAATGGCGGCACGACCTGGCGCAGTTGCAGCGGGCTTGGAACGCTTATTTGCCGCGGTCGATCTGTGTGCGAGCCATCGCGTTGGCGCCGGAGGGGTTTCACCCGCGGTTCAGCGCCGAGAAGCGCACCTATCGCTACCGGGTGGTGATGGGCGATGGGCAGGAGCGCAACGTTGCGCCGGACCGGTCGCCGCTGACGGATCGCTTCGCCTGGTATGAACCGGCGGCATTGGCGATAGAGCGGATGGAGGAGGCCGGCGAGCATTTGGTTGGCGAGCACGATTTTGCCAGCTTCGGCCAGCCGACGCAGGGTGAGAGTACGGTCCGTCGCGTGATGGAAGTCTGCTGGCGGGAAGAGCGAGGCTCTTGGGACGCATTCGACCCATATCCGGGCCGCCGGCTGACGCTGACGATTACGGCGAACGGGTTTCTGCGCCGCATGGTGCGGTCGATTGTGGGGACGCTGTTGGAAGTCGGTCGCGGCAGGCGGCGGCCCGATGAGGTAAAGAAAATCTTGGCGGCCAGGGATCGCAGCCTGGCGGCGCCGCCCGCTCCGGCTTGCGGCTTAACGCTTGAGCGAGTGGACTATCCGAAAGAATTGAATGTGTTTGTCGCCGGCGATAGGTAGCGAATGGCCGTCTGCCGGGCGATGTTGAGGTGGAAGGGCCGTTTCGCCGCAGGCGGGCGCCCGGCGAAAGCGACGAAACCGGGTTAGGCATTATCAGAAAATATAGGAGTGAGCAGCGTGAAGACATATAGTCCAAGCGCCGAAGAAGCCAAAGAAAGCCGTGAGTGGTGGGTGGTGGATGCCAGCGGCAAGACGTTGGGCCGGCTGGCTTCGGAGATCGCACAGATTCTGCGCGGCAAGCACAAGCCGACGTTTAGCCCGCACGTCGATGGCGGCGATTTCGTCATCGTGACCAATTGCGAGAAGATCGTGGTCACCGGCGATAAGCTGGACAACGTGCGCTACTACCGGCACTCGCGCTATCCGGGCGGGCTGAAGAGCCGCACGATGCGCGAGCAGTTGGCGCGCTTTCCGGAGCGGGTGTTGTACGAGGCTGTGAAGGGTATGGTGCCGAAGACCAAGCTGGGCGCCGCCCAGATGAAGAAGTTGCGCATCTATGCCGGCAGCGAGCATCCGCATGAGGCGCAGCAGCCCAAGACGTTGGAACTGTAGGAGGTCCATAGATGGCTGAGTATGTTGAGTCGATTGGTCGCCGCAAAACGGCAACGGCGCGGGTGCGTCTGTATTCGGGCACGGGCGAGATTGTGGTCAACGAGATGCCGATGGCCGAGTATTTTGGGCGCGATTTGGACAAGATGATTCTGCGCCAACCCCTGGCGCTGACCGGTCGGGACACGGCGTATAACATCAGCGTCCATGTGCGCGGCGGCGGTGAAGGCGGGCAGGCTTCGGCAGTGCGGCTAGGTATTGCGCGGGCGTTGTGCGAGTCGGATCCCAGCTTGCGCCCTACGCTGAAGGCGGCCGGTTTCCTAACGCGCGATGCGCGGGCGAAGGAACGCAAGAAGGCAGGCCTCAAGCGCGCACGCAAGGCGCCGCAATACACCAAGCGCTAACCACGCGGCCTGCTCGGCAGGCGCGGGCGATTGGATGCATTTGAACGGCATAGAAGATGATCGCCCTCTGAGGCGGCAGGTCAATTCGATCTGCTGTCTCAGAGGGTTTATGCTTTGTGGGGCAGGCAATGGTCATACGAACGGGAATCTTGCATGTTCCGGCGATCGACGAGCAGGCGGGCGCGGCCGTGCGGCGGTTGTTGCAGACAGAGACGCCTGAAGCGGTCGTGCTTCTGGAGAGTTCCGCCGCTGACCAACGCAACTGGGGGGCGGACGTGCTGCGCCGCTGGTGCGACGAGGAGGAGTTGGACCTGGTCTTGACAATCGGCGGGACGCTGCCCGCGCCCGGCCCGTCCGGCCGCGAAATAGCGCCGGACGCCGCGGCCGAGGTGGCGGAACGTACGCTACCGGGCCTAGGCGAGGCGATGCGCGCCTATGCACAGGAGACAATGGACCTGGCGCTGATCGACCGCAGTGCAGCCGTAATCCGCGGGCGCAGCTTGATCCTCAATTTGCCGGGCGGCGCAGGGCCGGCGACGCTCTTCCTCGAAGCGGTGACAGCAGTGATCGCGGCCGTGTGCGCTCACCTGCAGGAATCGCCGGCTGCGCCGCGGCTGGACGAGGCGCTGTCAGAGGATGGCGGGTCAGGCGGATCAGGCGAGGAGACGCCTGGCGGCAAGTGGGATGCCGACGAGTTCGCAGCCTTTCTCCGCCGCGGCCGAGGGGAGGAACCGCCGCCTAGCGCAGCATAATGGCGGGGCTTCGCGGCGTGCCCGCAAAGGCGTCTCTCATTCTGAAGCAAGCGCTAGCGAGCTGAAGAATCTCGCTGGACTGCGATCCCGCTAGTTGCAAGGGTTCGGCGCAGAGACCCTTGTATGTTGGTATGGGGCTGGCGAGGTTCCTCATGAATTCGTGACATCGTATATAGCACGCCCTCCAGGGAGGCTTCAGCTTCCTGGAGGGCGTTGGTTTGGCAGCTAAAACAGGCGTGTATAGGATGAAGCGGGCGTTACTCGGCAGCGGCGAGTTCGCGGCGACGTTGTTCAATCGAATCCAGTAGTTGCTCGTATGAGTCGATGAACTTCTGTACGCCTTCCTGCTCCAGCTGGTCGGTTACTGCCTGCATGGATATGCCGAGCGCTTCGATGGCGTCGAGCGTCTGCTGCGCCTGTTCGCCATCTTGGTCGACGGTGCGCCGCACCGTACCGTGGTCACGGAAGGCAGTGAGCGTAGCCGGGGGCATGGTGTTGACCGTGTGCGGCCCGATCAGGGTATCGACGTAGAGCAGTTCCGGATAATCGGGGTTTTTGGTGCTGGTGCTGGCCCACAGCGGGCGCTGTACCTGCGCACCGGCGTCGCGCAGCGCATCCCAGCGCGGGCCGGCGAAGACCTGCTGAAATTGGCGGTAGGCCAGCTTGGCGTTGGCGACAGCGGCTTGACCCTTGAGCGCGGCGGCGCGCTCGCCGCTCAGCTTGTCGAGGCGGTCGTCCACGTTGGTGTCGACGCGGCTGACAAAGAAGCTGGCGACGGAGGCGATGCCGTCTATGGCCTTCCCCTGGCTGCGGCGATCTTCCAGCCCGGCGAGGTAGGCGTCCATCACCGCGGCATAGCGGTCGAGGGCGAAGATGAGGGTGACGTTGACGTTGATGCCGTCGGAGATGAGGCGGCGGATTGCCTCGATGCCCGGTTGTGTGGCCGGGACCTTGATCATCACGTTGGGGCGGTCGACGGCTGTGTGCAGCCGGTGCGCCTCGGCGATGGTGGCCTCAACGTCATAGGCCAGGTCGGGCGCGACTTCGATGCTGACAAAGCCGTCGCTGCGGTCGGCGGCCTCATAGGCAGGCAGCAGGATGTCGGCGGCCGCTTGGATGTCGGCTGCGGCCAGTTCTTCAAAGATGGACTTGGCATCTTTACCGCCCGCGGCGAGGAGGCTAAGTTCTTCGTCGTAGGCTTGGCTGGTCGTGATGGCCTGCTGGAAGATGGTAGGGTTGGAGGTAACGCCGCGCACCCCTGCGTCGACCAGCTTAACAAGCTCGCCTGTTTGAAGCATGCCGCGTTCGATATAGTCTAGCCAGATGCTCTGGCCCACTTCGCTAAGTTCCGCGATGCGATTCATGCAGGTCTTCTCCTCTTTTCTTGCGTCAGATCGTGAATCAGGACGTCGATGGCATCAGGCCGATGGCGCATTCCGGCTGGCGTAGCAACCGTCTTGTAGTATACCCAGGAACCGCTGTTGAGAAAGTGAGGGAGACCCCACAGAGACGGTCGATTTCCTGTGGAATGACGGCGGTCGGTCTTTGACAAAAGCGGGGGCGTCGGGTACTATGTTTTTTGTAGTGCGACTTGCCGCACGCGCGCTATAGGTGCGCAAGAATGGACCATATTTGATATGACGCCAGCCGCAACGTTTGTTGAGCGTGTGCGGTCTAGAGCGAGAAAACAGACTATCGAGGAGAATAGAATGAGCAAGCCGGTTCATGTGACGGACAGCACGTTTGAGAAAGAAGTATTAGAGGCGGAGCAGCCCGTTCTGGTCGATTTCTGGGCGGAATGGTGCGGTCCGTGCAAGATGATCGCGCCGGTGTTGGAGGAGTTGGCGCAGGAGATGGATGGGAAGTTGACCATCAGCAAGTTGGACGTGGACGAAAACCAGAATACGGCGATGGCGTATGGCGTCTTCAGCATTCCGACTTTGTTGCTCTTTAAGAACGGCGAGCCGGTCGAGCGCATCGTCGGCTTCCAGCCGAAGCCGCAGTTGATGAACCGGCTGCAGGCTCATCTGAGCTAGCGCTGGGGCGGCACGTCCCAAAGCACAGCCGAATATTTCGATTTGGAAACAGTGTAGCGGCGCGTGTCGCGCCGCTACACTGTTTGTCGGGGGCTCTGCGGGTGGTATAATCGCTCTGACTAACGCTTCACCGGAAGTATCCCATCACCCACAGGGGGAGGCAGCACAAATGAGCGATCTGACGAAAATCGTCCTGTCCGAGCGGGACATGCCTACGCATTGGTATAATCTGAATGCCGATCTGCCCGCAGCCGGGGTGGAGGTTCCGCCGCCGTTACATCCCGCCACCCTCCAGCCCGTCGGCCCGGAAGATCTGGCGCCGCTGTTCCCGATGGCGTTGATCGAGCAGGAGGTGAGCACGGAGCGCTACATCGAAATTCCGGACGAGGTGCGCGATATTTACCGGCTGTGGCGGCCTTCGCCGCTGTATCGGGCGCGTCGCTGGGAGAAGGCGCTGGATACGCCGGCCAAGATCTACTACAAGTATGAGGGCGTCAGTCCGGCGGGCAGCCACAAGCCGAACACGGCCGTGGCGCAGGCATATTACAACAAGGAGGCGGGCGTCAAGCGGCTGACCACCGAGACCGGGGCCGGGCAGTGGGGCAGTGCGCTGGCCTTGGCAGCCCAGTTCTTTGGGATCGAATGCAAAGTTTATATGGTGCGCATCAGCTATGACCAGAAGCCCTACCGCCGCGTGATGATCCAGACGTGGGGCGCTTCGGTGGTAGCCAGTCCCAGCAATGAGACGAATGCCGGGCGGCAGATTTTGGCTAAGGACCCGGATAGCTCCGGCAGCCTGGGCATTGCCATCTCGGAGGCAGTAGAGGAAGCCGCGACGCGCGAGGATACGAAGTACTCGTTGGGCAGCGTGCTCAACCATGTGTTGTTGCATCAGACCGTCATCGGCCAGGAAGTGATCAAGCAGTTGGAGGTGGCGGGCGCGGATTGGCCGGATATCGGCATCGGGTGCGTCGGCGGCGGCAGCAATTTCGCCGGATTCGCCTTCCCCTTCCTGCGTGAGAACATCGTCAACGGCAAGAAGATGCGGCTGATCGCGGTCGAGCCGGCGGCGACGCCGAGCATCACGCGCGGCGTGTACGCCTATGACTATGGCGATACGGCGGCGCTGACGCCGATCATCAAGATGCACACGCTGGGGCACGACTTCATGCCCGCGCCGATCCATGCGGGCGGTCTGCGCTATCATGGCATGGCGGCGCAGATCAGCGCGGCGGCGGAGGCAGGCTTGATCGAGGCGCGCAACGTGCAGCAGCGGGCCATCTTCGATGCGGCGCTCAGTTTTACTCGCGCCGAGGGCATTTTGCCCGCGCCGGAGGCGTCGCATGCCGTGCAGGCGGCGATGCACGAGGCGCTGGCATGCCGGGAGAGCGGTGAGAGCAAGACGATTGTGTTCAATATGTCCGGCCACGGGCACTTCGACCTGTCCGCCTATGACGCGTATTTGCGCGACGATCTGATCGATTACGAGTATCCTGAGGAAGCGATCCGGGAAAGCCTGTCGCATCTGCCCAAGGTGGATTAGGCGACAGAACGCTTCGAGCGAAGGCTATAGCGCCGCAAAGGCGCACGACTGCGCCATCCAGGGAGTCGCGGCTTCCTGGATGGCTCTTTTTTCCCCGGCGCGCCTACATGCGGGTCAGTTTACGGATCATGAAGAGGACTATGAGGACGAGGGCGTTAAGAGCGACGGTGAAGATAAAGGCGCTGGTCAGGTATTCAAGCGCCGGCAGCGACCAGTCGATGAGCCGGGTGAGCGGGTTGAGCGGCAGGCCGAGGAGGAGATAGAGGCCCACGGCGGCAGCTGCGTAGAGCAGCACGGGCTTGAGCGGCTGGCGGTCGCTGGCGCTGGGCATCATGGAGTTGGCGATGGTGAAAAGCAGATAGGCCCAGAGGATGCCGTCAGGTTGGCCTAGGGCTTGGCGAAAGGCCTGCACGCTGCCGCGCCAGTCGCCATCGATCAGGGAGGCGGTGAGCCGGCTTGCATCGAAGACATAATGCGAGATGAGCGCAATTAACGCCGAACCGGCCAGGAGAGGAGCCATGCCCACCAGGCTGTCGGGAACAGGACCGCCGGTCTGGACGCTGACGCTGCCCAGACCGATGGATTTGCCTTGGCGTTGGGGCCAGACGCGAAACTTGCCCGTGCGCAGGCCCAGGAGCCGGGCGGCGAGCCAGTGTGCGCTCTCGTGGATGATGACGCCGGGCAGGAAGATGAGAAAGATCGCCAGGGTCGGCGCATCGTGCGAGCGCGTGGCGTAGTAGACAGGGATCTGAATGTGGATGCTGATTTGGCGGCTTAGCCAGGCCAGCGCGCCGAGCGAAAGAATGAAGGCAACGGGAATGAGGAGCGGCTGGGTTGGCTGAGGCATGGCGCGGAAGGCGACGGCGTTGGGACGTCTGTACGGCGGTTATGCGGCCATCAGGGCCGCGCTTCCAGGTTATAGGTAAGGCTGCGGAGCAGCCAGCAGCCGTCGATGCGGACTAGCTCCCAGCGGTCGCCGTCCGGCGAGATTTCGCTGCCGATGTGGGTGGTGGCGAGCACGACGGCCTGCTCGCCGTCGAGCGAGATAACCAGGTCTGAGGGCTGCACCTGATCCGGCGCGCCGGGGAAGACGGTGCGCACATAGCGATGGCGGATGGCGTCTTTGCCGTCCCAGTATTGGTCGTCGGCCTCATCGTCCGGCGTGTTTTTGGCGTCGACCACGCGGCTGTCTTCGGACCAAAGCTGCATGAGCGCATCGATATCTTGCTGAACGACCAACTCGCCTTCAGCCAGCAGCACGGCGCGGATCGCCTCCTCGGCGGGTGTGGCTGCGTCTAGGCCGAGGGCGCACGAACCCGCTGCCGGAGGCGGCGGCGCGGCGACCGGCTCGCTGTCTGCGCCAGTCGGGCTCGAGCAGGCGGCGGTTGCGATCATTAACGCGACTAGTATGACGGTTACGATAGGCTGCCGCATGTGCGGACGACTGTCATTGCGGGGCTTGCATAAGGAGTTCATAGCCGCCGCCGGGCTCCACTGTCTGGCGCGCTGTTGAAAAGATGGCGCACAAAGTCGCGATGAATGGCGAGGGTATCCTCCAGCGTACCATATTTGCCGGAGGTCAGCTTGAAGAGCACGATGCCGTCCTGCAGATCTCGGTCGCGGTTGGGGAAGAGATAGAAGTAGAAGACGACGTGATCGGTTGGGACGGACTCGCCGGGGAAGAGCTTTTGCGCATCCATCCACAGGCCGTAGATCTCGCCGCCTTCGTCGAGGGTGATGGAGGTCGAACTCAGGTTGTAGCGCCAGCCGTCGGCGTCGTAGCAGATGTCGGGCGGGTGAAAGGGTTGCGAGCTGCGACCGCCGATCAGGCTTAGCCAGAGATATTGGCCGGCCTCATTGCGATAGAGGCGCTGAACATATTGCTCGGGTTCGAGCAGGATCATCACCTCTTGGTTGGTTTGGGGCACTTCTTCGCCGGTCCATTCGCCGACCGTGAGGGGCACGTTCCTCAGGTCGGCGTCGAGGTCAAAGCGCGCATGGGCGACGACGGCGGTTTCGCGGTCGGTGCGACGCCAGAAATCGAGGTCGGCGACATAGGTGAGTTCGTTGGAAGCGGGCTGCTCCTGGCCGAAGAGCCCGGGCGAGATGCGCGGGCCGTAGACGAAGGCCAGGCCGGCGATGAGAGCGGCTGTGGCGAGCAGGCTGCGAAAGGGTGCGTTCATTGACGGCAAAAGGCGATGGTTCCTTGTAGCAACAAGGCCGGCGCCTAGATAACCTCCGGACGCAGCGCCCGGCAGCGCAAGGCGCGCGTGAGGGGCAACATCAGGCCCAGCGCGACGATGAAAAAGACCGGCCCGGAATAGTCATGGTAGAAGACAAAGGCGGCATCGGCGCCGTAGTAACTGGCTACATAGAGCAACGACGCCACGCGCAAAATGTTTCCCAACATCGCCAGCGGGATCGCCATGACGACGAGAGAAAGCCTGCCCCAGAGGGGGCCTGCCAGCACATAGGCGGCCAGCGCCATGAGCGCTGTCAGGGCGATCATGGAGTTGATGCCGCTGCACTGGGCGCCGATGACGAGATCGGCGTTGGGCACTTTAACGGAGTTGCCGACGACCTCGACCGGCAGCCCGACGAACCGTGCGATCCCGGTAGAACAGACGCCCGTGAAAATTGCCAGCGGGTAGGTCGCCCGCTCGATAACCGGCAGCGGAACCATGAGCGCCAAATAGCCGATGGGAAAGGCAAGGCGGCGCACAACATTGCCGCCCCCGAAAGTCCAGGTCAGCCCGGCGATGAGGCCAATCATGGCGAAGGCCGCTAGGTAGTAGGCCTTGCCGTTGAGAAAGTAGAGATAGATCGCTAGGCTGGCCGCAGCGGCGATCAAGCCGGCGTTGCTTCCCATGCCGGCCCGCCAGAACAACGCCGGATCATGCCGGAATCTCTGATAGATGAGAAACAGAGACACCGGCGGGATTAGCACGCCGTGGCTATAGTAATTGTTGCCCATCCACTCGCCCCAGAGCCAACGCCACACAGGCCAGGTCAGGATCGAAAAGACGACGAGCGCGAGTGCAGGAATAGCAAGGGAACGCAGTGTCGATTGGCTCATAGTCTCTGTCAGAGGTCGTCATGCACACGCTGAAACGATGCGCATGGCGCTGCCTCAACACGGGCAGAATACCATGCAGGGCGCGATGCGTCAAAGTCCGCGCGGGCGCACGGGCGTGGAGAAGGGGCAAATCGCTTTGGACGCGGAGACGATCTCCCCGGCGCATTACTCGGCAAAGTAGGCGCGTTGGGGACCTATCGAGGCGGAGAGCGTCTCGTAGCGCAGGTGATTGTCATGCCCAAACGGGACATGAATGAAGAGCGAATAGGGAGCGGAGAAGCGGAAGAACGACTGCATCACCAGGTATTCGATTGGGCCGACCTCGCTTTCGTAGCGCACGCGCATGCCGCCAATATCGGTCAGTTCGGCATTGGCGGTTCCGTCAACTGTTTGGCGGCGGGCTTCGTTCCACATAAAGACAAACTCGTCCCTATGCCGTTCTTCGAGCATGCGGATCATGCGCGAATATTCCGGGCGGCCGCTCACACGCAAGGTGCTGCGGTAGAAGTCGTTCACGAACTTCGCTGCTTCGGTGTGCCAGTGTTCGCCCAGGATCACGCGCGCACGCTGGCTGAAGACGCGACTGAGAAGATGAAGCGGCAATTGCTGATCCTGGCTAAATTCCCACATATACTCAACTGATTGGTTCCAGGCTTTGATGTGGCCGAAGGTGTCGATCACAAAGGCCGGAAAGAGGAGGTTGAGCAAGAGCGGCGCGGCGAAGGAGCGCATATCGACCTGGACGGGCTTGCGAGCCGGCAGGTCGGGCAGCATGCCGGCGGCTGTCCACAGTTCGGCGATTTCCGCCGGCGTCAGGTGGTAACCCTGGATGGCGTGGCGGATATCGTCGCGTGTGACTTGGTCGATGCCGCGCTCTTTGCGCGATAAAGCAGCTACTGAGACGGAGAAGAAGGGGGCAGCTTGCCGGAGCGTAAGGCCGCGCTCAAAGCGCAGTTGTCGTAGTGCTGCGCCCGCAAGGCGTGCATAGGCTTTCATGTTTAGTCCTATTGGGGAGGGGTGGGTAGGAAGCAGTCGATCCCGTCAATCTAGGGTGGCTGTAATGATCTATGGCATTGTTGATGATTTGTGGACTATCGTCTGCGGATGAGCGCCTGCCATAATCATACAGGAATTTGCGTTTTGTTTCAACAGGTAAAACGCTTTTGTTGTCCAATTTTCAGAATCTGTAAATTGGCGGAGCCAGTGCGGCGTGGTTTTGCGCAGGGCGCTATCTGAGGCGCAGGCGCGCGTTAGGCGAGGGTGGAGGGGCGGGTTATGCGGCGGACAAGCGGCGTGAAGAAAGAAAGAGGGCGCAGATTCCCCTGCACCCTCGTTTTACGTTTTGGTTGTACAGTCGCAGACTGTGCGGCCGGTTACTGGGCGTACACTTCGGCGGTAATGCGCACCATTTCGTTGTAGTCTTCCGCCTTGAGCGCCGCACCGCCGATCAGCGCGCCGTCGATGTCGGGCTGCTGCATGATCTCGGCGATGTTGCTCGGCTTGGTGCTGCCGCCATAGAGCACGCGTACGGCCTCGGCTACGTCCGCGCCGTACAGTTGGGCCACGGCGGCGCGCACAGTCTCGCCGCAGATCTGTTGGGCTTGGGCTGAGGTGGCTGCCTTGCCCGTGCCAATCGCCCAGATCGGTTCGTAGGCGATGATCAGGCTCTTGACCTGATCGGCGCTGAGGCCGGACAGGGCTGCGGTCACCTGACCGCTGACGAAGGCGTGCGTCTCGCCCGCCTCGTTCTGTTCCAGAGATTCGCCCACGCAGACGATGGGGGTCAGTCCGTGGGCGAGGGCGCTGTGCACCTTTTTGTTGACGGTTTCGTCGGTTTCGGCGAAGTACTGGCGGCGTTCGCTATGGCCGATGATCACGTACTGGGCCAGATCGACGATCATGGGGGCGCTGATCTCGCCGGTGTAGGCGCCCGATTCTTCCCAGTGCATATTCTGCGCGCCGACGGCGATCGACGTGCCCTGCACGGTGATGCTCACGGCGGGCAGGCAGACATAGGGCGGGCACAGAACGCGGTCGACCGTTTCGGCGCCGGCGACCTGGTCGCGGATGGCTTGCGCCAGCGTCGAGGCTTCGTCGATGGTCTTGTTCATCTTCCAGTTGCCGGCCATCATGGGTTTGCGCATGGTGGTTGGGGTCCTTTCACCCGGATGTCGGGTCTTCTGGGGGCGGGGCGTTGAAGCGCTCTAGTTCCGCCTGATATTCTTCTTCTTCGAGCCAGCGACCGCCTTCCACCTCGTGCTGCGCCAACCGCTTGTTGCGGTCGAACCACAGGCTCACCTCGACTTCGGCAAAGCAGCGGTTTTTGCCGGACGTGTGCAGCACCTTTCGCGTGTAGTAGGGATGGCTGCTGTCGTCTTCGGTCTGGCTCAATTCGTTGAAGAGGTCGACCTGGCCGGCAATGGGTTCATTGCAGCGCCGGCTGAGGACGTAGATCTTCAAGATGCGGTTATCGTCACCGCCTCCGCCGCCTCGCAAGATGTTGGCGATTCGCGTCCAAAAGCTCATGGCATATCCTACTTGTCGTTCAGAACGGCCACGCCGGGCAGTGTCTTTCCTTCGAGGAATTCGAGGCTGGCGCCGCCCCCGGTGCTGACGTGGCTGATCTTGTCCTCTAGGCCGGCCTGGCGGATGGCCGCAGCGCTGTCGCCGCCGCCAATGACGGTGATGGCGTCCGGCAGATCCGCCAAGATTTCGGCGATGGCTACCGTGCCCTGGGCGAAGACCGGGAATTCGAAGACGCCCATGGGGCCGTTCCAGACGACGGTTTTGGCGCCGGAGAGACGGTTGGAATAGTGGGCGATCGTGGCCGGGCCGATGTCCAGCGCCATCCAGCCGGCGGGGACATCTTGTACGCTGACGATTTGGTTGTCGGCGTCGGCGGCGAATTCGCTGGCGACGCGCAGGTCTACGGGCAGTTGGATGATGCCGGCGCCTTTCTGCATGAGGCTGCGGGCCGTGTCGAGGGCGTCGGTTTCGACCAGGCTCTTGCCCATATTGTAGCCTTCGGCGGCGAGGAAGGTGTTGGCCATGCCGCCGCCGATGAGGATGGCGTCCACTTTTTGCAGCAGAGCTTCGATCACGGCGATCTTGTCGCTGACCTTGGCGCCGCCGAGGATTGCCACGAAGGGGCGTTCCGGGGTTTCGAGGGCGCTGCCCAGGTAGTTGAGTTCTTTTTCCATAAGGAAGCCGGCGACGGCGGGCAGGCGTTCGGCCACGCCGGCGGTGCTGGCATGGGCGCGGTGGGCGCTGCCAAAGGCGTCGTTGACAAAGATGTCGCCGAGAGCGGCAAGCTGTTCGGCCATGGCGGCGTCGTTCTTGGTTTCGCGTGCGTCGAAGCGGGTGTTTTCCAGCACGAGCACCTCACCCGGCTTGAGCGCGGCTGCGGCTTCTTCCGCCTGCGGGCCGGTGGTGTCGCCGCAAAACTTGACGGGCGCGCTGATCAGCGTCGCCAAGTGGTCGGCGGTCACCTTCATGCTGAATTTGGGGTCCGGTCCGCCTTTGGGGCGGCCCAGGTGGCTCATGAGGATGACGGATGCGCCGTTTTCAAGCAGGTAGTTGATGGTGGGCAGGGCGGCGCGGATGCGGGCGTCGTCGGTGATCTGCTCGTCGCTCAACGGCACGTTGAAGTCGACCCGGACGAGGACCTTTTTGCCCTGCCAGGAAATGTCACGAATCGTCTGTTTGTTCATGGCGGTCTCCCATCGACCGTGAAAGAAAGAGCGTGAAACGCCTGGACGGGGCGATGCCGCCGTGTTCCGCGTTTCACGCTCTTCAGGCGCTAGCTAGTGCATGGCGCTGCGATACGGCGAATGCGATCTACAGGCCCTTTTCCACGATGAACTTGGTCAGGTCGGTAACACGCACGCTGTAGGCCCATTCGTTGTCGTACCAAGTCACGACCTTGACGAGGTCGCCATAGAAGTTGGTGAACTCGGCGTCGACCGTGCTGCTGTAGGCATTGCCCTTGTAGTCGATGCTGACCAGCGGCTCGCGGCTGACGGCCAGGATGCCCTTCATAGGGCCGGCGGCGGCAGCGTCGAGCGCGGCCAGGAGCTCATCGCGCGTGCCGGGGCGGCTGACCTTGGCGACGAAGTCCACCACGCTGACGGTCGAGGTCGGCACGCGCATGGCGAAGCCGTCGAACTTGCCTTTCAGCTCGGGAACGACCAGAGCGACGGCCTTGGCGGCGCCGGTGGTGGTGGGGATGATGCTCATGGCGGCGGCGCGAGCGCGGCGCAGGTCGCTGTGCACCAGGTCGAGGATGCGCTGGTCATTGGTGTAGGCGTGGACCGTGGTCATGACGCCCTGCTCGATGCCGAAGGTGTCGTTGACGACTTTGGCCGCCGGAGCCAGACAGTTGGTGGTGCAGCTTGCATTGCTGATGATGTTGTGGGCGGCGGGGTCGTATTTATCGTTGTTCACGCCCATGCAGATGGTGATGTCTTCGCCCTTGGCCGGCGCGCTGATGATGACCTTCTTGGCGCCTGCTTCCAGGTGTAGCCCAGCCTTTTCGCGCGAGGTGAAGATGCCGGTGCTCTCGACGACGATCTCGACGCCCATGTCGCCCCACGGCAGTTTGGCCGGGTCGCGCTCGCTGAGAACCTTGATGCGGTCGCCGTTGATGACGATGTCGCCGCCGTCCACTTCCACCGTGCCGGGGAAGATGCCGTAGTTGCTGTCGTATTTGAAGAGGTGGGCGTTGGTCTTGACATCGCTCAGGTCATTGACGGCAACGAGGTCGAACTCGCCGGGATACTTTTCCAAGAAAGCCTTGGTGACCTGGCGGCCGATGCGGCCGAAACCATTAATTGCGATTTTGGTAGCCATGGGATTCTCCTTTTGGCAATTGTAGAGGTCGCACAATTATGTGATGCTGCTATGTGTCGCTGCACGTATTCGCCGGCCGGTTGGTCAACCTGGCGACATAGGCGTTTTGTGACGCTGCGGCGCTGCAAACAGCGAGCCGTAACCCGGTTTACCGCGCCGACCCAATGATAGATTCTACCACAGGTCGCCTCTGATCAATATTTCCGCAAGACCATGGTAGTGCTGAGGATTTCGGTGGAAATTGAAAAAGGAGAGGACATCCTGTACAACGTGTTTGCCAACACCAGACATACAGGAGGTCCTCTCAGATGGGA